>MDSW01141480.1_pt1 | contig 21744 bp, 16 predicted proteins | sample 811171 | NCBI WGS metagenome assembly MDSW01 (sample SAMN05326641, study PRJNA326480) | marine metagenome | isolation source: seawater | place: Atlantic Ocean: North West | collected 2012 | reverse complement strand
TGGTTGCAGTGGGTTTGTCTCTGGATGCAGTGGACGAAGCGATTTCTGAGTCCCGGATGGTAACCATATCTGTCGGTCTATTGATCATCATTACCGGCTGCTCCCTCTTTTGGTTTATGGCAACCAGAATGGTTAAGCCTATCCGTAATATGGTGGCTCGCCTTCAAGATATTGCCGAAGGCGAGGGCGATTTAACCAAACGTTTGGAAATTGATACGGACGATGAGCTGGGCGAAATGGCCAGCTGGTTTAACCTCTTTGCTGATAAATTGCAGAACTCGTTAAGGCGTATTGGTGAGCAGGCTCAATCGGTAACCGTCGCGTCGCGAGAGTTGAATGGAATCAGTGGTGACTTAGAAACCACCACGGTTGCCACCTCAGAGCAATCTATGCGTGCATCCGATGGCAGTACTGAGGTCAGTGGCCATGTTCAACGGGCAACGGACGGGGTAAGCCAGCTTGAAGTATCCATCAGTGAGATTTCTCGGAACGTCCACGAGGTGTCGCAAGTCGCCCGAACAGCAGTTGACGCAGCTAACCAAACGACATCAACTGTCGTGGAACTCGAAGAGAGCAGCGGTAAAATCGATAACGTTTTAAAGGTTATTTCCTCAATTGCTGAGCAAACCAACTTACTCGCACTTAACGCCACCATTGAGGCCGCCCGTGCGGGTGAAGCCGGTAAAGGTTTCGCGGTTGTTGCAAACGAGGTTAAGGAACTTGCTAAAGAAACAGCCAAAGCGACAGACGATGTTCGCAAGTTGGTTGAGTCCATTGCGGCGAGCAGTCATGCAGCTGTAGACGCAATTGGAGATATCAGTAAGATTATTAATCAGATCGATAGCAATCAGACGGCTATTGCAGGAGCGGTTGAGCAGCAGGCTTCAACGGCTAATGAAGTTGGAATGACCATCGTTCAGGCCAGTAACATTACCGGTGAAATTGCCGAGAGTATCCGCGATGTTGCAGATACGGCTCAGGGTAATGCTGAGCACTCTGCTAAGCTTTTGCAGTCTGCTCGGGCGATGGCAATGACCGCAGAAGAATTGCAACGCATTGTTTCTGAATTTCAGTATTGATTCAATATGAGCAAACCTGTGGGCATGTTCGATGTTCTTGGTTGATTTCTTTATAGGCTCTCCGCATTATTTCTTCGGGTGAACAATGGCGGATAAGGAAAACTCAGCGCGTGAGGCCCAGTTGGTTTTGCGTGAGCTTCATCAATTGCTGGATGTAACAGAGTCGGCATTGGTCGAGTTTATACAGAAGAAAGAGAAGCCTCTCACTGAAGAGGATGTTAAGAAGGTTGTTGCTCAGCTCAAAGAGCGCCCGGAGATATTTCCACAAAAAGTAAAACGGGCTTTGAATATCGACCAGATTCAGAAGTTTGGACGGGACGCTTTTAGCCGAATACTGGTGGAGCGTTTTGAGAAACTTATTTTCGAGCCTAATGGCAGAAGCCTCAAGCAGGGCGCGCTGCCCCGTTGGATGATTCCGGGATTTTTAGAAGGTGTCCGTCTTTTGATTGGGGTTCAGGTTTACCGTGAGTACCGTCAAGATTGTTCTGAGATAGTTGAGCGACTTCAGGAGTCTCGTGAGGACTTGGTGAATCCTGAGTTTTGGAGAGGCTTGTACAAAGACGATGAGGCCATTGCTTTAGCGAATAAGGTTTACGCGCAAATGGCTTTTCACCTTGCGAACTATTCCAAACGCAAGAAATGGTTTTTGAATATTATCAATGAGTATGTTGAGTCGGCGAATCGGGAACGCCCCGAGCATAAACGTCATAAATGGCGAATGAAGGAATCGCATTTCGTAGAAATGCTCACACGGATTTACGCCGAAGACATTAAGTCGATGAAGCCCAAGGCAGCGCTAAAATCTGCCGTGAAAAAGCATCATGGGGATGAAGGTGTTGAGCGTCTTGGCAAAATGATGGCTGCCCTGAAGGACGATGTAAAAGCCACGCTCTCCAAAAACAGGGCCATGAGTTAGAGTCGATTATTCTTCGAGCATTTTCTTTACGTAAGTTGGAAGTACAAAGGCAGCATTGTGAATGTCTTCGTTGTAATACTGGAGTTCATGTTCATGGGCGAACTTGGCCGCTTCTGCTCTATCAACACTTGATGGACTTAAAGCTCCTTTGGACGCAAAGGAGAAAGCCCACATTCCTGTTGTGTAAGTGGGAACGAAGGCTAGGTAAGTCCAAACGTTGTCTTTACCAAATAGTTTTCGGTGACAATTGGCGATGCCCACAAAAACGTGCTCGTTGAACCTTGGAGATTCGCTCTGAGCAACCATGATTCCATTGGGTTTGAGTATTCGGTGAATGTTTTGATAAAAATCCTCCGAGTAGAGACCTTCTGCAGGTCCCACGCGATCAGGTGAGTCTACAATGACTAAGTCAAAAGATTCATCGGCAGATTCGCTGACGTATTTCATGCCGTCGCCAATTTCGAGTTTGGATTTGGGGTGGGCAAAGCTGGAAGCGATTTTAGGGAAATGTTCACGCGCGGTTTTTATGACGACTTCATCAACTTCGGCGATCACAACTTCCTCAAGCTGTTCGTAGCGCAGAAGCTCTCGTGCGACGCCACCATCACCACCGCCGATAATCAAAACGCGTTTGGCTTGTTTATGAGCTTGCATGGCAGGGTGGGCAATCATTTCGTGGTAAACATACTCATCTTTCTCGGTGGTCATAATGAGACCGTCCAGGGTGAGCATCTTGCCATACTTATAGGTGTCGTAAACTTCGACTTTTTGAAATGGGGACTTATGGTCCACCAATTTATCTCCGCTGTGACGCAGTGATAGACCGCTGTCTTTACCCCATTCTGTGAACCATACATTGCGCTTGTAGGCGGGATTGATACTGGCCGCCTCGTCCTCGAACTCGCCGTCGTATTCTACCTTAGGAAGCAGGCCGAACTGACCGCGAAGCATCTCCAATGGCGATGCGTAGGTAGATTCTAGTCCTTTGCGTAGACTTTCAAACGAGTCCCACGGATCAATGGAAGTGCCGCAGGTAAAAAGGTCGACGGCGGCGTATTGAAATTCCGGCCAAGTGTGGATGGCAAGGTGACTTTCTTGAATCACCACCACGCCAGAAGTACCTACCGGCGAGAATTGGTGGAAAGTTGAGTTGAGAACCGTGGCACCGGCATCCTTGGCGGCTTTGACCACAAGCTTCTCAAGACGGGCGGCATCGCCCAGTATTTCTTGGCTACATCCGTAGAATTCCACGAGAATATGGCGACCTAGACTGTTCATCCTTCACTCCTTGCCTGGCGGGCAACTCACGCCCACGAACGTCTATGGATTTTTCACTAATTTATGCCGTGGTCAAGCCTTGAGGTCTGCTGGTTCGAGGCATATTGATACCGTATGACTCAAAGCGTTATTCGAAAGAAAATCTGGGACAACAGCCGTCGGGAAGCCTTTCAATTGGTGTTCTGGCCCAAGCCAAGCCGTCCCAATGGAAGTTTAGTGGTTATTCATCATGGCCTAGGCGAGCACGCTGAGCGCTTTGCCGCGGTGGGTCTTCAGTTGGTGGAACTTGGCTTTGAAGTTCGTAGTTACGATTGCCGCGGTCATGGGCAAAGTATGGGCAAGCGGGGAGACGCGGCCGGCGTAGATGGACTGATCGCGGATTTCGAGGAGATTCTCCCGGTTTTGATTGAAACCACGGACTGCAAAAAAGTCGTGGTGATGGGCCATTCCATGGGTGGTGCGGTGATAAGTCGCTACCTGACCGCTCGACCGGTTCATTCAAAAATAGAAGCCGCTATTCTTAGCGCTCCGGCTTTGGCCGTGCCTATTTCACCGATCAACGAAATCAAGCTTAAGATTGGTCGTGTATTGAACCGTTATGTTCCTACCCTCACATTACCGAGTGGTCTCGATGTGAATGGCATCTCTTCGGCTCCAGAGGAAGTCGAGCGGTACCATGCCGATAAGTGGGTTCATGATATGGTGTCGACCCGTTTGGGAGCCAGCATCGTTGACGGTTCTGAGGAAATTTTAAAAGGCGCTCATCGGTTGACGGTGCCTACATTACTTTACCACGGTACAGAAGACCCGATTTGTGATATTGAGGGCTCGCGCCGATTCTCTCGTTTGGCGCCTGTGGGCATGGTTGCATTTCGAGAAATTATGGGGGGGCGTCATGAGCTGCATCACGAAGTCCCAACGATCCGAGACCAATGGTGGGATCAACTTTCGCGTTGGCTAAGTCATCAGATCAAAGTGGCAAAGGCCGCTTAGGTTAGCTCTTGGGCATTTCGAAGTCCGCGAGATATCGGATTCGGCAAAGTTCGTCTCCATTTTCGTCCCAATAAGTCCAAAGGCCCTCGCGCTCATTTCCAAGGAATTCTCCTTCAGCCATGGGTGTACCGCTGGTCCAGTGATAGGTCCAGGTACCTGTACGCCGGTCGTCTTCGTAGTGACCTCTGATCCAGGGTTTACCCGTGTCATGGTTGACCATCCAGTGTCCTGATTTACATCCGTCCTTAAAGCTTATTTCCTGCCAAATTTCTCCATTCTCATGGTAAATCGTCCAGTCTCCGTCCGGTAGACCCTGATTAAGCCTACCTTCTGCAAAGAGCGCTCCGCTTTGGTAAGTACCGCGAAAGTAACCGGTTTGAGGACGAAACCTTGTTTGGGCTCGTTGGGATTCGGCGAGTAGGTTGGCTACATTGATGGGTTCAAAGAGTTTAGGGCCGGTTTCATCCACGATTCATCTCCACCTTAAATGGTACGCAATCGTGGGCTCACTGACTATGTAGAATTTAGGCGTACCTAGGCAAAATGGACGTGGGAGGTAAGGGATTGTGGAACTAAGTATTACCTTGGCGGTTTTCGTTTCGTTCGCGAGAAACCTGAGCGAATAGTGAAAAAGCTCGTAAAAAACAGGCCTACGGGCAGTGCATACTGTCCCAATGTTGGGAAAACCAAGGCAATGAAAAGACCCACCGCGATGATGAGAGACGGCATATAAAATATTTTACGAATGGAGAGTCCCGATAGAATCCCAATGAGCAGACAGATTAAGAGATCGGATTGCCATATATGCTCCATAGCCACGCCGCTGTTCAGGCTTAACGCGCGACCAATAGCCAACCCAAAAAATCCCGTGAGCAGTGTACCCGTAAGTGTTCGGTTCACTTGAGTGCGCAAAAAGATATTGCGCTTAACCATAGAGATACCCAGTGTCACGCCGCCAATGAGCATGATTCCTGCAATGGAGGCAATGAGATGTTGGCTATGGGTAAGTTTGTCACCCAGCACTTGTAAGCCAAAGATAAAGAGGGAAAGCGTCATCATGGCGCTGCCAAAAACTTTAGCTCTTTGCGAACTGGATATTTTCATATCTTGTTCGTGCTGGATATGTTCGAATTTGAGAAGAGCCTGACTATCTGATTCGAGTGCCTCTTGGAGGTAGTCTAGCTTTTGCGTGAGGTCGGGACGCTCCCAAGGCATGTCTGAAGCAACAGATGCTGCAAAGTCTGCGTTTCTTTGGTCAATGGCATAAAGAAACATTGCTTCCAAGCAACGTTGTAAGCCAGCGGTTGCAGTTTTATGGTCCGGGGTTTGACTGAGTACTTGCTCGAAACCAAATCGACTCTCGTTAAAGAGTTTGTAGATAACGTAGTTTTTTTCGGGCAGCACCGGGGTACCGGGCTGGTTAAAGACAGAGCGGAGCAATTGTTGCAGCGCGTCCACCCGTTGATTTGCAACATGCAAAAGTTCCCAAACAGTTCGCTCTCGTAAAAACCGGGTCAGCGCCTCTCGCATTTCCTCAGCGGTTTGGTAACGATTTCTTGCGTCCTTGGAACAAGCCTTATTGCAAATGGTGGCGAGCTCTGGCGAGACAGATGAATCAAACAAAAAGGGCTCGGCGTTTCGAGCAAGCTTTAGGCTTTCACGTGCAGTGCGTCCCCGATAACGAGGAAACCCGGTGAGAATTTCGTGGAGACAAGAACCCAACAAGAACACATCGGTTTGAGGGTTGACCGATTTACCCGATGCCATTTCTGGAGCCATATAAGCAGGTGTTCCCCAAATGCGATTATCGTTCTCGTTGCAGTTTTCAATTTTGGTGGCAACGCCCCAGTCGAGTAGATAAGTTTCGCCGAATTCCCCCACCATGATGTTGGCGGGTTTGATATCGCGGTGGATAACACCCTTTGTGTGAGAGAAGTGCACGGCGTTGCAGACCTGGATGAGGATTTTTATGTGGCGCTCAAGGCGGTCACCGCTCCAGTTTTTCCAGTTGTCTTCATTCATGTCATGAAGCAACGATGACCAGGAGACACCTTCTGCTTTTTTCATGACCATGACCGGTTGTTTGTCTTGGTCCAACCCCAATAAGTGAATGGGAATAATATTGGGGTGCTCGAGGGAACCTGTGATCATGGCTTCATGGAGCAGTGCCGTGATGCTACGCGCATCGTTTCGCTCGTTGGTCAGTCGTTTAAGGGCGACGCCCCGGCTTAGGCTGTGTTGATTGGCGTGTTCCACCACACCCATGCCGCCGCGACCCAGCAAGTTGGTGACATGAAAGTCGCCTTTGCTCTCGGTGTGGCTGCCACGAGAAATATCCACGGTGGGAAGGGCCTTAAGACCTTCAGGCCAAGGAAACACAATATCTTGCTCGGGGCTTTCTTGAATGGTGTAGAGCTGGGCGTCAGCTGTAAAACATGCATCTTCGGTCAGTGGGTTAATGGTCACCATTGCGTCGCGCGGAGCCGCCACCACGGTGGGTGCATCCTCGCCGCGTTTTAAATCGACAGTGTGTGCCCAGTTATCTGTGTCGTTGTCGGACACAAGGCCTCCTTAGCCAAACAATTCTTCGAATGGTGAAAAGCACGTCTGATTAGATGGTTTCAGAGTTTATAGAGCGGTGCAAATGGCTGAAACCGCAGTATTAAGGGCGTTTAGCGACCAGAAGGCCTCGGGTTGGAGCAGGGTAACCCTCGATAGTTAGGGAGGAATCTCGCGGGTCCAAATAGTCCTTCAAAGAATGCCACGTCATCCACTCGGTAGAACGTTGTTCATTGAGACTGGTGACGTTGATATCGACCGTTTGGATATCCTTGAAACCCATACGTCCAAGCCAGTTTTCGAGCGTTTTTGATGTGGGTAGAAACCACACATTTCGCATTTGTGCGTAGCGATCTTTGGGAACCAAACACTGATTTTCGTCGCCTGGAATAATCAGTGTTTCCAGAATCAATTGTCCGCCTGGTTTTAAAGCCTGAAAGAGCTCTGCCAAGTGATCCATGGGAGAGCGGCGATGGTAGAGAACACCCATGGAAAAGACGGTATCAAAAGCTTGCAGATTCTGCGGCAAGTCTTGAATGCCCATAGGTAAGAGATGGGCGGCGATGGGGCCGGTGTATTTTTTAATGCTGCTAAATTGTGCCAAAAACAATGCAGAAGGGTCGATGCCCACCACGCATTTTGCTCCAGCTCCCAACATTCTTAAGCAATGGTAACCGCTGCCGCATCCCACATCGAGAACGGTCCGGTTTTCCAACGGTTCGATATGGTTTTCGAGTCTTTGCCACTTCCAGTCTGAGCGCCACTCTGTATCAATATGGATACCGAAGAAATTAAAGGGCCCTTTGCGCCAGGGATGCAACGCTTTAAGTTGAGCGAGAAGTTGTTCACGTTGTTCTTCGCTGAGATCCTCTGGGCTTCCCAACTCAATGGTGGGTTGGTCCATCTTCACAATAGAAGGCGCGGCTTCAGGCATAGCATCGAGCGCAGCTTGCCATTTGGGAAGGTCGCCCAGCCTCTTGGGGTTCAGGCCCGATTCTAGAATTTGGGGCAGCGCATCGGCTAAACGCCCCAAGTCATATTGTCTAAGCTCTTGTGCGAGTGCCTCGCGGTCAATCATGGAATGGCAACCAGAGAGACAAAGCTAAAACACTGAAACCATACCTGCACTTCAGAGAAGCCAGCTTGGTGAAGTCGTGCTTTGTGTTCTTCGATGGTGTCTGGGATGAGAACGTTTTCAATGGCCGTTCGTTTTTGCGCAATCTCTAAGTCGCTGTAACCTTGAGCTCGCTTAAACCGGTGATGCAACCGAGTTTGAAGTTCTTGGTTTGCAACATTATCAAAGTGAACCTTCTCCGAGAGGATGAAAATCCCGTCGTCCACCATGCCTTGGCGAACGCGCTTAAGAAGTGCCAAGCGATCTTGAGGTGGGAGAAACTGCAGGGTGAAGTTTGATGTGACCACGCTCGCATTTTCGATGGGCGTATGGCGAATATCTTCTTGGCGAATTTCTACCGGAGTCGGGGAAGGGTCCTCATCGATGATTTTCTGGCAGTGCTCAATCATAGCCGCACTGGTATCGATGCCAATGACCTTACAGCCCGGATGTCCAATGGCACGTCTCATGGCCAGCAGCGATGCACCCAGTGAGCAACCCAGGTCGTAGCACTGCGTACCAGGCTGAACGAATTGGTCTGTCATAACCCCAATCATATCCAAGGTCGTCTCGTAACCAGGAACCGAGCGCCGAATCATATCTGGGAAAACCTTGGCAACAGTCTCGTCAAAACGAAAAGCGGGGACCACGGAAAGTGCCGAAGAATACACCGCGTCTTCCTTGGTGGTGTCTTCGAGTTCTCGGGTGATGGTTCGTGCATTGAGCATGGGGAAATCCTCGTCTTTTGGTTTCGCGGATGCCGCTTCTTCCATGTTGAGAGCGCGTTGACAACACCTTTTCGCGGGTAAAACTTCGTGAAGATCAGGCTGAACCACTGATTTTGTTAGGTTTTTCTGGGAATTTCGCCCAAAAGGATAAAAGTAGAAAGTGTTACTTTTTACTGTTGACGATTCGCGATCCAGATCTGTAAGGTCAGCTCACGTTTTAGGGGGACTCATGATTGATACAAAGCATTTATCGAGACGACGATTTTTGGGCTTGGCCGCGGTTGGCGGGGCAGGACTCATGTTTGGTTGCGGTTCAAATTCTGAACCGGATGTATTGCCAGGATTACCGGGCCCAGAAGTGTCGGGCATACCGCATTCCATTATGACCGGTAACCGTGATTCCTTTGAGGGAATGATGGACATCGTTTCGGGAGCAGTACCGACAGACCTTGATGGACACGCTTTTGTTATTGGTGCTGTACCGTATGAGGATGGAACGCCTATCTTTAACGGTGATGGCAAAATTTATCGATTTTCACCTAAGAACGGTGGACTTGAAGTCAAAGCCAGAATGGTTGAGACCGATTGCTACAAGGTAGACCAAGCGGTGGGCAACGACCCAGAGATGGGTTTTGGTTCGAGCGTGTTTGCGAGAATTTCAAATGCATTTGGTTACCGAAACTTTGGCAATACCGCGTTTCTCCCCATTCAAGACCACCGATTGCTGGCGACTTACGATGCGGGACGTCCCTGGGAAATCGATCCCAAGACTTTAGAGGTGCTCACACCCGTGGGCTATTTGGATGCATGGCATCCAATGCTTCCTTCTTTCACACCCGCCATGAATTTTTTCACGCTCTGCATGACCAGCGCTCACCCTGCCTACGATGCGCAAGAAGAGATGACCTATATGGTGAACTTTGCAGCGCCCATGCCCGGCATCAACATTGAGCCCTTTGTCCGGGTGTTGTGGTGGGATGGAACCAGCGAGCCGAAGGTCGTCGAAATTGTGGGTCAAGATGATGAGCCGCTTCATATTGAGATGAGCTGCCACCAAATGTTTGTCACTCAAAATCACGTGGTTCTTTTGGATACGGCTTTGAGCGTCGAGGCAGAGCAAATTGCCGGAGGCGATGCCAGTCGAGGCCAGCGTCCCATCAGTCGATTTATCATCATTCCAAAGTCAGAGTTGGTCGATGGCGGTAAAGCCAAGGCTATTGAAGCTGTTGTCGATCGTGAGGCATTGCATTGTGAGGCCATTTACGATGACAGCGATGGTCTGATTCGAGTGATGTTGCCGCACATGAACTCTGCAGATGCATCTGAGTGGATTAGACCCGATGACACAATCTTTTCGACGGGCAAGCCGGTGGACCCTGCTTACCATGGTCTATTTACTTACCCTACCGACCGGAGCGTCTTTGGGCATTACACAATTGATGCCGCATCCGGAGAGTTGGTGGCAAGTAAGCTGCGCTCCGATGAGCATACTTGGGGGCCAGGCCTGTGGACCGGCGATTACCGCCATACTTCTACTACAGAATTGGGGCACGGTTATTGGGCGACCATTGGTCATATGCCCGATTTGATTACCAGCCGCGTCGCCGAGTTGTACCGTGACCATCCGTTTCGCGAGGTACCGCTGGATGATTTACCAACCGAGGAAATAGCTCCTCGTATCATGCGTATCGACCACAATACTTTAGATATCGTGGACTATTACGAACTGGACAAAGGTCATTTACCGATGTCCCCCACATTTGTTCCTAAAATCGATGGCGATATTGACGAGGGTTACCTCTTGTCGACCACGTTGACGCCAGACGGTGATGAACTTTGGATTTATGACACGACTCAAATTGGGAATGGACCTATTTGTAGACTTCGTCACGATAAGCTCGTGATGCCGTTTACCTTCCATACCACCTGGATGCCTGAGTTAAAGCAGCAGGTGTCTCCCGCTTACCAAACCGATCCCCAGTTGGACTACGGAACCCGTTTGGCAGACCTAAGTGCAAGCGCTCAAAGCGTGATCACACAGGTTTTGCCCGTAACAATTTAATATTTCAAATTAAACATGAGGAAACGCCCATGAAGATCCTATCATCTTTTGCTTTGATTGCTTGTTTCACGCTGATGACAGCTTGTGGCTCAACAACAGAACCAGAAACCAATGTAGACAACACAGATACTCAGGACACGACTACGGGTTCTGATGAGAACACAGATTCATCAGACACAAGTACGACTGACACTGCGGATACAACCGATACCAATGACAGTACCGATACTTCGGATAACACCAATACGGATTCAACGGACTCGGGTGCAGACAATGCGACGCCATCTGAGACGGCTGAACTCGCTTCTTTGTTCGAAGGCTCTTTTGCTTTCAAAAAAACAGTGACCACTCTTCAAGAAGTTCCACTGATGGGAAGCTCTGAGAGCGTGACCACGGGTTGGGGATACTCAGAAATTACATTTGACGGTACAGACTTGTGGCTGACTGAGCATGGCTGCCATGTTGAAGCGACCGGTATGGACGCAGTAAGCACCGAGATTCCTGATGCAGTTCCACAAAGCATGGAGCCAGTATCCTTGAAGATGGTTGTTTGGAAAGAAGGCGATACCGTGAAGTGGGAGCGTCCAGAGGCAGCGATGCTTGTTGGCGTAACCTTGGACAATCCGCTTACAGATGAGCTTCCCTCAGATCCAAACGACAGCCGTATTTTCGACCAAGATGGTGACGGAAATCCAGGCGTGACGGTCAAGGTTTCAGGTTTTATCTCCGGTGATATCTACGTTGTTCAGCGTGCTATCAATACCTACTACGGAAGCATCTCTGAGCAAGGCGCACTGATTGGCCACGTGATTGAGCATGGCGACCAGAAAACATTGGGCGCTACCAATGCAATGCTTGAGCAAGATGTTCCAAGCGAAGCGATCAACGACCCAGAGCGTAATCCACTTCAGTTGGTTCCAATTGATGCGGGCATGGACTGCAACACGTTGATGGCCAACATTGACACTTTGTTCTAATAAGTAAGACAACCAAAAGTGTAGGGACGCCTTAACTGTTTCGCGTCCCGCCTTTTGGCCTTTTTATATCGATACCAATAGTAGCAACGACCCCGTTCACAGGAGATGTGAAGATGAATGAAATTGAGAACTTGAGTGATGTTTTGTGCGATGACCAAGATTTGGTGATTGACAACGAATGGATGGAGAAGCTCGAGGTTATTTGCAAGCGACGTGAAACTGTAGAGACGTTGATTGAGAAGGCGAAGCAGAATCAGAGCGATGTCAAAACTGCTATTTACGAACGCGTCTATCAAGATTACGAGCAAAGACTTGCAGTGATAGAAGATGACCTGCGACCCGTAGCTAAGCACATCCATCTAGAGCTGACTGAAATTGAAGCCATTGAATCGAATATTCGGTCCAAATTGGATCTGGTTGAAGATGAACTTGAGGAGCAAACATTTCGTTGTAAAGTGGGTGAGTTTTCTGAGAAAGAACTCAGTGAAAAAGTGGATACCTTGGCTGACATCAAAGACCGTTTGTCCCATCAAATTGAGATTGCTACAGCTACCTATGCAGGCTGCACGCTGTATCTCGGCGATTCATGGAGAAAGACTCAACTTGATGTATCGCAAGTAGAGAAAGAAATTGCCGCGGATACCGGTATGGATAAAGCAGGACTTGTGTGGGCAGATCTTGGAACAACCGAAGCAATTGAAGCAACTGATCCAGCGACTGCGGAGCCAGCAATAGAGGCTACACCTAAGCTGGAACTCGCTCACGATGTTAAAGCTGTGCAAGAGGCACCGGCCAAGACTGTGATTGATACGCCTGTGTATCAGCCAGTTTCTGAAGAGCAGACTGAAGTTCGTTCGAAGCTTGCCGCCTGTCTGCAATTGATCAATGCCAAGGGTGAAGCAGAGACGTATGAAGTTGGCAAAGAAGGATTGTTTATCGGCAAAAGCACCGCCAACGATGTGGTCATCAAAAAAGCCGGTATCTCGCGTCGTCATGCTCGCGTAGCTTGGTTGGACGATGGTGAGTACACGATTCAAGATTTGTCAGGCCGTGGTGTTGGCGTCAATGGTGAGCTTTTAGAGCAAGCGACCATCAAGCATGGCGATACCATTACTGTGGGTAAGGTTGAATTAGAGCTTATTGCTCAAGCATAGTTTTAGATTAACGTCGGGCTATTTGAGCAATCGCTTTGGACTCATCCACAGCTTCAGATAGCCCGGCTCGACCTTTAAAGACGGATTGAATCCCCAGTCCAGCTCTCCATCGACATTAAAGAAAAACGGTTTCGAATCTTCGAAGCTGACGGACTCGATAAACTCCGCCGTCATGTCGTCGGCGTCCACGTGTTTGCCACTGAAGATAGAGGGAAAGAGGCCAAAAAGCTTGAGCCGACTCTGAATCTCGGAGCACACAAAGAAGAGTTTTCCATCGTTCACACGAACCGGTGGCGCCATTTCCATTGCACCGCCGGTAAACCGTGAATTGGAAATACACACCAAGTTGCTTGAGAAGTTTCGGGCTTTGCCATTGAGTAGTGTTTTGAGTGGTTGGGGGCGATGGACAAAGAGCTTAATGAGGGTTGCAACGGTATAATTAAGACTTCCGAAAAAACGCATCTTGATGGCAAGAGCTGCAATCTCTGCAATCAAGCCCAGCCCCCAGATATTAAAACTAAGTCTTTGTAGGGCCTGGCCTGGTTCGGTGGGGTTGTCTGCGTTGTATTCTTGGTAAGAACAAAGTCCAATATCAACCGCGGTTGTTTCTTGGTTTTGCACCGCTTCAAAAATAGCGTCGCGGGCTGCTTCATAGGTATGTGCATCAAAGTCTCGAAGAAAGCTATTGCCAGAGCCGCCCGGCAAAAGACCTACGGGTGTGCCGAGAGGTTTAAATTCGTGTAGTTCGGCCAGCCCTTGCAGGCATTCCGAGAAGGTTCCATCGCCGCCCATAAAAACCTGAATACCGTTGGGGTCAAAGGTCTCACGTGCCGCTACACGAATATCTTCGTAGCTTTGGGTGGGGCGAAGCGTTACTTCGGTTCCGAATTGATTTTTCCAATCTTCGGCAAAACGATGCGCTGTTTTTTCACCGTGGCCTCGGCCACTGCCTGGATTGTATACAAGAGATGCTTTGGGTGAACTCATGTTATCCAGACTATGTGGATGATGAGTTTTCAGCAAACTGCGTCTTGCAAACTCGCCTGTTATATTGATTTACGATAGTGTTTTCAGGAGTCCCTGAGCCAATGGGGACGACGAGGGCAAACGGATATGCACGCATTGGTCGTGGTCACCGCTGAAGAAGAAATACCCACCCTCATGGAGTGGGCGAGGTGGCTTGAAGATAAAGGTGACGGGGAAGATGTGGATGTGCTCTGCGCGCTTTTGGCCAAGCAAGAGCAGGATGTACAATCACTTACCCCCGGCAGTGAGCATGACCATCCTTTGATTCAAAAAGTTCTCAATCACGCCGCTGAAGTCGATAAGGGAATGGGTGTTAAATCTTACCGGGGCTCCAGATTCATCGATGTTATACGCAAGATGATTGTAAAAAACGGGGTAGACTTGGTGGTGATATCCAATACGGAGACCGCCCGAGCTCGTTTTGGTGAAGAGTCCAGTTTGGCTGCGGTTCTGGTAAGTGAAGCGCATTGTGATGTGATGGTGGTGGATGTGAACCGTCCACCGAAAAGCTCGAGCAATATTTTGGTACCCATCACTGAGGACCCGCATGCGGAGCGCGCCTTACAAATAGGGCGAGAATTGGCTGATCGCTATGACGGGACTGTGACTGCCTTTTATGTTGGAGAGTCCGATTCCGATGATGCCGTGGCCTGGGCGCAGAGGCGATTAGACCGAATTTTAGCTAAGACCGGGCTTGAGCGTTCAAGGGTTGTTGTTCCAGAAACTCGAGTTGGAGAGCATCCTTTGCAAGAAATCTGCAATGTGCTTCCGGGTAACTATGACATTGTTTTGATGAGTGCCGCGCATAAAGAGCTCTTAGAAAAGCGTGGAGGCGTATCATCTAAACTTTTGGCGGCCGCTCCTGACGCGGCCATCGCTACTTTGCGAAGCGAAACACCGCTGGTTGAAAAGACACGCCGAGTCTTAAATAAGTGGTTGCAGAAGTTTTTACCCCATCTCACCCGTGATGCCCGTTTGGACTTGTTTGACCATTTAAAGCAAGGGTCGCAGGTTGGCGTGGACTTTATCATGCTCATGGGGCTGGCCACGGCTATTGCCAGTTTGGGTCTCATCCAAAACTCTGGCGCAGTGGTCATTGGTGCAATGTTGGTGGCGCCGCTGATGACGCCCATGATTGGTGCAGGGTTGGGGCTTGTTCAGGGCAATCAAGTGATGGTGCAAACCGCCAGCCGGTCCATCTTGGTCGGTTTTTTGTTGGCACTGGCAGTTGGTTTCTTTTTTGGGATCACTACGCCTACGCTCCCAGACCTTAATGCTCAGCTCTTAGGTCGTACCAATCCTAACCTCTTGGATTTATGGATTGCGCTTTTCAGTGGGGTGGCGGCAGCTTATGCATTGGCGCGGCCCGGTTTGGTGGCAGCCTTGCCCGGTGTTGCCATTGCGGCCGCCTTGGTGCCTCCTATTGCAACGGTTGGCATTTGTTTGGCCGCCGGTCAGCTTACGTCAGCGGCCGGTGCCGCACTTCTGTTTGCGACCAACCTAGTGGCCATCATTATAGCGTCGGGCGCTACTTTGTATTTGATGGGTATCCGAGCCAACCATAATCAAACGGGTACTCGGCTCTTTGTAAAGCGCATTTGGACCGCTCTTTTGATTGCGATGATGGTGCTCTCCATCCCATTGGTGATCGCTTTACTCTCCAACTTTGGTGAAGACGAAGTGATGTTGTCTCAGAGCCTTGAGACCATGCTTGAGCGCCATGTGGGTGTGGATTTGGATACCATTGAGATTGAGAAGGAAAACGGCCAGCTACGGGTGTTGGTTCGTCTTTTTAGCACCGCGGATGTATCGCAAGATTTGGTGAATGCTCTTGGGGCAGAGGTTTCCGCTAGGTTTAAAGAGCCATGTTCAGTGCGTGTCGTTACGTTATTAAGCCACGTCCCGCGCTAAATCTCTCCCTCGGCCGCTGGGTCTGAATACTGTTTCCGAATTTTATCAACCGTGCCATCGTGAACCATTTCCAAGAAAGCATTGACCACGGTGGGATCGAGGTGTGTTCCCGAGATATTGATGAGTTCCACAAGAACTTCGTCTTGGCTCCATGCTTCTTTGTAGACTCGCGCCGATGAAAGGGCGTCGTAAATATCGGCTACCGCAACAATGCGCGCGGGCAGTGGAATATTCTCTCCTTTGAGCCCACGTGGATAGCCGGTTCCATCGAAACGTTCGTGGTGACAGTGAGCAATGTGCCGGGCTTTTTCAAAGAATGGATTGTCACCGAGAATTTCAGCGCCCTTGGCAGCATGGGTTCGCATAATTGCCAATTCTTCATCGTCGAGCCGTCCCGGCTTTTTAAGCACGCGGTCGGGAATGGCCAGCTTACCCACATCGTGCATCATGCTGGAGTAGCCAATTTCCTCGGCTTCGTTGTCATCGATTCCTATGTTTCGAGCGAGTGCTTCGGAATAAAACCGCACCCGTTGAATGTGGTTGCCCGTATCGGAGTCTTTGGCATCGCTGGCAACTGCCAGCATATAGATAGCCGAGATATTGGCATCTTTAATTTCCTGGGTTCGGGCTCGAACTTTCTCTTCCAGGATTTCGTTCATGCGGCTCAGTTCGTGATTGAGTCGTTCCTGTTCATTCATCATGGTCCGTGTGCGCAGGTGCGCGTTGACCCGTGCGGCAAACTCTTCGTGGGAGAAGGGCTTGGTGACATAATCGTTGGCGCCTTGATGCAAGAGCGATTTGATTTCGTGAAGCTCCCGAACGGTCGACGACATGATGAGAGGAATTTGGTCAAATTCATGGTTGGCCCGAACGCGCTTGGCGAATTCGCGACCGTCCATATTGGGCATATGAATATCGCTGATAATCAGGTCTACTGTGTCGCTGTTTTTATTCAGCTCTTTCCATGCGACCAAGCCGTCGTAACAGGGAATGATATCGCAGCCGAGTTGGTCCAAGAGAAATTCATAGAGCAGCATAATGGCTTTGCTGTCTTCTGCCACCAATACTTTGTGCCGGTTTTCGCCTTTGTCAGCGTGGGCCACGTCGCGCTCGATGGGATCGAGAATGGACTCAACGCGGCGCCGAAGAAAGTCGGGGGTAAACGGCTTGATGATGTATTCAATGGCGCCTGCTTCAAAAGCCCGGACCTGCATCTCTTCGCTTGAGACGGCAGAAATCATAATCACCGGCGTCAGGTTGAAGCGGTCGTCGCCTTTGATTTGATGTAAGAGTTCCAAACCCGAGGTTTCGCCCAGCTCCATGCCTAAGGTGATGATGTCCGGTTTCCACTCTTGTGCCAGTTTGAGACACTCGTCTGCATCAGACGCAGTTTTGAATTCGCAGCCCAACGGCTCTAAGTAATATTGGTAAAGCCGGCAGACCGCGGCGCTGGTATCTGTAATCAAAATGCGTGTCGACATGGTATCTGAGTAAAGGCTAGCAGATCTCCGAGGGCCGATGAAACATGCTCGGATGGGCAGGCGATCACTTCTGCTTGGGGGCCAGTTTTGGTCTATGGGTGGCATGAAAGAAGGGGAGGTTTGTGGCTGAACCGGTCGTTGAATTGATCGTCTATTGGAGTGGGATCAGATAAGTTCAATCTTATCAGTTACTTATGAAAGTGTTGAGCAGTCTGTAAATTGCTGAAAAGCCCCTTGCGGACCCTGATGCGTCGCATCATAATAGGCTTGTCGATTTCCCTACCAAATGGTAGAGAGGCGGCAGCACCGGGGAAAACCCAGGCGCTTTTTTTCAACTCTCGCAAAGAGGATTTGATGGCTGTTTCCAGTAAATTCATTCTCGAACAAGGACCTGTTCTTAAGGAATTGGGTCGTACGGCACTGACCACAGTTAAGCAGGGCTTTGTAAAGCCAAGCGGTAACGTGCCTTCCACACCTGGCCGAGAATATCGACAGGTCTTACCCCCACGTTCCAAAGAGCTGGTCAAAACATACGTGAAGCATGTGGGCGGCGATCCTTCGCGCTACAAAACCACGGTTCCACCGCATTTGTTTCCGCAGTGGGGATTTGCATTGGCATCCAAAACGCTCACCGACATTCCTTACCCATTGGTTAAGGTGATGAACGGTGGCTGTCGTTTGGAAATTAATGGCGATTTACCCAACGATAAGCACTTGGTGGTTTGTGCCCGTCTTGAAAACATCGACGACAATGGCAGCCGCGCTGTTTTGCATCAACGCATCACGACCGGCACCATCGACCAGCCCGACGCAGTGGTAGCCAACTTGTTTGCCATTGTTCCATTGAGCAACAAGAACAAGCCTAAAGGTCCGAAGAAGCCTAAGCCACGGGTTCCAGAAACGGCCCAAGAGCTTGAGTATTGGCGTATTGGTCCTAAAGCAGGCTTAGACTTTGCTAAGCTTACGGGCGACTTCAATCCTATTCACTGGATTCCGGTGCACGCAAAAGCATTTGGATTCAAGAACACAATCTTACACGGCTTCTCAACCATGGCCCGTGCCATGGAAGGCTTAAACAGCACCCGCTTTTCCGATGGTTCATCCATTGGAATGTTTGATGCACAGTTTACCCGTCCTTTGGTTTTGCCAGGGAACGCAGGCCTCTACATCGAAGGCGAAGACAAAGTTTACGTGGGCAACGCCGCTGGCGGCGCAGCATACATGGTTGGCACTTACAAAGCGCGCTAACCCAACTTGCACCACCCATCTATCGGAGAATTATTATGAGCGATTACTTAGTAGAACTTGGAAAAAATCCTAAAGCCCGCAACCTCGTCAAAAGCCTGGGGCTGCCAATTCCTATGCCTCAATCACTTGAGCGCGCCAAAGGTGGCAGCGTTGAGCGCCCATTGGACGACCTCAACATCGCTGTTTACACCAACGCCGGCACAGACATGTCGAAAGCACTTGGTAAGGTATTGGCCAAAGCTGGCGCCAACCCATTTGTTTGGGGCGAAGAAGCTTTGGCATCTTTTGCCGACGCGGGCGAAGCATTTGGTCGCCCAGCCACCGCCATCAGCGTTGACAGCGAAGGCAATGTAAATACACCTAAGCTCAAGTGCTTGGTATTGGACGGAACAGCGTTGTCTAGCTCGGATGAGTTGGGCGCTCTTTACGACTTTTTCCACCCTATGATTCGCGGCCTGGGCAAGTGCGGCCGAGTTGTTGTTCTTGGACGTCCCACCGAAGCATCCGCATCTGCGGAAGTAGCCGGTGCGCAAGCGGCTCTTGAAGGCTTTGTTCGAAGCGTGGCCAAAGAAGTAGGCAAGAAGGGCGCAACTGCGCAGCTGCTTCGCGTGGCTGAAGGCGCCGAAGAAAACATTGATGGACCTCTGCGGTTCGTTCTTTCTGCTCGCTCTGCTTATGTTTCAGGTCAGCCTATTGGCGTAAGTGCCAAAAGCGGAATTGCCAATGGCAGTACGCCATGGGTTTGCCCATTGGAAGGTAAAGTTGCGCTGGTTACGGGTGCTGCTCGCGGTATCGGTGCGGCCACAGCCCGTTTGATGGCCCTCGAGGGTGCACACGTTGTTTGTCTCGATCGCCCGGGCGATGAAGAAGCATGCAGCAAGTTGGCCCGCGAAATTGGCGGCTCTGTACTTATGGCAGATGTTACGGCCGAAGATGCACCAGAAGTTATCTGTGAAGCCCTTAAGGAGCGTCACGGTGGTGTGGATATCGTCGTTCACAACGCAGGCGTTACCCGCGACAAAACCATTGCTCGCATGAAGCGTGATTACTGGAACATGGCCATCGACGTAAACCTTGGGGCGGTTACCCGCATCACTGAGGCACTGCTTGAAGGCACCATGCGTGAAGGCGGACGTTTTATCTTTTTAAGCTCTATTGCTGGCATTGCCGGTAACATGGGTCAAACCAACTATTCTGCTTCTAAAGCAGGCGTGATTGGTTTGGTGAAATTCCTAGAAGAGCAGCTCGCGGACAAAGGCATGACGGCCAACGCTATTGCTCCCGGATTTATCGAAACGCGATTGACGGCAGCGATTCCATTTATGATTCGCGAAGCAGCCCGTCGTATGAACAGCCTAGGCCAGGGCGGTCTTCCGGATGATGTGGCGCAAGCCATTAACTTCTTGGCAAGCCCCGGAGCTCAAGGTCTTAACGGTCAAGTGATTCGCGTATGTGGCGGTTCATTGGTTGGCGCATAATCGAATTGAAAGGAGCCAATCATGGCAACAACAAAGAAAACAGCGAAAAAGGTGAGTAAGAAAACCACCAAGAAAACAAGTAAGAAGCTCACGAAGAAAACAGCTTCTAAGGCAATCAAGCGCACCACCACGAAAAAGGCAGCGCCTAAGGCACGCCGTGCGGTAATCGTACGTGGGTGCCGGACGCCGTTTGTGAAGGCGTTCGGACCATTTCTCAAAATGGACACCATTGATTTAGGTGTAGCGGCTGTAGGCGGCTTACTGAAGAAAACAGAAGTGCCTCGCGAAGCCATCGACAGCATTGTCTGGGGCGGCGTGATTCTGCCTGGTTTCTCACCCAACGTAGCCCGTGAAATTGCTTTGGACCTGCATTTGCCAGCGAAAGTAGAAGGCATGACTGTGACCCGTGCATGTGCATCGGGCTTGCAGGCCATTACCACTGCAGCTGCCGCCATTGAGCGCGGTGATGCCGATGTGGTGATTGCCGGTGGTTCAGACTCTACGAGCAACGCGGAAATCAAATTGCCACAAAAGGTTGTTCACGCCATGGCGCCTTTGGCGTTTGGTAAAGCTACCCCAGGGGACATGGTCGGTGTGCTCTCGCAGCTTATGCCGCTAAGTGAAATCATGCCGAAGAAGCCTGAGATTGCTGAGCGTACCACCGGACAGGTGATGGGCGAAGCAGCGGAAGAAATGGCGAAGCGCAATGAAATCAGCCGCGAGGCGCAGGATGAATTTGCTGAGCGCTCACACCACCGCGCAGCCGCAGCCGTTGCTGCCGGCCGTTTCGATGACGAAATCGTTCCAGTGAAAACGCCCGAAGGCAAGTGGGTGCATCACGACCAATTGGTTCGTGGCAGCACCAGCAAAGAAAAGCTCTCAAAGCTGCGCTCTGTATTTGCTAAGAAGGGTACGCTCACGGCGGGTAACTCCAGTGCGCTTACGGATGGTGCATCGTGCGTACTTTTGATGAGCGAAGAAAAAGCGCTCGAGCTTGGTTACACACCACTTTGCTACGTGAACAATTGGGCATACTCTGCGGTAGATCCAGCGGACCAGCTTTTGATTGCTCCGGCGTTGTCTATGCCAGAAGCTGCTCGCAAGGCAGGCCTCACCATTGATGACATTGACCTCTTTGACATTCACGAAGCATTTGCTGCGCAGGTGCTTTGCGTGACGAAGATGTTGGCATCGGATGCATTTGCTCAAGCTCGCAGCGATGCGGACAAAGCTTTTGGTGATATTCCGGAAGAGAAGCTCAACGTACACGGTGGTTCTGTAAGTCTTGGGCACCCGTTCGCGGCAACCGGCGCGCGCATGGCTACGACCATGGCCAACGAGTTGGGTAGCACCGAGAAGAAGTATGCACTCTTAGGCATCTGCGCTGCAGGTGGTTTGGGAGCAAGTGCGGTACTGGAGAAGTACCAAGCTTAAAATTGCTTGAGATAGAAATGAAAAGGGCGTCCATAGGGCGCTCTTTTTTTTGCCTGAACGTGCACCAGTCACCGGGGTAAACAAGGCGACTGGGTGACAAATTAAGGATAATTTCGCTGTGAATACGATGGATTCGGTGGATGACGCTTGTAGATGGCCTTTAGAGCATTGCTCTGGCCCCATGCTTGAGGTAGGCATCTGCAGTCGCTTAGCCTCTGGGAGGTCGAGCACCGAATCGAACCACTTAAAAGGAGTAAATCCATGTCTAAGAATTTTGGTGACAGAGTAGCAAAGGGCCGTGAAGGC
>MDSW01077515.1_pt1 | contig 21745 bp, 19 predicted proteins | sample 811171 | NCBI WGS metagenome assembly MDSW01 (sample SAMN05326641, study PRJNA326480) | marine metagenome | isolation source: seawater | place: Atlantic Ocean: North West | collected 2012 | reverse complement strand
TGATTTTGAGCACAGTTTCTATTTTTGCATTCAATTTTGTTCCTCAAGTGCATGATTCTTTAACAATCACTCCTCATTTGATATTCGAGTTCTTTGGAGTTGGTTTTCTTTTCTGTTCATTATTGACTAGAGATATTGGAGTATTTTCTGACAAAGAAAACCAATCCCCAAAAAGCCAAAATGGCCCTAAATAGATATCAGTTCTATTTTTCGGATACAATTATTTCAGATGGATTTGGGCGATTGGCTTTGAAAGAATTAATTTTTTCATTACTTGGATAACCTAAACAAATCCCACAAAGTAATGAGTAATTTTTACTAATTTCAAATTCTTTGCGAACAGCATCTTCCCAGATAGCAACGGCACCCTGTGGACAAGTTCCTAACCCCTTGGAGTGAGCAGAAAGAATCAGATTTTGCATAAACAGTCCAGCATCAGAAGCAGCGAATTTCCCTAATGATTTATGCGTGAAAATGAATAATTCTACTGGTGCTCCAAAGAATTCATAATTTCGAGCCCAAGACTTATCGCGAGCATCTTTATCATCTCTATCCACACCGATAAAAGAAAAGAAATCCTTGCCCTGATTCTTCGATCTCTGAATTAAATCTCTATGATAGGGTCTTGTTACAATCCAATTACTGGTCGGTAATCCCTTTCGTTTTAGAACAGATTTTATCTTTCCAAATATGCCGCTCCTAGCATCCTTTATCGCTTCCCATCTGGCAAGAAATTCTGAAGAAAGTCTATCACGAACATCGTCTTTAGCAATAGCAACTAAAATTGGTCTTGTATTACTCCAACTGGGGGAAGTTAGCCCATCTGTAATAATTTCTTGAATTATATCATCTGGCACTGGTGTGGATAGAAAGTCGCGTGTCGATCGTCTTGAGGATACAAATGAATGAAAATCGTTAGCATCAAAATCTCTATTCATGTTAATTCCTTCCATCCATTTTATTGAATTTAGAAAAACCAGCAATCAGAAAAGATTACTTTTTGATACCAATTTTTTTTGCAATCATTGCTATTGGGTCATAATATTCTGTAACAATTCTTTCTTTTAGCGGAATAATTGCGTTGTCTGTAATATTAATTCCAGCAGGGCAAACTTCTGTACAACATCTAGTGATATTGCAATAACCTAGTCCAAAGTCCTCTTTGATTTCGGGGATTCTATTTTCAGTATCTAGCGGGTGCATTTCTAAATTGGCAAGTCTAACAAAGAAACGGGGGCCTGCAAATTCTTCGAATTTTTGATGTTCTCTAAGAACGTGACATGTGTTAACACATAGCATACATTCGATACACGACCTGAACTCTTGAATTCGATCAGCTTCTTGTTGATGGAAAACCCAATCAGGATCTTCTGGACCATTTATTGGTTTGATTTGTTTGTCTGTTTTGTAAGCCCATGATGTATCAGTAACTAAATCTCTAACTAGAGGAAATGCTTGCATTGGTTTTACAAGAACAGGTTCATTTTCGTCTACCATATCTTCGAAAACATCTTCCATTCTTGTCATACACATCAATTGTGGCTTGCCATTGATTTCTGCACTACATGATCCACATTTTCCTGCTTTACAATTCCATCTACATGCTAAATCAGGGGCTTCTTCAGATTGTATTCTATGAATCACATCAAGTACAACCATGCCTTCGTCTAGTGGAACCGTATAATCTACAAGTTCTCCGAAGGGATCTCCGTCACTATCAGGGACTCCTCTAAAAACTCTGAAAGTTACGTTTTCGCTCATTTTATTCCTCCTCGTGTAAATCATCAGCATCCAAAAGCATCTTCAAATCATCTGGGATGGGTGGATATGTGGTATAATCGATAGACATCGAACCATCAGGATTTCGAATAATTACGCTGTTAATTTTTCCCCAATGTTTGTGATCTGGAAGTGGGAAATCATCACGAGTATGCCCTCCACGACTTTCTTCGCGTTTTAGAGCAGCCAAAGCACACATTCTACTTACATCAATCATAGCTCCAATTTCAAGAGCTTGATGCCATCCTGGATTGTAGATTCTTCCCCCTCCAGCACTAGTATGATGAGACCTTTTTTCTAATTCATCTAAATCAATCAATGCTTCTTCAAGCAGATTTTTTGTCCTAATTATTCCAACTTTATTTTGCATCATTTCGCGTAAATCTTCTACCACTTTAGCAGGGTTTTCTCCTTCTGTTCGACTTAGTGGTTCAAGTGTTTCAGCAATTACTTCATTAATTTCATCTTGATCAATTTCTACATAATTTTCAAGTTCTTTTGCTGCTATAGAGGCTTGTTCACCTGCAATTTTTCCAAATACGATAAGGTCAGAGAGTGAATTTCCACCTAATCTATTTGCTCCGTGCAATCCTGTAGCCGCTTCACCTGCTGCGAAGAGACCCGGAACTGTAGTTTCCTGAGTATATGCGTCGACTTTCACTCCACCCATTACATAGTGTGCAGTAGGTCCTACTTCCATTGGCTGTTTCGTGATATCAACTGCTGCGAGTTCCATAAATTGGTGATACATGCCTGGTAGCTTTTTCTTGACTTCTTCGGGATCTCGCCAAGAGATGTTTAGATATGCGCCACCATGTTCCGAAGCTCTTCCAGCATCTCGTTCACTATTGATTGCCTTTGCCACTACATCTCGAGTAAGCAACTCAGGAGGCCTACGTTTTGTTGCTAATTTTCCTGATACAACTTCGTCAACCCATGCTAAAGCTTCTTCTTCAGTATCTGCAAATTCATCCCTATACATTTCTGGAACATAATCGAACATGAATCGTTTACCTTCTGAATTGGTTAACATTCCTCCTTCACCTCGAACACCTTCTGTAACAAGAATCCCTTTCACAGAAGGTGGCCAAATCATGCCAGTTGGATGGAATTGAACGAATTCCATATCGCCCATTTCGGCTCCTGCCCAATAGGCAAGAGCATGTCCCTCACCAGTGTATTCCCACGACCCGGAGCAAACTTCCCAGCAACGAGTTATTCCTCCAGTAGCGAGAACAATTGTTTTTGCCTTGAATAAATGAAGTGAACCATCAGTTCGATTATATGCAAAACACCCACTGATTCTACCATTTGTTTTGAAGAGTCTGCGAACCGTATATTCCATGAACACCTCCATGCCCGTGTGAATTCCTTTTTGTTGTAGGGTTCGTATGAGTTCTAAGCCAGTAGCATCTCCAATATGTGCCAACCTTGGATATGTATGGCCACCAAAATTTCGTTGACTTGTAAGCCCTTTAGGAGTACGATCAAAAACAGCTCCCCATTGCTCAAGTTCTCTAATCCTATCAGGAGCTTGTTGAGCATGGATTTGTGCCATTCTCCAATCTCCAAGGTATTTTCCACCTTTCATCGTGTCCCTAAAGTGGGTTTGCCATGAATCACGATGATCTTTGTTTGCTAATGCTGCTGCTGCTCCTCCTTCTGCCATTACTGTGTGTGCCTTTCCTAACATAGATTTGCAAATCATTGCAACTTTAGCACCTGATGCGCTGGCTTCTATAGCCGCTCGAAGTCCAGCACCCCCGGCACCAATCACCACAACATCGTGTTCATGGGTTTCATAATCAGACATTCAAAATCCTCCGAATAAAACTACATCATTCCATCCAAACATTGGATCAGTGCATGCCCAAATGTAAAAATCAGTGAACATTACCCAAAACAAACTGTACAATGCCCAATCTTTGTGATGTTCGTTTAATTTAGTTGAGAAAATCCATAGTTTATGTTGAAAACGTTTCCATCTGGTTGAAGTCCAATCATTAGAACCTCCTCCAATCACGTGTCTAAATGCATGACATCCTAATGTATATCCTGACAAAAGTAGAACATTTATGATCAGTATAATGGAACCTATCGTGACTCCAAATGTATGAGAATCAACCGAATGGAAATTTACTGACAACCAAACATCATATGTTAGTATTGGCAAATATGCAAGGGCTGCATACATGAAGTATCGATGAAGATTTTGAATTACTAGTAGTTTAGTTTCTCCAGAATATTCATTCCATGGCTTTGAAACCGCACATCCAGTAGGTTGTTGAAAAAATGCGCGATAGTAGGCCTTTCGATAGTAATAACAGGTGCCTCTAAATCCAGCTGGGAAGATAAGAATAAACATCGCAGGACTCATCCATTGTAACTGAGTAGGTACCCAAGAGTTTTCTCCAGGAATGATTAGTGGACTGAAAAGCGGACTCAAAACATGATTCCCATTATTTTCTATTGACATAGTTCCATTATCATGTCCAATACCACCCGATAATCCTAACTCTGAAAATATCCAAAAATCTGCTTCCATGAAGCCGCGCCACGTAGAATAAGCAAGCATGAATCCTAGATATGCAGCCATTGCGGTAGGTCCTTTCCACCACCCATCCGTTCGATCTGTTTGTCCTAGACCCTTTTTCATGGGAAGTTTGACCGGTTCACCCATGTAGCATCCCTTAGCCAAAGGGAGTAGAGAGAGGTGATAAGTAATTGCTTTTCTTCAAAGAAGAATTATGCTAGCGAAGCATAGTCGGCTTCGGCTTCTTCGATTTCAATTTCATCAACGTCCATTTGGGCTAACTGTAATTTTCCACTAAGTTCATCATTAACTGCATGCCAATATGAGTACGCTTCTATAACCCAAATGCCGGACTCTCTAGTTCCATTTCCTGAACCCTTCACCCCTCCAAATGGAAGATGAGCTTCGGCTCCAGTAGTTGAATTATTAATCCCAGTCATTCCGGCTTTGATGCCAGTTTTGTATCGATATGCTTCCAATCGATCATTAGTATATATCGCAGAAGACAGACCATATGGAGAAGCATTTGCTAGATGTAATGCGTGTTCGAAATCTTTTGCCTTTACGATGGTAACTAGAGGACCAAATATTTCTTCATGAAAACATTCCATATCTTCTGTAACGTCAACAAAAACATGAGGCCACATGAATACTCCATCGCCAGGATCTCCTAAGAAATTCTCTGGTTTGTTGTCCTTGGTGATCCGGCCACTGCCCCAAATCTTAGTTGCTCCACTTGTCTCACACATTTCTACTCCCTTAAGGAAGTCAGTTGCATATTTTTCAGAAAGCATGGAGCCGTAAAGAACTCCATCATAATGCATTGAATTGCCAATGGTGGTTGATTTTACCTTTGACATGAAGAGTTCAACGAATTCATCGTAAATATCTTCGTGAATAATTAGGTTACCTAAACTGGTACATCTTTGTCCTGCAGTTCCAAAACCAGCCCAGTAAGCCCCTTCTACTGCATTTTCTAGGTTTGCAGATGGCATGATAACTAGTGGATTTTTCCCTCCCAGTTCTAGGCTTGCTGATACAAGATTACGCCCACATACTTCTCCAATCATTTTTCCAACAGCAGTACTTCCAGTAAAGGAAATTTTGTCTACCATTCCGAGATCTACTGCATCAACAAGATGTTGACCTGCTCCACTCCCTTTTCCATGTATTAGATTGATTACTCCATTAGGTAGACCTGCTTCATGCATTAGCCGGGCGAGAGCAAATGACAACAATGGGGAATCTTGAGGTGATTTCCAAACACAAGTATTTCCACACATTATCGCTGGTATCATTTTCCAAAAAGGAACCGCTGAAGGGAAATTACATGCATTAATGATTCCACAAACACCCAACGGCCTCCTATAGGTGAATAGTTCCTTATCTGGTAATTCTGAATTTACAGTTTGTCCATATAGTCTTCTTCCCTCTGATTGGAAGAAGAGACATGTATCAATTGCTTCTTGCACTTCTCCTCCACATTCTTTCAAGGTTTTTCCAATTTCTCGGGCCTGTAATCTAACCAATTCTTCTTTATGATCCATTAGCAGTCGGCCCATATTCCCAATAATTTGTCCTCTAGTTGGTGCTGGAGTAGATGCCCATTTTGGAAATGCTTCCCTAGCCGCAGCAAGAGCAGCGTGAACATCTTCTTTAGTGGAGAGAGGAAATTCTCCAATTTCATCAGAAAGAATTGCAGGATTTGTTGAAACGAATGTATTTCCATCAGAAGCTAAACTTAGATTGCCGTTGACGATATTATATCCTCGAATCTTGGGAGATCCATTGGGATTGTTTGCTTCCATTGCTTCAAAACCAGTAGAGAGTACATGGGCCATGAGTGTGGGCAACAGGGATTAATCCTTCAATGTGGCGAAACACCAATTGATAATTCTGAGTCCTTTAATAACCCCGAAAACAACAGAGAATCAATTCGGGTGCAAAGATGGCGGACGACGGAGATTCAGTTACCTTACGTGTTGCGAAAGCAATTCCTAGCGATGTAGGTCATGGGCGAGCGAGAGTGCCGTTCAATAATGACCTAGATTTGAAACCAGGAGATATTATCGAAATTTCTGGCGAAAGTAAGACAGCAGCTGTTGTTTGGAGATGTAGGCCAGAAGATGCAAATTTAGGAGTAATTCGAGTTGATGGAATTATCCGGAAAAATGCAGGCGTTAGTCTTGGAGATAGAGTTGAAATTCGAAAAGTAGAGGTAAAGAAATGCGAAAAACTGGTTCTTTCTCCAGTAATGGCAAAACAGCAGAAGGTTAGATTTGGTCCAGGAATAGAGGGTTTTGCTCGACGAGGCCTCAACAAGAGGCCGGTGGTAGCAGGTGATAGGATTTTCATCCCAGGGATGACATTATTTGCAGAAGCATTGCCTTTCGCGATTGTTTCTACCAAACCAAAAGGTATTGTTCAAGTCGCTCCAGAAACTGAGATAGTAATCAAGGAGGAAGTATTTGATGAAGAGGAAGATGCAGGTACGCAAACAATTGCTTACGAAGACATAGGGGGATTAGGAAATCAACTCCAAAAGGTTCGTGAAATGATTGAACTGCCACTCAAACATCCGATTTTATTCCGTCGACTAGGAATTGATCCACCCAAGGGCGTATTACTTCATGGTCCGCCAGGAACTGGAAAAACGATGATAGCGAAAGCTGTAGCTTCTGAAACCAATGCCCATTTCTCATCAATCAATGGGCCAGAAATAATTTCAAAATACTATGGAGAGAGTGAAAAACAACTACGTGAGATTTTTGATGAGGCAACTCAGAATGCTCCAGCAATTATCTTCATTGATGAATTAGATAGTATTGCTCCTAAACGCGAGGACGTCACAGGAGAAGTTGAACGAAGAGTAGTTGCTCAACTCCTGACATTGATGGATGGAATGCATGGACGAGATAATGTAATTGTGATAGGGGCCACTAATCGCCGAGATGCCATTGACCAAGCTCTTAGGAGACCCGGTAGGTTTGATAGAGAATTAGAAATTGGAGTTCCAGACAAAGAAGGACGTCGAGAGATTATCGATATCCATACTCGTGGTATGCCAATTAGTGATGATTTCGAGATTGAATGGGTTCTGGAGAATTCCTATGGATTTGTAGGTGCAGACATCAATGCTTTAGTTCGGGAGGCCGCTATGAAGGCCCTCCGCCGATATCTCCCAGAGATTGATCTGGATGAAGAGGAAATTCCTGCAGAAGTTCTAGAGAAGATGGAAGTAAAAATGGTTGATTTCCGTGAAGCGATTAAGGATATTGAACCAAGTGCGTTGAGGGAAATTTATGTTGAAATTCCAGAGGTAGGTTGGGATCAAGTCGGAGGTCTTCAAGAGATTAAAGATCGACTTAAGGAGAGTATAGAATGGCCATTAACTCAACCAGAACTTTTCTCCCACTTCGGTGTAAAGCCCCCACGTGGTGTGGTCTTATTCGGTGCGCCTGGTACTGGTAAAACCCTAATTGCCAAGGCAATTGCAAATGAAGCCAAGGCCAATTTCATCTCTGTGAAGGGTCCTGAGATGATTTCTAAATGGGTAGGGGAGTCAGAACGAGGAATCCGTGAGGTATTCAAGAAAGCCAAACAAGCAGCTCCTAGCATTATCTTCCTTGACGAATTTGAGTCTATTGCTGGTGCTCGAGTTGAGAATCGTGGCGAAGGAAGTGATGTGATGAACCGAGTAGTCAATCAACTCCTATCATCAATGGATGGAGTTGAAGCACTTGAAGGAGTGATTGTGATCGCTGCTACTAATAGGCCAGAAATGATAGATCCTGCATTGCTTAGATCTGGAAGATTTGAACGGGTTTTACACGTCCCTCCTCCAGACGAAGCCTCAATTAAGGAAATTTTGAAAATTCATACAGCAGGTATGCCTCTTGGAAAATTCGATTTGATGTCTTTTGCTAAATCCTTGAATGGATATACAGGGGCAGATATCGAAGCAATATGCAGAGAAGCTGCATTAATTGCAATGAGGGCAGGTAGGAAGACAATTTCTTCCAAACATTTCGACGAAGCAATAAACAGAGTTCGACCTACTGTGACTCCAGATATGATGCAGTATTACGAGAAATTACAGGATTTATTGACCAGTGGTTTAGATTCAATTCGCCGCAATAACGATGGCCTCCGAGGTATTGAATCAGTTTGAGGTGTAAAATGCCAGCCACATTCACTCGAGAACTTCTTTCTAGAGAGGTCAGAGATCGTAATGGAGATGTTTTAGGGCATGTTGCTGATTTGATAATCGATACACGAACAGGAAGTGTAACATTTATTTTGGTTCGAATCGGGGCGAATTTGGATCCTTCTCAATTACCTTGGCCTTCTGATGCAGGATTAATCTCTTTACCCATTGATGAAGTAAGAGAGATATCTACTGCGATTCACCTTCATCGTTGAATCATCACTATACGTGTACGCACAACCGTCTTAAGGCTCGTATGCGCGTCTGAACATTGCTCCAGTCTATGGAGGGTGAACACATGGCGGTACCCAACGTTTCAGTAGTTGGAAATTGGCTACGTTCACCATCGGGAAAAAGAACCGTAGCATTATCATTATTTTACTTGACTTTAGGCCTGTTATTTACTACTGTGGCGGGAACATATATTGAACGCTCAGAAGTACATCAAAGTGCATATGGTCTTGATTGGAATGATATGAGTTCATTTAGGGAAGATATCAATGCTCAAGGAGTAACAACTACCAGCATCGTAAGTAGCCCTCTTCTACTCGAAGAAATCCAATCTCCAAGTGATACAGTATTTGTCGTATCAGGAATTGAGCGAGATACAATCTCTCTTCCAAGATTTAGTAGTGATAGTAGTATTATCCAATTGGTAGAAGGATTGGGTTATTCTACTTCTGAAATTGAAGCTATTCGTAAATTCGTAGAACGCGGAGGCACAATTGTAGTTCTCGATGATTTTGGTTATGCACAAGGTTTAGCAGAAGAATTTGGTTTAGGTTTTAGTGGACATCAATTGTATGATACTCAATCATGGGATCCAGATCTAGATTTCAACTATATTTGGATGAATATTACTAATGGGTTCAATTATACTACTTCTTCATCAACTCCTAGAACAAACACAAATCCATGTCTGGCAGATGCAGATCAAGATGGGATTCCTGATTTCCTTGATGAGCAGCCTGAAAACTCTCAAATTGGGTTTTCAGGTACTCCCGATTCATCTTCTCTTTCACTATGTTCACATCGTTGGGATGCAGTTTCATCCTCATACAATACCGATCCTGGATATGATTTATTGTTAAATCAGCCCAGTGCTTTCGATAAAGAAAATGCTGGTGATGAAGAAAAGAATCTCTATGCCCTTGGTTTTTCGACTCAGGATGCCTATCTTGATACAAATGATGATGGAGAATTGACGGTTGGTTTCAGTGGTAGCGATGTTGGAGCAGATGAACAGGGTCCCTTTGCAATGTATGTGAAGTATTGTCGTTCAAGAAACTGTGATAATCCCGATTCAGGCCGAGCTTACTTCGTTACTGATGGTAGTTTGTTAGTTAATTCTGTATACGATACTGTGGGTACAAACGAGGGTGCTTATGGAACCTTTAACAAAACCATAGATGCGAATGACAATCGTCGTTGGGCCCTAGATTTGATTGCAGAAGCTCTAATGTCCAATGATGGAAATGGCACAGTATCTCCAGATGCACAGGTTATTTTTGATGAGAGCCGCCATCAACAGCCTAGTTTCATGGGAGATACGTACAATCTTCTTTACTATATTCTAATCTATTTTACAAATGATTGGATGGCTATGCTGTTGATGTTCTTGGGTCTGTTCGTTCTTTTTGAGTTTATTATCATAAAGAAGTTAGATCCTGAGCCCTGGAGACATGTATTCAGCATAATTTACTACGGATATGGGGATTCTAGAAGATATGAATACTATGGAAGAGCCAATAAAATCAAACAGATTTTGTTGACTAGAGTTAGAAATGTGAATTCATTAACTCGGGAAGAATTCGATTCTTTACCTGCTCGTGATCTTCAAAAGATGGTTAATGATCCTGTTTTAGTCAAATTTATCTTCGAAGATAGGCGTTATTCGATGGAGGAAATGATTGCTGTCATCAAACGTATCAAAACATGGGGGAGACGTTGAATGTGGACTAGAAAAGCCGCTATTCTAGGCGCTGGAGGCGTATCTTTGGTTCTCGTGGGCATGATGATGTCCAATTTTCAAATGATGGTTTTTGGAGTTGCATTCGTTGGTTTTCTTGCAGTTAATTCATGGATTACTGGCCACGGTGATATACAAGTAGTTCGAACATTAAGTGCAGACAACTTGTACAAGGGTGACGATTTGTATGTAGAGTTAGAGATTACTAATCCTTCTTGGAGAAGAACCCAACAGTTGGAAATTTATGACAATGTTCCACATGAAATGAAGTTGCGTAGTGGTTTGAATTACATGCGCGTAAATCTTGGTCCTGGAGAAACAACACGCGTTCGTTACGTTTTACGTTGTCCATTAAGGGGTCATTATTCAATTGGGCCAATTTCTATTAGATATCGGGATTCATTCAACTTATTTTCTCAAGAAATGTACGTAGATCATCGTTCTGATTTGATTGTATTTCCTCAAGTCCGTGAAATCGAGGAAGCACTGGTCAGAAGTAGGACTCCGAAGATGTATACTGGAGCTACTACTTTACGAACCCCTGGTCCAGGGACTGAATTTTTCAGTCTTAGAGAATATGTTCCGGGTGATCCTTTCAAAATCATCAACTGGAAGGCATTTGCCCGAACAGGTCAACTAATTGTAAATGAGAAATGTCGAGATGCGGTTACTGATGTTTTCATATTAGTTGATAGTCGAGACATCAGCAGAATTGGTACAGTCTTGAAGAATCCATTAGAGGTTGGAACGGTTGCTGCAGCATCTCTTGCATCATATTTCATCAAACGTAGAGATAGTGTTGCTTTGGCTGTATATGATGATCGTCTCTCATTCCTTCCACCAGATACTGGAGACAAGCAGTATTTCAAAATCTTGAGCAGCCTTGCAGGAGTGGCGCCTAAAGGTGCTATGCCATTGCAGGCTGTTACGAATGCACTTTCTTCGAGATTTAGTCGCGGCTCTCCAGTTTTCATTATCAGTGCACTTGAAGGCGATGGAACAACAATTCCTGCAGTGAGGGATTTGGCGGGAAGAGGTCATGAAGTGATTATCTTGAGTCCAAGTAGTGTTGATTTTGAACGGCTAGTTAGTCGAATTCCTCGAACTTCATATGAGGTTTTGAAATTAGAGAGGCAGAATAGATTGACTGCATTAGCAGGTTTTGGTGCTAGAGTAATTGATTGGATGCCAGATGTTGAATTATCGCAGGCACTGTTACAGGTGAAAATGGGGTGAAAAAATGGCTGAAGATGTAGCAATTCAGGGGGAAGGTGTTCAGACCCTTCATCTCAGAGTATTGCGTAGGAAGTGGCAGATACTTGCACTTCAGATTACGGCCACAATCTCTCTTCTTTGGATGTACATCACTATGACTAGGACATATGGATTATGTGATCCAATTGATTCTATGTGGTGCCCTGCACTTGATCATACACTCACTCTAAGTGTACTCGAACAATTCCTCCAAGCACAGCCTGAAGCGCTTTCATTGCCACTTCCCGATTGGATGACGGGTGTAGGTAATGTAGGTGATGGACGGTATTGGATGCCATTATTTATTATCGCAATTCTCGTTGCAGGATGGACTTTTTTGGGGTTACAGACAGCAAAATTACGTAGAAGAGTCAATATGGGAATTCTTGGTTTTGCTTTAGTATATTTAGCAGGATTGTTTGTAGTAACTTGGTTCCTTGGAATGTTGTTTAGTTTCGAATTATACCTTCCTTTTGGCCAAATTGATAGTACTAGAAACCATGTTGAGTATTTGGTGAAACCACTTTTGCTATACATTCAATTGTTTATTTTGTTGTTTTACTTCTTCCCGGTTGTTTCTGGGCTGTTAGGAATTTGGGGTATGGCTAAATCCAAAATTTCGTGGGCGATTGGTTCAACAATCATTTATCTTGGCTTGCACGCTTTACTTTCTTACGAAGGAGTTCGTTCAACTGTTGAACTGAATCTTAACGCATTACCCGTCCAGATTGGAGAAGCTACTGAATGGGGCGGATTACTTGCTCCTGAGATAGTTCCATTGCTATTTATTGGTCTGTTATTGATGGTCTTCTTAGAATCTGGATTTGCTACAATTCGTTATGTTGAGTATGCATTCAAACTGCCAGAATCGTGTAAGAAAGATCCTGAATATGTACGGCAATTTGATAATATTTTGAATGTTCATCTTCAACAAACAGTGGGAGTGACTTTCTTTGTGGGTCTAGTAACTGCTCTCGCTTTGAAATTTGATGATTTGATTGTGGATCTAGTTTCTATTTTTGAGGGCTCTCAGTGGAGTGGCCAAGTGAAAGAATCTCTAGAACTTCAGTTGACATATGGCACAGTAATTTCTGCTCTAATTTTCGTTATTTTCATTGCTGGATTAAGATACGTAATACCATGGCCTCGAATCTCTGGATTAATTGAGAAAGGAATTAGGAAAATTAGAAATCAATCTGCCTAATCATTTATCCATTAATCGAGAAAAGAATTCTGCTATTAGTAAAGCAATTAGTGTTCCAGGGAAACAGGTTAGAAGTCCGATTGTTTGATTGTTTAACCCATCTTCTTGAAGACTTAACCACCAAGAAAATGAAAAAATTATCGAGAATCCAATAATTAAACAGATAATGTTCCATAATCGTTGATTCTTTAATGCACCTGGGATTTCTTCTCTATTTAGGAGAGTCCCAATATCTTCATTTTTCATTTAGAATCTCCTAGATATCAAGGTCTGCTAAATCATCTTCAAGTGAGCTTAAAGCATCTCTTTGAACAGGATTTCCAGGCATTGGCACTCCATTCTTAATTGAATCACGTTCTTCTTTCATTTTATCGAGAATTCTTATTTCTTGTTCAGTTTCTTTCATTTCTTGTAATTCCTCAGAACCAATAATTGCTGATGTAGGTACAAGGCCCAAGTCGGATCGCTCAGAAATACTAACTCCGTGTGTATCTGCGGGATCTTCTAGACGTTCCCAAGTATTCTTTGGATTTATTTCTGATTGAGAAATTGCATCTACTTTCACTTCACTTCTTCCTGGGTCCATTTCTTCAAGAGCTCGAATGTCAACATCTGGTCTTTGAACACCATTTAGTCGGCCGTTTTCAAATGGAAGCATTCCTTTGGTTTGGAATTGCCAAATAGGTCCGTTGAATGATCCCTCTTCTCCTGCCATTGCATCCAATCGTTTGGACATGCGTTCCAATGCTTCTATTGTTGAAGCTAAATCAACAGACGAACCGGCATCTCTCATATCTGCATCAATATAGATGTCATCGAGTGCGGAACGAATTAGTGATTGAGTCTCAGCAGCAATTCTTGGCAATGCTTCTGGTCTGTTCATCATCCTTTCAATAGCTTCAATTCTGCTGGCAGGCATTCCTAAATCGTTCAGGCTTCTTAGAACATCTTGCATTTGACCGATTACTGTAGCTGCTTCTTCATATCCTCTGATAATTTCCTCCAAATCAATTACTACATCTGTAACAATTTGTCCAAGCATGTGGTGTAATCTTTGTTGAACTGACCATCTAGTCAGTCCTCTAACTGCTGATGCAGTTTCTGGAGCCTGTTGTTCTAGAAGTTCTACAACTTCAGATGAAAGTAGGTATCTAGGGGTAGCAGCTACTTCGTCTACAGTATGTTGAATTACAGCTAATCCTCGTTCCACCGCTCGATCCAATAGGACCATCGATAATCCCCTACTTCTTGCATTTTCCATCCGTTCTAATACCGGTTCTAGAGCCTTGAGTCCATCTTCGTCTAATAATGCTCTAGCCAGGGGTTCCTCCTGAAGCCTAGCCCGAATCCTTTCGGCCTCCGCAATATCTACCAATGCTTGTTCGTGCGCTTCAGTTAATTCTTCAGCTTCAGATAATACTTCTCTTAACTCTCCTTCAGAATGTGCTTTACGGGCATCTAAATCTCCTAATTCCCTCATTAGTGTTCGTCGTTCCGCCATTAGTTCTTTGAGTTCAGTTTGAAGAAGACTCTGCCGTCGTTCCAAATCATTCACTCTGCCCCTATCTTCGTCTATTTGACGTCTTAGTGTGTGTAAATCTCCTTCAAGTGCAGCGACTTCAACTCTGTGATTTCTCATTCTGGTTTCTGCTTCCTTTGTTTCTGCTTCTGCATGCCTGTGTCTCTCTCGTAAGGAACCCACTTGCTCTCCCAAAACTCGTTGTACCTTTTCATCTTCAGATAACGCTGTACGAACTTGATCTAGACGCTCTTCAGAAGTATCTAATGTGGATTTGACTTCGGCTTCTTTCTTCATTAATTCTTCAAGTTCAGCTTGTAATTCGGCTCGTTTTTTACTCTCCCCTATTGCTGATGCAACCTCAGAAGCCTTTCGTTCAACTTGATGTTCAAGTTCAGCGACACGCTTTGATAGGGAATCCGCACGATTTCGGTCAGCTTCAGCTTCTTTTACTGATTTTTCTTTGGCAACTAATGCTTGATCTAAGCGTTCTGAAATATCTCTTGCCCGTTCATTTGCTTCATCTAAGAGAGCACTTTTTGCAGAAGCAGTATCTTCAGCCGCAGCCTTCTGGATTTGTTCTTCCTCAAGTAACCGTTCCAATCTTCCTCTTTCTCTTTCTAGTCCGATTTTATCTTCTTCTAGACGATTCAATCTATCCAAAACTTGTCTATCTTCAGGCTGAAGGACTTTACCACTACGAGAATTAGGTAGGATTTTTGCCATTGGCATTCCCCCTGTATCCAACAGTTTCCATTGCATTCTTGCAGAATCGATGGCTTCCATTCCCATTTCAAATTGATACAAACGATCTAGACGCTCACTTAGTAGAGATTTCCTACTCTCTGAACGAGTTCTGACAGTTGCTATGGAATGAGATAATGATGCTAGTGAAAAACCAGAGACGTTCCCCGCCCCTAAAGTTAGTCTGGCGGCTCTTTCAAGGCGGTGAAGTTGTAAATCTGCGCTAGGAGACGACAGATCCTTCACGATTTGATTAAATTCGGAATCGGTATCTTGCCCAATTAATCCTGTAGGGATTCCATCAATCAGAAGTAAATGTACTGGATCACCCTTTCCTTCAGTCCGGATATGTCCTGTAATATCCTGCATTTTTGCTGTAGATAACATAGAAATTAATGCATCTACTCCGCCCTTCCCTTCTCTAACAACAAATCCATCTGATGGTGCTTCAATAACTGCATCGGGGTCAAATTCCGGTTCTTTCATCATGGATGCTGCATTCATTAGGAGAGCCATAGGGTCCGCTCCGCCTGTAGTCCAAATTGCAAGCCCTGCCCCCTCATCTCTTGCTACAGTCATTTCATGCTCATCGAATGCTTGTCTGTACCATGGAGCTGGTGAGGCTCCCATTAACTGTGTTAGCGCATCCATCCCTCTAAGTTGAGCATCTAAATCTGCGGAAAGGGCATCTGGTTCGTTAGGTGTAGATCCAGCAGAGTGAATTAGAACCCCATCTTCAAAAGCTAAAGCAGAGATTACTCCGGTTTCCTCAGCCAAAGCATCCACAATCATTGGCCACTCGTTTGTGGAAGCAGGAAGCCTCCTCCCTGCAAGCCCCAACGTTCCAAGAAGTGCGGAATCAGCCAATGCTTCTGGTAATCCATCAATTAGCCTTCGAACTTCTTCTAACATGAGGGAATATGCACGATGTTTCAATTCATGTGCATCTTCTAATTCCACTAGTCTAGCCTTTCCTGCTTGCCCTCCTACGTAATGTCGTTTTTCTTCTGCTTCTGCTAACCAACCTACAACTCTGCCTCCTGCTATAATTCTGTGAGCGCACGGAGCCCTAGATTTTGGCTTGTATGAAGAGACTACTCCACATTCAAATTCCATGATTTCATTCATTGCACTTCCATCGAAGCCCTCGTCGATTGCATCTCCATGCGGCAGTTCAAACATTTCATCACCCTAATAATTCCACTAAATCCTTCTTCGTACGTCTTGCTTCATGAGCGCAACGCCCCAATCTTATCTTTGAATCTAAATCCAGCCACAAGATCGCATCAGAACCCGTTGCTGAAGCAAAGAAAGCATCACTATCTGCTTCTACCCACCATTCTACAAGTCGGCCAATTCCACTTTCTAACGCCATTCTTTCGGCACGAATCCAACTGTGAACTGATACTTGTTCATTTTCGCCATCTAATCCTTTTCCATCCAAAGTGAATAGTCTAGAATCTGTCACTCCAGGAAGGTGTTTGTAGGCTCGGATTACATTGATTGGCATGTGTATGAAATGGTGGAGGCAACATCTGCCTTCAAGAACTTGTCCCTATTAGTGGACTAAGGTGGCGTTTTGAAAGAAATTATGGAATCTCCAAAATCTGAATAGGATTTATTATTCAATTGGCGAAAACATATTCTTCAAAAAAATGAAATTTTTCAATTGGAAAATAAAATTTCTAATTGAAAAATTAAACGATTTATTCAAACCATTTTCCACTAGCCCATAAATCATGAGTGAGGCGTTGGAGGTCCAGTCTTGTACCAGATGTGATCGTGATTCACTTGTTCATCAACCATATAGTGGACTTCATTTGTGTGGCACTCATCTTGTTGAATCCGTAAGGCGAAGAGTTTCAAAATCGCTACGAAAGCAGTTGATATTACCTAAGAACTCAATCAATGCCTTAGGAAGACCATTCAAAGTCATGATTGCAATTTCAGGAGGAAAAGATTCAGCAATTTTACTCTATTTTTTGAATAGTATTCTTGGTTCTAGAAGAGATGTTGAATTAATTGCAGGAGTTGTAGATGAAGGAATAGATGGGTACCGTTCTCCTTCAATAGAATGCGCTGAAGAACTTTGTACAAGTCTCAACATCCCACTTGAAAGAATTTCATATCCTGATTTGTCTTTTCCTGAGATGGATGATGTTGTTGAATCATTACCCAAGATATCTGAACACAATCTTGAGGTTAAAGGGATGATGCCTTGCAGTTTTTGTGGAGTTTTTAGACGACAAGGGCTGAATTCATTGGCGAATCGAATAGGTGCTGATGTGATTGCTTTGGGACATAATCTTGACGATGTTGCACAATCTGTTCTAATGAATCTGCAAAAGGGAGAGGTAGATCGTACAGCTAGATTGGCACCTCATACAACTCAACCAATTGATGGATTAGCACCTCGAATCGTTCCTCTTCGCTGGATTCCAGAACAAGAGGTTCATGCAGCAGCAATTCATCTTAATCTTCCAATTCATCATGGAGATTGTCCTCATGCAGGAGGAGCAATGCGGCAACGCAGTAGAGAGATTATTGCTACGATTGAGAAGGATATACCTGGTAGCCGTCATGGTATGGTTCAGTCAATGGACCGAATTCGAGAACTCGCAAAAGATTCGAAAAATACTACTTCTGTGCAATCATGTGAAAGATGCGGGGAACCGACTAGTCGACCCATTTGCCAATCATGTACCATGAAGGAATGGTTTGAATGAATGATGAAAATTCAAAGAAGTTGTGGACATATATCCAAGAATCTGGGGACAAATTAGTAGGGAAATTACCACCTTCTAGACATCATCCTAAGGGAAGAAATCCCTATGCCCACATAGCTATTTGTGTGAAAAAGAAGTTTGGTAAATCATACAAAGAAATTCCAGATGAAATGATTCAAGAAGTTTTTGAATTCATTGATTATTTGGTAGAAAATCCAACATAGATTACTGCATTATTGTTTTCTGTCCCGGAAAAAACGTCGGCTACATTCTGCGCAGGTTCTCTTTGATTTCTTAGAATTCATTTCAATTCGTACATCGTCACATTCCTCACATTTAACCAATTTAGGTAAAGTAGAAACGTCATCTAATTCCGAAACTTTCCATCTTTTCCAATCCCATCCACAATCTGTACATTCTAGAATATAATGGCGTTGAGATGTAGTTCCTAATTTCACTCCAGAATTTTGACATCTTTGAGGAGGAGCTGATTCATCCCCCTCTTTCTTACGCAGTAAATCCCAAACTGGACAGTCAACATCCTCTAAAATTTGGGCTGCTGCCTTCGCTTTGTATCGTTCAGGAGTACAATCTCTACATGAGCCAATAATATTTCCATGTTCGCAAAACATTTGTTCACCTGTTGTTGTTTACTATAGTCATTCAACTGGTCGCTGAATCGCTTTAATTTCCAAGAATTCTTCTAAACCATGTATTCCAAGTTCTCGACCATTTCCTGATTGTTTGTATCCTCCGAATGGAGCGCTGATGTTGAATTGACCCCCATTAATACTGACTTGTCCAGTTCTCATTTTCTTAGCAAATTCAAGAGCCCTCTCTTCTGAACCCCAAACTCCACCAGAAAGGCCGTAGATTGAATCATTTGCAAGCATAAGCGCCTCATCTTCAGTTTCATAAGTTGTAATTACTAATACTGGTCCAAAAATCTCTTCTTGCCAAATTTTCATTTCAGGAGTAACATTTGAAAATGCTGTAGGTCGAACAAAATATCCACTTGAACATCCTTCAGGTATCCCTTCACCCCCTGCAATCAATTGCGCCCCCTCTTCGATTCCTGATTCTATGTAGGAGAGAACACTTTGTTGCTGTTTAGCAGAAACCATGGGCCCACAACGAGTAGAATCATCCAGTGGATCACCAGGGGTATATCCGTTAACCCTACTTGATACAATTTCGATGATTTCTTCTTTATGAGTATCTGGAATAATTAGTCTAGTCAATGCCGAACATGTTTGGCCTGAATTTTGGTAGCATGCTCCTATGGCAGCTTTTGCTGCACGAATTACATCTGCATCATCAAGAATTACATTAGCGCTTTTTCCTCCAAGTTCTAATGTTACTCTCTTAATTGTAGGTGCGGCAGCTTGGGAGACTCTTACACCAGCCGATGTTGAACCAGTAAACGAAACCATGTCTACATCGGGATGAGCTGAAAGAATCTCTCCAACCTCACTACCATGCCCACTAACTAGATTGAAGACACCAGCAGGCAATCCAATTTCATGCAATATATCTGCAAGTAAGAAAGCATTCAGAGGTGCTTCTTTTGATGGTTTTAGAATCATAGTACATCCTGCGGCGATTGCTGGAGCAACTTTTCCTATGATTTGATGTAGAGGAAAATTCCAAGGAGTGATAAATGCACAAACTCCTACAGGTTCTTTTACAATTAATGAATTTCTAACTTCTTTTTCCCATTCAAATCCTTCTAACATTTTTGCATATGATCGTGAAACAACTCTTGGTGTTCCAACCATTGCCATTCTACTGTATCCGATTGGAGTACCAACTTCTGCAGTAATTGTTTGAGCAAGTTCCTCAGTATTTTCTTTTAATGCGGCTGAAAGGTCATTGAGAATTTTCATTCTGTCTTCTATGGAGCTCTGTGACCAAGAATTGAACGCATTTCTAGCTGCTGAAACTGCATTTTCAACATCCATTGAATTTCCTACTGGAACTGACCCTATTGTCTTCTCAGTCGCTGGATTAATGACTTCAATTTCTCCAACTCCATGGGGCTGAACCCATTTTCCTCCAATGTACAGTTGTTCGCGTCGCATCGTATTGGCGAAGAAACCGTATCTTATGACTTTCATGCAATTGAAGTGCAAGTACCTCTACGGGTAAACATGACCGTGCAAGTGGCGAGAGAAGGTTCCACAGCAGTAGTGACGCTTTCGGGGGCCACATCTAGAAATGCATTCGATTCGTCTAGTATTGCATTAATTGCAGCAACTTTGAATGGATTAATGGATGATTCAGAAGTTCGTTCAATTGTCTTGACAGGTACAGATCGTGTGTTTTGTTCTGGAGCAGATATCGATTCTTTCCAAGAAGCAATAGAAAATGAGACAATTGGAGATTTAGTAATGGAATTAACAGGTATTCTTCATCCATTACTTGTCAGAATGCGCGGTGATCCGACTATCGTTGTCGCTGCTATCAATGGAGCCGCTGCTGGAGGTGGATTGGGTTTAGCATTAGCTTGTGATGTACGCATAGCCTCAACGGAAGCACGTTTAGCATCTGCATTTTTCCGACTGGGGCTTTCTCCAGATGGAGGTACAACGTGGCTACTGCCTAGATTAGTAGGCGTTCAACGAGCTAGGCACTTTTTGTTTAATAATGAAACATGGGATGCCTCTACTGCTTTAGATTTTGGTGCTGTTGATGAGGTAGTTGAATCAGGAGATTTACTCCCAAGAGCGATTCGTGTTGCAATGGATTGGGGTAAATGGGCAGATAATTCTAAGAAATCAACCAAACAACTTCTTGATTCTCAATCCTCAACATTTTTTGAAACACAATTAGAATTTGAACGGATGTTGATTACTCAATCAAGCATGACGGCCGAATTTGTTGAAGGAGTCAATGCATTCCGAGAGAAGAGAACACCTAATTTTTCTGGGCTAAATGAAGAGGAATAGATGTTTATCCTTCCTCTCTTTTTCGTAATTGATATACTCGAAATGCAACCGATAAAACGCAAGTTCCAGCAGCAATATTTGCAACAATCAATGCGAAGGAATCGACTAAAAATCCGTATATTAACCATAAAACCAATGTGAATGAAATCGTTAGGATTGTTGGCATAGAGATTCCTTCATGAAGATTTTGAAACCACACTTTGTGAAGTTGAGGCACCCATGCAATTACACCAAGTAGCCCTGCTAAGAGACCAATTCCTTCAATGAATTCTGGAGAAACCATGTCTATTCCTCATAGTACATGATTTCGATCTACTTTTTCGCCTGAACTCCAATCATAAATCCCCATACCTGATTTTTTCCCTAAAGCCCCTTCTTCTACCAATCTAACTAACAGTGGATGAGGCTTATATCTCTCATCATCAAAGGCATCTGCAAGATTGTTCAAAATATCTCGACGTACATCTAGTCCAACCAAATCGGTAAGTTCGAGCGGCCCCATGGGATGACGATAACCAAGGCGCATTGCAGTATCAATATCGCTTGCTGAAGCCACTCCGTCAGCCAACATTCTAATTGCTTCATTTCCTAGAACGACACCCAATCTACTCGTTGCAAAACCAGGAACATCTCGTACTAAAATCGAGGTCTTTCCTAGTTTTTCTGCAATTAATTTGGCTTCCACAATTGTATCTTCTGAAGTCTCATCATGCTTGATTAATTCAAGTAGACCCATTATTGGTACAGGATTGAAGAAATGCATTCCGATTACTCGATTAGGTCGTTGGGTCACTGAGGCAATTTCATGAATAGGTAATCCAGATGTATTTGTTCCAAGAATAGAATTTTTTGGAGCGTGAGC
>MDSW01221067.1_pt1 | contig 21755 bp, 24 predicted proteins | sample 811171 | NCBI WGS metagenome assembly MDSW01 (sample SAMN05326641, study PRJNA326480) | marine metagenome | isolation source: seawater | place: Atlantic Ocean: North West | collected 2012 | reverse complement strand
TGCAGGAATTGAAAATTATTCAAGATTTTTATCTGGTAGAAAAGCCGGAGAACCTCCTCCTACGTTATTTGAATATTTTCCTGATAATGCAATTATTTTTGTTGATGAAAGTCATGTAACTGTTCCACAGCTTAATGGTATGTACAAAGGAGATCGCACAAGAAAAAGTACATTAGCAGAATACGGTTTTAGATTACCCTCTTGTATGGATAATAGACCTTTAAAATTTGAAGAATGGGATTTAATGAGAACACAAACTGTATTTGTTTCTGCTACCCCTGGGCCATGGGAACTTAAACAAACAAAAAACAAATATATTGACCAAATTATTAGACCGACTGGTTTAATAGATCCGCCTGTTGAAATAAGACCGGCAAAAACACAAGTTGATGATTTAATGCACGAGTCAAAAGAAATAGTCAAAAAAGGATATAGAATACTTGCAACCACTCTTACAAAGAAAATGGCTGAGGATTTAACAGAATATCTTCATGAAAATGGTCTTAAAGTTAGGTATATGCACTCAGATATAGACACTCTAGAAAGAATAGAAATTATTAGAGATTTGAGAATGGGAGTGTTTGATATTCTTGTTGGGATTAATTTATTAAGAGAAGGATTAGATATTCCTGAATGTGCATTAGTCGCAATTTTAGATGCCGATAAAGAGGGTTTTTTGAGATCTGAAACTTCTTTAATTCAAACGATTGGGAGAGCTGCTAGAAATATTGACGGAAAAGTAATTTTATATGCTGACAAAGTTACAAAAAGTATTGATAAAGCTATTAAGGAGACTGAAAGAAGGAGAAGCAAACAACTAAAATATAATAAAAAGAATGGGATTACTGCTGAGACAGTCAAAAAGGAAATAAGTGATATTTTAGAATCTGTTTACGAAAAAGATTACGTAAAAATTAGTGAGGGGTCCAATGTAGGTGGAAACCTAAAAAAACATCTAAAAGCACTAAATAGAAAAATGAAAGAAGCTGCATCAAATTTAGAATTTGAAGAAGCTGCTAAAATAAGAGATGAAATGAGAAAACTTGAAGCTAGTGAACTCGAAATAACTTTAAATCCAAAAATTTCTCAATATAATTTGAAGGGTAAGATTTATCCTAAAGGAAGATCAACTATGGGAATGCCAGGTACAAAGCCTAAAAAAGCGATTAAAAAATGGAAGCCAAAAAGATAGTCATTACAGGTGGTGCTACAAGAATTGGAGCAGCCATTTCAAAAAGTTTAGTAAATTTTGGTACAAAAATTTCTATCCATTATAATAAATCTAAAAACAGTGCAGAAAAATTGAAAAAAGATTTAGAGGAACTAGGTGCTGAGGTTTACTTATTTAAAGCTGATTTAAATAATTTTAAACAGACTCATGGTTTAATAAGAAAGGCTTATAAAAAGATGAAAGGATTAGATTGTTTGATAAATAATGCTTCTATTTTTGAAAATGATAATCTGGTCAATTTTTCTGAAAAATCCTTTTCAAAGCATATAAATATTAATTTGAGAGCTCCTGCAATTTTAATTCAAAATTTTAATAGATTAGTTAAAAATAATGAGGGATGTATTATAAATATTATTGATCAGAGAATAGAAAAGTTGACGCCTTTTTTTTTCTCATACACTTTAAGCAAATACTCTTTAGCTAGTCTCACTAAAACATCCGCCATGAAACTAGCTCCATATATAAGAGTTAATGGTATATCACCTGGGCCAACTTTAAAAAACAAAAGACAATCTGAAAATCATTTTAAAAAACAATGGAAGTCTATACTTTTAAGAAAAAAAGTAGATTTAGATAACATCTGTAATGGTGTAAAATTTCTTATTAAAAACAATAGTATAACTGGAGAAATAATAAACATAGATGGTGGACAGAGACTTGCTTGGAAAACACCTGATATAATTAATACTAAAGAATGAAAATAATTAAATTTAAAAAAAAAACCAAGTTCAAATACAAAAGAAAAGTAATTATTAATGATTTAATTCTAAATATTTTTATTGGAATTCATAATTTTGAAAAACAAAAGAAACAAAGAGTAAAATTTAATATTGAAATCATTACTGATCCACACATATTACCAAATAATAAAGATTTAAACTCAATTCTTGATTATGAAACAATTGTTAATAAAATTGAATACCTGGCTGACTCAAAGCATCATGAACTGCTTGAAGATTTAGCAGAGAGTATTTTTAATGTAATATTTAAGAATAAACTCGTTAAAAAAATAAGTCTTAAATTAGAAAAATTAGATATCCTCAAAAAAACTAAATCTGTTGGCATTGAGATATCAAAATCAAAAATATGATTGATAGTTTAGAACAAGGAAAAAAAATAATAAAAGAAAAAATACCTTTGATTCCTAAAAATTCAGGAATCTATAAAATGATAAGCGCGACTGGTGAAATACTGTATATTGGTAAAGCTAAGAATATTCCTAACAGACTTAAAAGTTATGTAACAGATTCAAATCTTCCTATAAGAACAGAAAGAATGCTTTCTTTAACTCATAATCTTGAGACTACAACTACAAGCAACGAAAGCGAAGCTTTACTCTTAGAGGCAAATTTAATAAAAAAACACAAACCTCGTTACAATATACTTTTACGGGACGATAAATCTTTTCCTTATATTTACATTGGCAATAAAGATAAATGGCCTCAACTCACAAAGTTACGAGGGAAGAAATCAAAATCTGGTTACTATTTTGGGCCTTTCGCTTCAATAGGCTCTGCTAACTGGACAATAAAAATTTTGCAAAAAATTTTTCTTTTAAGAGTTTGTGATGATACAGTTTTTAGAAATAGAGAAAGGCCTTGCATCTTGTATCAAATTAAAAGATGTTCAGGTCCTTGTGTCGGAAATATTAATGAAAAAGATTACCAATCTACAGTTATAGACGCTATAGATTTTATTTCAGGTAAATCGAGAAGAATTCAAAAAAATTTATCTAGAGAAATGGAAAAAGCAAGTAAAGAGCTCAATTATGAAAAGGCAGCAATAGCCAGAGACAGAATTAAAGCTTTAACACAAATACAAACATCTCAAAAAATTAATCAGACTAATTTAACAGAAGCTGATGTTATTAGTATCTATAAGGAAACTGGTAAAACTTGTGTCCAGGTATTTTTTTTTAGGTCTAAACAAAATTGGGGTAACCAAGCTTTTTATCCCAAACATGATCCTGACGATAATATAACGAATATTCTTAGCTCTTTTATATCTCAATTTTATGAAAACAAAACTATTCCAAGATTAATATTAACCAATTGTGAAGTAAATGACAAAAAACTTATCGAAAAAACGTTTTCAGAAAAAGATAAAAAAGAGATAGTAATAAAACTCGCTAAGAGTAAAAATGAAATAAGTGTATCAAAACTTGCTGAAAAAAATGCTAAACAAGCATTGAAACAAAAACTTATTCAATCTGACACTAATAATAATTTAATTGATGATTTAGCCTCTAAATTTAATCTTAATAATAACATTGAACTTATAGAAGTTTATGACAACAGTCATATTCAAGGAACTGACTCTGTTGGATCTTTGATTTGTTTTGGTACTGAAGGTTTTATAAAAAAAAGATATAGAAAATTTAATATTAAAGATGAAAAAATTAAAAATGATGATTATGGGATGATGAAAGAAGTTCTTTTTAGAAGGTTTTCAAAAGCTATGAAAGAAAAATCTGGCTCGTTATCTTTACCAGACTTAATAATTATTGACGGTGGTAAAGGACAATACTCTGTTTCTCGGGAAGTTCTTAATGAATTAGGATTACATGACTTACCAATTTTAGCTGTTGCTAAAGGTAAAAAAAGAAATGCAGGAGAAGAAAAAATTTACCATAAAAATAAAGAGTACTTATTAGACAAGAACAATCCTTTACTATTTTTTATACAAAGATTAAGAGATGAAGCTCATAGATTTGCTATTAGCACTCATAGAGCGAAAAGAAAGAAAAACCTGAGCAAATCTCTGCTTGATCAAATTCAGGGAATTGGTAGACAAAGAAAAAGAGCGCTTCTAAATCATTTTGGGTCTGCTAGGGCAGTAGAATCAGCCAGTTTAGATGATCTAAAATCAGTAGAAGGAATAGAAGACAGTATCGCTAAGAAAATATATAACTATTTCCACGAATAAAATGAAAATACCAAATATTTTGACAATAGGCAGAATAATAATTGTTCCTGTTTTTGTATTGACTTTTTTTATACCTGGTTTTTTCGGAGATTTAATTCCTTTTTTCTTATTTGTGTTGGCTAGTTTCACAGATTATTTAGATGGTTTATTAGCCAGGTTGTTTAAGGAGGAGTCAAAACTTGGCGAAATGTTGGATCCTATAGCTGATAAAATTATAGTGGCTGCCGCATTAATACTTTTAGTAATGAACGAAACAATTAAAAATTACGAAGTTGTTGCAGCAATTATAATTCTTACAAGAGAAATACTAGTGTCTGGTTTAAGAGAATTTTTAGCAAAAGGACAAATATCTATGGAAACTACTGGGTTAGCTAAATTGAAAACTTTTATACAAATGCTATCAATAGCAATACTTTTGACTGGTGAAAGTGGAAATAAAATAATTAATTTTCAGGATTATAATGCTCAAACGATAGGTATTATTCTATTATGGCTATCGGCATTTTTAACTTTATATACTGGTTATGACTATTTACGAAAAGGCATTGATCATGCAATAGATCAAGATAATAAAAGTTAAGCAGCTGTTTTTTTTCTTACTAAAGATTGATAACTTTCACTTAAATTAGAAATTAAATTACAAGTCTCAAAATTAAAATTATCTATTTGGGCTACTGGAGTAATTTCTGCTGCAGTTCCTGTTAGAAAACATCCAACAAAACTTTTCATTTCTTCAGTTTTTATTTTTCTTTCTACTACTTTAATTCCTTTACCTTTTGCAATTTTAATTACTTCTCTCCGAGTTATACCATCTAAAAATGAGTCAGGAACTGGAGTATGTAAGTTTCCTTCTTTGTCTTTGAAAAATATATTAGCACCTGTTGCTTCTGCTATATTCCCCTCATGATCTAACATTAAAGAGTCATTGAAACCTTTTCCCTCTGCTTCATGTTTTGACAAAGTACATATCATATATAACCCAGCAGCCTTTGTATCCCAGGGAACTGAGTTAGGATTAGGTCTTCTCCAAGAGGATATATTTAATTTTATTCCTTTTAATTTAAGCTTTGGATCAAAATAAGAACCCCACTCCCAGGTTGCGATTGCAACATGTATTTTATTTCTCTGTGCAGAAATAGCCATCATTTCGCTACCTCTCCACACCACAGGTCTTACGTATCCATTTTTTACTTTTTGAATATTAATTATTTTTTTACAAGCCTCATTAATTTCTTCTTGAGAATAAGGTATTTTAATTCCCATTCTTTCTGCTGAGTAGAATAATCTGCTAGTATGTTCCTCGAGTTTAAATATTTCCCCGTCATAAACTCTTTCTCCTTCAAAAACACAACTCGCGTAATGCAAACCATGATTCAAAACATGTATATTAGCGTCGGCCCAATTAACGGCTTTACCATTAAACCAAATTTTTCCAGATCTTTTGTCGTAAGGTATGCTTTCCATTTAAAATAATATACAAAATTTTTAGTTACAAAAAAGTATATTTCTTGTAAAGATAAGTCAATATAACTTACCATTATGAAAGATTTACTTTACCTTAAAGATGAGCAAATCAAAGATTTCATTCAATTACTGTTTTATGCATATAGAGAAACCTTTTCAGATCCAAAAGAAATACTCTCAAAAAAATTGTTTGGTCCTGCTCATCTTAGATCATTAAATCTTATAGAAAGACACCCAGGAATTAATTTAAGTGAGCTAATGTTTAAATTGAAAATTACTAAACAAAGTCTTAATAGGGTGCTCAGAGATTTAATTAAATCAAAAATGATTAAACAAGTAAAAGATGAAAATGATACAAGAAAAAAAAACTTATTTTTGGATAAAGAGGGAAAATTGTTTTTCGATACAGTTTACAATGCTCAAAAAAAAAGAATCTTCAACGCTTTGAAAAACTCTAACGCAGACTCAGTTATAAAGTTTAAGGAAGTACTTAAAAAAATTATAAATGAAAAATAAAACTCATATTTTGATAGTCGACGATGATAATCGTATAAGAGATCTTCTTAAGGAATATTTAGGTGAAAATAATTACATGATATCAACGTCGGAAGATGCAAAAAACGCAAAAATTAAGTTAACTCATTTTAAATTTGATTTAATTGTTTTAGATGTAATGATGCCTGGACAAGATGGTTACGATTTAACTAAAGAAATAAAAAAAAACGTAAATATACCAATAATTTTATTAACTGCAAAAAGTGAAGTAGAAAATAGAATTAAAGGTTTAGAACTTGGGGCAGATGATTATCTAACCAAACCTTTTGAGCCAAAAGAACTTCTCCTAAGGATAAAAAATATAATTAGTAAAAATACTAAAATAAATTTGGAAAATAAATACTTTATTGGTAATGCAGAAATAGATCTAGACAAAATGAATATAAATTTTAATAAGAAAATTAAAAAAATAAATTCATCTGAACAAAGAGTATTAATAGAAATGTTATCAAATCCTGGTAAAACTTTTACAAGAAGTGAAATAGGAAAAATTTCAGGTATAAATCAAGAAAGATCAATAGATGTGATGATAACAAGATTGAGGCAAAAAATAGAGTCAAATCCAAAGAGTCCGAAATATCTTCAAACTATAAGGGGGTCAGGATATGTTCTCTGGATTGAATAGATTTTTAAAATTTATTTTACCTAAGCGACTTTTTTACAGGGCATTAATAATTGTTGCTGCGCCAACAATAATCTTACAAATAATTGTTACTATTGTTTTTTATGACAGCATTTGGATAAAAGCGAATAAAAACATAACTAGATCACTAGTAGCCCAACTTAAAACAGTTCAGGACGTATATATTAATGACAATGAAAGCATGGATTTTTTTACAGATAGTTACAAAAATAATTTTAATTTTGAAATAGGTGTAAATAAAGAACCTTTTCCAGTTTCTAGTGGAGAACGAAAGTTCAGTCCTATGGATAGATCATTAAGACGTGAGTTAAAATCCTCTTTTGGTAATAATAATTATTGGTTTAATACCTCCAAATTTAAAAATGCTGTAGAAATCAAAATTAGAACTGATAATAAAACTCTTGAATTTTTAGTCCCTAAAGAAATGGTTTCTGCCTCATCTGTTAGACTATTTGTTATGTGGACCACTTTGCCATCAATATTATTAATTTTAATAGCACTAGTTTTTTTAAAAAATCAAACAAGGCCATTAGTTAGATTGGCAAAAGCAGCGGAGAGATTTGGAAAAGGAAATTACGTTAATGACTTTAGGCCATCAGGTGCTGCGGAAATAAGAAAAGCAGCTTATGAATTTGATAGGATGGCAAAACGAATTAATAGACATTTAAATCAAAGATCTGAGATGCTTTCCGGAATCAGTCACGACCTAAGAACGCCACTCACAAGATTAAAATTGCAATTAGCAATGATTAGTCAAAAGGATGTTTCGGAAAAAATGTCCCGAGATATTGATGAAATGGAAAATATGCTCAATGACTATTTACAATTTGCAAAAACTCAAGCTAAAGAGGAAACCACAGTCATTAATATACCAAATTTATTCAATGAGATTAAGAAAGATTTTAATAATAATCATTTGTTCATAAAAAATTTAGCTAATGTTGAATTGAATGGAAGACTTTCGTCTTTAAGAAGATGTTTCGAAAATGTTATCCAAAATGGTTTAACTTACGGAAAAAATGTTTATGTGGATCTGCAAAAAGGATCTAATAGAGCTATAATTAATATTGAAGACGATGGACCAGGTATTCCTGATGATCAATATAGAAATGTTTTTAAACCTTTCTTTAGATTAGATAAAAGTAGAAACCTCAATAAATCAGGAGTTGGCTTGGGCTTAGCCATAGTAGAAGATATTGTAAATTCACATGGAGGCAATATTCAGCTTAATAAAAGTAAATATAATGGTCTTCAGGTTAAAATCTCTTTGCCTTTTTAGTTTTTTTAACTTTATAAATTTTCTTTAGAATTTTCTCTTGTTTTTCAACTCTTTTTTTTAATATCTCATATTCCTCTCTAGAAACAAGTTGAAGTTTATCAATTAATTTATCTCTTTGAAATTTGAGATCAGTAGATATTTCTTTTTTGATGTCTTTAGAGGTTAAAATTCCATTTTCAATCAAACTTGATAAAGTTTTCATCAATTTTTCAGAATTGCTCATAATGTATCTTATTTGATAGAATAATTAATTTCAAATATGTTATAAGAAATTATGTACACTCACAATTTAGACCCAATTTTATTTGATTTTGGGTTCATAGTTCTAAGATGGTACTCTTTAGCCTATATTTTTGGAATCTTGATTGGATGGTGGCTAGGAAAAAAAATAATCTTAAAAAAATTCCAAACAATAAATTTCAAATTAAATATTGAAGAATTTGATAATCTAATTACTTATTTAATCATTTCTTTATTAGTTGGAGGAAGAATTGGATATGTTTTGTTCTATAATTTTGGTTATTACCTTTCTAATCCGTTAGATGTATTAAAAATTTGGGAAGGAGGAATGTCTTTTCATGGAGGACTTGTAGGCATAATAATTGGAACTTATTTTTTTTCAATTAAAAGAAATTTACCTGCTTTATTCTTTTTAGATATAATAGCTTGCGTTGCCCCAATAGGAATATTTTTAGGAAGAATAGCTAATTTTATTAATGGAGAATTAGTGGGAAAAACAACAGATGTTTTTTGGGGAGTTATTTTTCCCAATATAGATAATAATGTAAGACATCCATCTCAATTATATGAAGCTTTTTTTGAAGGTATGGTTTTATTTATTATAATGAATTCAATTATATTTAAAAAAGATTATAAAATTGGGATGTGTTCTTATCTTTTTTTAATTCTTTATGGTATCTTTAGAATATTTTCAGAATTCTTTAGACAGCCAGATATACAGATAGGATATATTTTTGGAACGATCAGCATGGGAATATTATTAAGCACATTGATGATTTTTGCTGGCTTAATACTTTATTTAAGAAGATGATTTTAAGCCCTTTATATTTCAATATAAAACCTAATAAGATAATTCCTCTTGATAAATTTATTGAAAAAGTTCTTTATGAGCCTAACAAAGGATATTATGCAAAGAAAAATCCTTTTGGAAAAAAAGGTGATTTTATTACTGCGCCCGCAATATCAAATTTGTTTTCAGAAATAATAGCGGTATGGGTTGTATCAACCTGGGAAAAATTAGGGAAACCAAAAAAAATAAATTTTGTTGAGCTGGGGCCAGGCGATGGAAGCCTTGCAAAAGTGTTAGTTAATACATTTAAAAAATTCCCTTTTTTGGACAATGCAATTCAAATATATTTATACGAAAAAAGTAATTTACTTCAAAAGATACAAAAAAAGAAATTAAAAGACACAAAAATAAAATGGATAAAAAATTTTGATAATATCAAAAAAGGACCTATTATTTTTTTTGGAAACGAATTTTTTGATGCAATTCCTATCAAACAATTTTTATATAAAAATAACGCATTGCTTGAAAAATGTTATTTAATTAACTCTGAGTCGCAAATAAGTGAGTTATATCAAAAAGCTACAAAACATGATTATAAAAAAATTAAAACTTTTGATGTATTAAAAAACTTAAAATTTATCGAGTTTCCAAAATTAGGTTTGCTCGAAATAGATAAAATGATTAAAAAAATTAACAAGCTTTCAGGTGGAATTTTGCTCATAGATTATGGTTATATTAATAAAATTTATAAAAGCTCCTTGCAAACAGTAATGAAAAACAAAAAAGTTGATATTAAACATTTATTTAAAGTCTTAGGAAAAGCTGATGTTACTTCTCTTGTCAATTTTAGTCTTTTAAAAGAATACTTTTTAAAAAATAATTTAAAAGTAAAAGAAATTGTAACTCAAAAGTTTTTTTTAGAAAAAATGGGTATTATTGAAAGAGCAAAAATTCTAGAAAAAAACATGGACATTAAACAAAAAATTTATATGACAGAGACTCTAAGAAGGCTTTTAGATAAAAAGTTAATGGGCGAACTATTCAAAGTTATCTTTGCTTTTAAGTGCAGAAATGGAAATTTCCTAGGATTTAAATGACATTTTATTCAAAAAATCTAAAAAAAATAAATGAGATCAAACATTGTTTTTTTTCCAGAAGAGGAGGTACTTCAAAAGGTATTTACAAAAGTTTAAACTGTGGAATAGGATCAAAAGATCAAAAGATAAATGTCAAAAAAAATTTGATCTTAGTTACAAAAAAATTGAAAGTAAGATTCAGTAATCTTAAGCTTATGAATCAAACTCATAGTAATAAAGTGGTTGTTATTAACAAGCAAAATGTAAAAAATAAGAGTTTTAAATCTGATGCAATAATAACCAATTTAAAAGGATATGCTTTGGGAGTCTTAACAGCAGACTGTGTCCCAATTATTCTTTACGACGTTAAAAGTCAAACTATAGGGTGTATTCATGCGGGTTGGAAAGGTGCCTTTTCAGGTATTATTGAAAATACAATTAAAAAATTTAAAAAAATAAATTCTAAAAATAAAATCTTTGCCTGTATAGGCCCATGTATTGGAAAAAAAAGTTATGAGGTTGATTTAGACTTTTATAAAAAATTTGTAATTCGATCAAAAAAAAATTCAATTTATTTTACGAAAAAAAATAACAAGAAAAAATTTTTTAATCTTAGAAAGTATGTAGGTGATAAGCTTAAAAGAATGAACGTAAAAATAGATCATATAAATCATGATACTTTTAAAGAGAAAAGTAGTTTTTTCAGCTATAGAAGATCTCAAAAACTTAAGAAAACAGATTATGGTAGGTGTATTTCTGTCATTGCTCTTTTTTAAATAAATGTTCTAAAAACTTGTCTAAGTTTCGACAAAATTAATTATTATATTAATAATTGTTAAAGCTCTTTAACGTTAAAATCTTCAACAACACATAAATGGGATTTGGTTTGAAAACATTTAAAAATAGCTATATAAGTATCTTGATTTCATGAAAATTTTATCTGGAACAAGTAATTTAAAACTAAGTAAAGACATCGCCAAAAAGTTAAAGTTAAAGTTAGTTAATACTAATATAAAAAGATTTGCAGACGGTGAGATCTATATTGAAATTAATGAAAATATAAGAGGAAATAGTGTATTTGTAATTCAGTCAACATCAAATCCTGCTAATGATAATTTGATGGAGTTGCTACTTGTAATAGATGCCTTAAAAAGGTCTTCAGCAAAAAATGTTACTGCCGTAATTCCTTACTTTGGTTACGCAAGACAGGATAGAAAAGTAACTCCTAGAACTTCAATTTCAGCTAAAGTAGTTGCAAATTTGATTACAAATGCTGGAGCTAGCAGAGTTGTTACAGTTGACCTGCACGCTGGACAAATTCAGGGATTTTTTGATATGCCAGTGGACAACCTTTTTACAACACCTCTTTTTGCAAAATATATTAAGAAAAAATTTAATAGTAAAAATTTAATTTGTGTTTCACCTGATGTAGGAGGAGTTCAAAGGACTAGAGGTTTAGCTGCAAGAATAAAAGCAGATCTTGCAATAATAGATAAAAGAAGACCTGCGCCAGGCAAATCTCAAGTAATGAATATTATAGGAAATGTGAAAAATAAAACTTGTATAATTGTTGATGATATTATTGATAGCGGAGGAACAATAGTAAATGCAGTTGAAGCATTAAAAAAGAATGGCGCTTTAGAAGTCTATGTTTTTATAACTCATGCAGTATTAAGTGGAGAGGCAGTTAAAAAAATAAAAAATTCTAAAATTAAAAAACTTATTATTACTGATACAATTGATAATTCTCAAAAAATAAAGAATAACAATAAAATTGAGGTCTTATCTATATCTTCGCTTATGTCTGAAGCTATCAAAAGGATAGCAAACTCTAATTCGGTATCAGATTTATTCAATTAGTACTTGTTTTATGAAATAAGTTGAGTTATATAGCTTTTTCAACAATTAAATTAAATGAGTAACTTAAAAGCAATTAAAAGAGAAAATACCTCTTCTGGAGCAACTAACAAACTTAGAGCCACCGGATTTATTCCTGCAATTTTATATGGAGGAAAAGATCCTAATCAAAAGATATCTATCGAAAAAAAAGATGTTAGAGACATAATTAATTCAGATAATTTTTTATCAAAAGTGTTGGAGTTAGATATTGAAGGAAAAAAAGAAAAAGTTTTACCAAGAGATGTTGCCTACCATGTGGTATCAGAAGAACCAATTCACATTGATTTTATGAGAGTTGTATCGGGAAAAAAAATTGTTTTAGAAATTCCAGTTACATTTATTAATCACCCTGACTCACCTGGTCTTAAGAGAGGTGGTGTTTTAAACATAGTAAGAAGAGCCATAGAATTAAAATGTCCTGCAGAAAATATTCCGAATGATATAACAATTGATTTGACTGGAACTGATATTGGAACAAGTATAAAAATCTCATCAGTTAAATTACCTGAGAATGTAATTCCAACAATCACTGACAGAGATTTTGTTATCGCAACAGTGGCAGCTCCAACTATAATTAAAGAACCAGAAAAACCAGCTGAAGAAGCTGCAGAAGGTACTGAAGGAGAGACACCTACAGATGGCACAGAAGCTGCAGCTAAAGATGGAGATCCAATTAAGAAAGATGATAAAACAAAAGAGGCTGCTGGTAGTGATAAGAAAACAGGTGGAGATAAAAAATCAGAAGAAAAAAAACCTGCTGAAAAAAAACCTGCTGAGAAGAAATAATTAATATGCTTTTACTCGTCGGATTAGGAAATCCTGGTTCAAATTACACTAATACTAGACATAATATTGGATTCAAAATAATTGATGCAATCAATTTACATTTCAAACTTTCTAAACAAAAACCAAAGTTTAAAGGTCTATTAACGACTGGAAATATAGACTCTAAAAAAATTTATGCTATTAAACCTTTAACGTTTATGAACAACTCAGGCACAGCTATCAAAGAATTAATTGATTATTTTAAAATAGAAGCAAAGGATGTCTTTGTTTTTCATGACGATTTAGACATAGACTTTGGTAGAATTAAAGTTAAGTTTGGAGGAAGTAGCGCTGGTCATAACGGAATTGAGTCGATTGATAAATTTATAGGTACAGATTATTCAAGAGTTAGAATTGGCATTGGTCATCCCAAAACAAAGAAAAAAGTAAGCAATCATGTTTTAGAAGATTTCAAAGAAGATGAAGAAGAAAAAATAAACGAAATAACTGAAAATATAGTAAAGCTTATTCCAACTCTTATTAATAAAAAAATAGATCTATTTTCAAGTAAAGTTAATCAAAATCTTAATGGGATTTAAATGTGGAATTGTAGGTCTTCCTAATGTTGGAAAGTCTACTTTGTTTAACGCTTTAACAGCATCTAAAAATGCTGAAGCAGCAAATTTTCCTTTTTGTACTATAGACCCAAATATTGGTATAGTTGATGTAGTTGACGAACGATTGGATAAATTAACTGAACTTTCTAACTCAAAAAAAAAGATTTATACCAATATTACATTTGTAGATATTGCAGGTTTAGTTAAGGGTGCTTCTAAGGGTGAAGGGTTGGGAAATAAATTTCTTTCACACATACGTGAGGTCGATGCCATAATACACCTTGTAAGGTGTTTTGACTCTGAAAAAATTACTCATGTAAATTCAAAAATAAGTCCTGCAGACGATTTTGAAACAATTAAAACAGAAATAATACTTTCAGACTTAGATATAATTCAAAAAAAATTGGAAAAAAGTAAAAAAAAATCTCTTAGTAGCAAGGAAATACAAATTTTAGAGGAAAAATTCGATAGCTTGAGTAAAGGAACTGAGTCAAAAATAAATAGTGTGGAAGACTTTAAGTTTTTATCAAGCATTGGTTTGTTAAGTATAAAGCCTAAAATATTAGTATGTAATGTTGATGAGGAAAGTTTGTTAAAAGGAAATCAATATACGAAACAATTGAAGGACAAATATCCAAATGAGAAAGTTATCAATATTTGTGCTGACATAGAAGATCAGCTTTCAGGATTAGATAAAAGTGAGAAAGAAGTTTTTATGCAAGAAATCGGATTAAACAAAACTGGTCTAAATAAATTAATTAAAGAAGGTTATGATCTCCTAAAATTGGATACTTTTTTTACATCTGGTCCAGAAGAAAGTAGAGCTTGGACTGTTAAGAAAAATACTAACGCTCCACAAGCCGCTAGTGTAATTCATACAGATTTTGAGAAAAACTTTATTAGGGCAGAAGCTGTATCTTGTGAAGATTTTATAAAATATGGTAGTGCAGAAAAATGCAAAGAAAATGGCAAACTAAGAATTGAAGGAAAAGATTATATTATTAAAGATGGAGATGTTTTATACTTCCGTGTCAATCCTTGACCAAATTTTTTTCATACTTAAATAAACAAGAATTGTTAAAAGCACTAAGTAAATAATTACCTTAACACCTGTTTTATGTCTTTCTTCAAGTTCAGGTTCAGCTGCCCAAGATAAAAATGTTGTCACATCTTTTGCCATTTGATCAACTGTAGACTCTGTTCCATCAGTGTAGTCAACTAATCCGTCAATTAAGTTATTTGGCATTTTAATTTTATTTCCAATCATATATTTATTATAATAGACACCTTCATCTAATGTTACTCCTGCTGGAGGATCTTCGTAGCCAACTAATACTGAATAAATATAGTTAGCCCCTCCCTTTCTTGCTTTTACTAAAACTGACATGTCAGGAGGATAAGCGCCTCCATTTGCAGCTGTAGCTGCTTGAATGTTTGGATAAGGGTTTTTAAACTTATCAGATGGTCTACCTGGTCGAGTGAACATTTCTCCTAGATCATTTGGGCCATCTTGTATTTCAAAACTTGCAGCAATAGCTTTTACCTCTATCTCTGAAAATTCTGGTCCCCCAGGCTCTCCTAAATTCCTATAACTTAAATATTGCATTGAATGACAAGAGGCACAAACTTCTTTATAAACCTGAAAACCTCTTTGCAGTGAAGCTCTATCAAATTTACCAGTAAGACCTTTGAAACTCCAGTCGACTTTAATTGGATCTGTCATTTCAGCACTGTGTGATGGCTTTAAAGATATGAGTAATAAAAAGGTAAAAAATACTAACTTGAAATTAGATTTTATCATTAATCTTCCTAGCTACTGATGGTTCTGCTCCTCCAGATAATACTGGTTCGGAAATACTCATTGGTATTGGGTCGGTTTTTTCTAAAAAACCTACAACAGGCATCACCACAATAAAATGAAGAAAGTAGTATATGGTACCCACTCTAGCTAATACTAAATAAATTCCCTCTGCTGGCATGGCACCTACATAGCCTAACATCAAAACATCTATAACTAATATCCAAAAAAATTGTCTATAAATTGGTCTAAAGACTGCAGATCTTACTTTTGAAGTGTCTAACCATGGCAATACAAATAAAATAAATATAGCGCTAAACATCAAAATCACACCTCCCAGTTTATCAGGGACAGATCTTAAAATTGCGTAAAACGGCAGTAAGTACCATTCTGGAACTATGTGGGCAGGTGTTACTAACGGATTTGCAGGTATATAGTTATCCGAGTGACCTAAAACATTCGGAGTAAAAAAAACAAATCCAGCAAAAATGATCATAAATACCAGAAGTGCAAAAATATCTTTTATTGTTATATAAGGATGAAAAGGAACCGTATCTTTTGAAGGTTTTTTTATATCAATACCTACTGGATTATTATTTCCTGGAACGTGCAATGCCCATATATGTAAAACTACTAATCCTAAAATCAAAAATGGTATTAAATAATGTAAACTAAAAAATCTATTTAGTGTTGGATTGTCAACTGAATAAGCTCCCCATAACCAAGTTGTAATACTGTCCCCTACTAATGGAATCGCGCTGAATAAATTCGTTATAACTGTTGCACCCCAAAAACTCATTTGACCCCAGGGCAAAACATATCCCATAAATGCTGCTGCCATCATTAATAAATAAATCATAAGACCTATAATCCAAATTACCTCCCTAGGGGATTTATATGATCCATAAAACAAAGATCTAAAAATATGAATATAAACTGCTAAAAAAAACATTGATGCTCCGTTACTATGTATGTATCTAATTAACCATCCATAATTTACATCTCTCATTATATGTTCAACGCTGGCAAAAGCTAAATCAGCGTGGGCTACATAATGCATAGCAAGTATAATTCCGGTTATTATTTGAGTTAGTAAGCAAAAAGTTAGAATTCCTCCAAACGTCCACCAATAATTTAAATTTTTAGGTGTAGGATAATCGGTTAAATGTGCCCCAAGAGTAAGTAAAGGCAAACGATCGTTAAACCATTTTCCTGCTTTAGATTTAGGTGTATATTCGTGTTCACTCATTATTTATTATCCAATTTTTATTGTGTTGTTGTTAACAAATTCAAATTTAGGTATCTCCATGTTGGTAGGAGCTGGTCCCTTTCTAATTCTACCAGAGACGTCATAATGTGAACCGTGACAAGGGCAAAACCAACCATTGTAGTCACCTTTATCTTTTAAAGGAACACAACCAAGGTGAGTACAGACTCCTAACATTACCAACCATTCATCCTTACCTTCTTTTACTCTATCTTGATCTTTTTGTGGATCTGGCAAATCGTCCAAATTGACATTTCTGGCCTCTGCTATTTCTTCTTGAGTTCTTCTTTTCAGAAAAACAGGTTTTCCTCTCCATAAAACTGTAATAGATTTTCCAGGTTCAATATTGCTAATGTCTACCTCGGTTGTAGCTAAAGCTTTTTGAGCTTTATCGGGATTCATTTGATCAATCATAGGCCAAATCACTGCACCCACGCCAACGGCCCCCACAGTGTAAGTTGCTGTAAATAAAAAGTCTCTACGATTTACTTTTTTTTCTTCTTTGCTCATTTTCTTATGTGTTTATAATGTAAATTATAAATAAGACTAAATAATTCTATTTTCTAGGGTCAGAATGACACAGAAATTAAGTAAATTAAGCCATAATAATGCACATTGCTCTTTATAAACCTGACATACCTCAAAACACTGCTGCAATAATCAGGTTAAGCGCTTGTTTAGATCTAAAATTGCACATTATTGAACCTTGTGGCTTTAATTTGAACGACTCAAGATTTAAGAGAGTGGTCATGGACTATATTGGTTTCAGTAAAATATTTAGATATGAAGATTATGATATATTTTTGAAAAAAAACTCCAAATCAAGAATTATTTTAATGACAACTAAAGCTAAAAAGTCATATCATAAGTTTAAATTTAAAAAAGATGACATGCTTTTATTTGGTAGAGAAAGCGCCGGGGTTCCTGAATATTTACATTCTACGATTAAAAATAAATTAAAAGTTCCGATGAATAAAAAAACTCGTTCTCTTAATGTTGCTATGACAGTTGCTATAGTAACTTCTGAAGCTTTAAAACAACTTAATTTTTTTAACAAATAATGAAATCAGATTTAAAAAAACAAATAGTTGATAGTTGGTTTTCTTTTTTACAGTCTCAAATTTGCAAAGAATTTGAAAATCTTGAAGAAGGGAGAAAAAAATTTGTTAAAAGAAATTGGACAAAAAATAAAAAGAAAGAAGGTGGAGGAACAGCTTTATTATTAACAAATGGAAATGTTTTCGAAAAGGTTGGTGTAAATAAATCAACTGTTTCCGGAATTTTTGAAAAAAAATTCAGAAAAAAAATATTAGGAGCTAAATCTAATGGAAAATACTGGGCCTCAGGTATATCAGTTGTAGCTCATATGAAAAACCCAAAGATACCCGCAATACATTTTAATACGAGGTTTATCGTAACTTCCAAAGAGTGGTTTGGAGGCGGCATGGATGTGACACCAAGCTTTAAAGATAATAGAGAAAAAGCTCTTGTTCACAAAATGCTAAAAAAAGTGTGTTTTCAAAATCAAAAAAATTATTCTAAATATAAATTGTGGTGTGATGAATATTTTTATTTACCACATAGAAAAGAAATTAGAGGGATAGGAGGAATATTTTTCGATTATGAGACTAAAAATTGGGTAAAAAATTTTAAATTTATAAAAGAACTTGGTTATACTTTTATGGATATTTCAAAAAAAATAATAAACAGAAAAAAAGGATCTAAGTGGACAAAAAAAGATAAAGAAAAACAATTGATTAAGAGAGGAAGATATGTTGAGTTTAACCTTTTATATGATAGAGGTACAAAATTTGGTTTAAACTCTGGTGGGAATATTCAGTCGATATTTATGTCGCTTCCACCAGAAGCAAAATGGAAATGAATTATGGACAAAGAGCCTATTACTGTAACTGGTCTTAAGAATTTAAAATCAGAGCTAGAAAATTTAAAAATTGTTCAAAGACCAAAAGTAGTTGAAGCTATCGCTGAAGCAAGATCCCATGGAGATTTAAAAGAAAATGCTGAATATCATGCTGCGAAAGAACAGCAGGCTTTGATTGAAAGTAGAGTAATCGCAATAAATGATTTGATTGCAAGGGCAAATGTTATTGATGTAACCAAAATTGAGAATAATGGAAAAGTTATATTTGGATCTACTGTTAAAGTTCAAGACCTTGAAACAAACAAAATTATTTCTTACAAATTAGTTGGTCAAGATGAAGCTGATATATCCAAAAATCTAATTTTTTATAAAAGTCCAATAGGAAAAGCTTTAATTGGCAAAAATAAAGGAGATATGGTAAGCGCAAATATTCCCTCTGGAGAAAAAAATTTTGAGATTAAAGATGTGGAGTACGTCTAATTTTTTTGTTTTTCAATAATCTCCAGTGCTCTTTTTTCTGAAATTTTAAAGTCATTTTTTAACCATTCACTTTCTATTAATTTCAAAGTCTTTCCGATTAAACTTCCTTCCTGCATACCATTTGCTTTTAAAAAATTTCCATCGAAAATAAATTTTGGTATGTCAAAATCTTTTATTTTATTTAATATAATTTTATAGTCATTTAACTTAATTTTTCCATTAACAGAAAAATTAAGAATATTAAGCGCAATTAGGTGTTCTTTGCCGTAGAAATAAATATTTTTTTTTAAATCAGTTGAAAAAAATTTTTTATCTAATTGTAAAGTTGTGAAATTTTTTGCAATTAAATTAAGTTGATCTTTTAAATCGTTGGAAATTTTATATTTATGAGAAAAATATTCATGATTATCTTTATTATCTATTAAAATAACTGACAATAATATTTCTTTGCTTAATTCCGAGGTTTTGGAGATCTTATCTAATCTTTTTAAACGGTCTAAATTTTTTAGTTCAGGAAAAATTAAAATAAAAAGTTCTTTTAAATTTCTTTTATTATTAATCTTGATAAAATGCTCAATTTGTAGAATTTTAAATAGTTCATTTAATATTCTCTCTTTAGAAATCTTTTTGATTCCATCTAGATTAAGTTTGACAATTTGTGCTATTTTTTCCTCGATTTCACTTCCGTACTCTAATGAAAATCTTATTAATCGAATAATTCTTAAGTAGTCCTCCTGAATCCTTTTTTGAGGGTTGCCAATAAATTTCACAAAATTATTTTTTAAATCATTTACCCCTCCTTGAGGATCAAAAATTTTTCCTTTGTTGTCTAAGTAAATAGCGTTGATGGTAAAATCTCTTCTTTCAGAGTCTATTTGCCAATCATTTATATATTCAACATCAGCATGTCTACCATCCGTCTTTAAATCTTTTCGTAAAGTTGTAAGTTCTAATTTCAACCTACTGGAAATCAACGTAACAGTTCCATGTCTTACCCCGCTGTCTACAACTTTAAACTTCGTATTATTGAATTTTTCTTTTATTTGTTCAGTCGTGAAAACTGTAGCTATATCAATATCATCTATTTCTTTATTTGAAAGATATTTTCTAACACAACCACCGACAAACATTGCTAATCTTTGTTCGTTAATATTATCTTGTTCCAATTTTTTGAATACAAATTTTATTTCACTATTTTTATAAAAAGGAAAAAAAGTCCTACTAATCTTTTTTATAATATTGAAAGTAAGATAAACCATATTTACTTGGCTGGGGCACTAGGATTCGAACCTAGGATGGCGGTATCAAAAACCGCTGCCTTACCGCTTGGCTATGCCCCAATACAGATTTGTGATATATCATAAAACAGAGAAATTAAATAGTTTTCACAATAGCCGACCAATAATTAGGATATTCTAATTTTATTCTTTTTAAAGCAAATTTCGCTGTTTTTTCACTTTGAAAGATACCATAACAAACTGACCCAGATCCAGTTATTCGAGAAAAATAACAACCTTTTTTTTCACCGATCTTTAAAATTAAATTTTTTATCTTAGGATATTTTTTTTCAACAATAAATTGAAGATCATTTTTTGAATTTTTAAGCAAGCTAATAAATTTTTCCTTATTATTAATTTTTTGATAATTATATTTTGATTTTGTAGAAAATTTTGAAACTTTTGAGTAGATGTCACGAGTTGAAGATTTAATATTGGGATAAACAAGTAAAAAAAATAGATTATAAGATTTTTTAAGTCTCCTTATTGTTTTAAGATTTTCAAGGAAACCTTGATTATGTTGAAATAGATTTAAATCAGAACCTATTTTTTTAGAAAGTATTTCGAACAAATCTTTGTTTATTTTTTTTTTTACAAAATGCCTCACTAGACAAGCCGCGTTACTTGTCCCACCTCCTAGTCCTGCGAAAACTGGAATCTTTTTATCTATTATTATTAAATAATTATTTTTTATAAGATTTTTTCGTCTTAAAATTCTTAGAACTGTTTTGACCGAATTTTCTTTCTTTTTAACGTTTTGTGCGAAACGACCTTTAAATTTAATTATATCTTTTTTATTCTTAATTCTTTTAATCTCAATAATATCAAATAAGTTTATTAAGCAAAAATAAGACTGAATATCATGTAATCCTTTTTTAAATTTTTTATTTATTGATAATGATAAATTAATTTTTGAAAAAGATTTTAATTTCATTTTAATTTAAAGACCTGATATAAGTTTATTATTAATATCATCCCTCATATCTTTTTCTGTTTCTTTGAGATTTAATACGTAGTTCCAATAATATCTTGCTTGAATTTTATCACCATTCATCCACAATACATCTCCATAGTGATCATTTACTACTGGATCAGCTGGCATTAATTTGACTGCAGATTGTAAATAATATTTTGCATCCTCATATTTTTTTAATTTAAATAAAGCCCAGCCTAAAGAGTCAATTATGTAAGGGTCATTAGATTTTAAGTCGTTGGCTTTTTTAAGCATTTCTAAAGCTTTTTCTATTTTTATTCCTTGCTCAATCCATGAGTATGCTAAGTAATTAATTACATAAGCTTGATCTGGATCTGCATTCAATGATAACAATAAATCTTTTTCTGCTTTATCCCATTCTCCTAGCCTTTCAAAAGATACACCTCTCCCATCCATCACTTTTGGATACAGTGGATGTTGTTTATCAATTTTTTTTATTATTTCAGTATAAAATTTTATTGAATTTTTATACTGATCATTGTTTTTCAAAAATACAGCATAGTCATATGTTTCATAAATATTTTTTTTCAATAATTTGTTGTAAGATTTTGAAATTAATTTAATTGCTTGAGG
>MDSW01001486.1_pt1 | contig 21765 bp, 20 predicted proteins | sample 811171 | NCBI WGS metagenome assembly MDSW01 (sample SAMN05326641, study PRJNA326480) | marine metagenome | isolation source: seawater | place: Atlantic Ocean: North West | collected 2012 | reverse complement strand
TCCTAATTTAAGTCCTAATAATTCATCAACCTCCTCATCTTTAGAAGTTAAAAAAATTATTGGAATTGACATTTTTTTTCTCAATTTTTTTAATAATTCTTCTCCATCCATTCGTGGCATCTTTATATCAACAACTGCAAGATCGGGCGGGTCTCTCGTCAGTCCAATCAAAGCTGACTCACCATCAATATAAGTTTGAACTTTAAAACCTTCTCTTTCAAGAGCAATACTTATTCCCGTAAGAATATTTCTATCATCATCTACTAATGCAATCGTTTGTGTCATATTTTCATTTTCAAAATCATAATGTCAAAATTTAGGCGCTAATGAGCTTCACCCCAATTAATTCCTGAATTAATACTCACTTCTAATGGAATTGAAAACATATGATGTTCTGAACTAGAAATAGAAGTCATAGCCTCCTTAATAATCTTTTTAATTTTTTTTTCATCCTTCAGCAAACATTCAAATATCAGCTCATCATGTATTTGAAGCAACATTTGAACTTTATTTTTTTGTTCATTTAAAATTTTATCTACCTTAATCATAGCAAGTCTAATTATATCAGCAGCTGAACCCTGTATTGGAGCGTTAATTGCTGCTCTTTCTTGAAAACTTCTAACACTAAAATTTTTATCATTAATTCCTTTTAAATGAATTCTTCTTCCAAATATATTTGTGACATATCCTTGTTGTCTACAAATCTTAATTGTAGAATTCATATAATCTTTAATTTCAGGAAATTTTTTAAAATATGAGTTGATAAAATCTAATGCATCTTGGTTAGAAACTGATATTTGCTTTGCCAATCCATATTGAGTAATTCCATAGATAATTCCAAAATTTATAGCTTTTGCTTTTCTTCTTAAATCTTCAGAAACTTTATTTGCTTGAAGTCCAAAAACTTGGCTTGCTGTAATTGTGTGAATATCTTGTTTATTTTTAAAAGCTTTTTTTAATTCTTTTACGTCTGCCATATCTGCAAGAATTCTCATCTCTATTTGGTTGTAGTCTGCTGAAATAAGTGTGCTGTCCTTTTCTGCAATAAAAGCTTTTCTAATTTCTTTGCCATCCAGGGTTTTAATTGGAATATTTTGCAAATTAGGGTCACTCGAAGCTAGTCTGCCTGTATTAGTAGCTGCTAATAAAAAAGAAGTATGGACTCTGTTAGTCTTTTTGCTTATATGCTCCTGCAAAGCGTCTGTATAAGTGCTTTTTAGCTTTGAAACTTGTCTCCACTCTAATACGAGTTTTGGGAATTCATGTCCATTTAATGCCAAATCTTCAAGGATCTTAGCATTTGTAGCAAGACTTCCTTTTTTTGTTTTTTTTAATTTAGCTATCTTTAGTTCATTATATATTATTTCCCCAAGTTGTTTTGGGGACCCAATGTTAAATTCTTTTCTAGCATGAGAGAAAATTTTTTCCTCTATTTTTTTTAATCTTTCTGAAAATTTTTTTGATAATCTTTTTAAGTAATTAGCATCAATTTTGACCCCATTTGTTTCTAATTTCGAAAGTAATTTTATCATTGGTTTTTCAAAAACTTCGTAAATCTTATTTAATTTTTCACTATTTAATCTTTCTGACAAAATATCATAAAGTCTTAATGTAACATCTGCATCTTCAGCAGCATATTGAGTAGCTTCTGTTAAATTTACTTCTGAAAATTTGAGTTGTTTTTTTCCAGAACCCACAACATCTTTATAAGATATAGTTTTGTGACCTAAATGTAGATCTGAAAGAGTATCCATATTATGTCTATTGTTTCCTGCATCTAAAACGTAAGATAACAACATAGTATCTTCTATTGGGTCTATATTTATCCCCCCTTTTTTTAAAACAATTAAGTCGTATTTAATATTCTGACCAATTTTTTTAATACTCGGATCCTCGAGCAAAGGTTTAATTTTTTTTATAACATAATCTTTTTTCAATCCTTTAATATTTTTGTGTCCTAAAGGAATATAAAAAGCTTCATTTGGGCCATAACTGAATGAAACACCAATTAATTCTGCTTCCAGAGGATTCAAAGAAGATGTCTCAGTATCGATTGATATATAAGGTTTTTTATTTAAAATATCTAATAAATCATCAAGGTCTTTTTCTTTAAGAATACTTTTATATTTTTTAACATCTATTTTATTAGTATCCTTTTTTTTATTTGTATTAGAAACTGTTTTGTTTTCTTCGCCATAAAAACTGATGGCTTGACTTAAAAGCCTATTAAATTCCATATCTCTTAAAAAGCTATAAAGATTTTCTTTGTTTATATTTTTTAAAATAAAACTACTTGCCTCATCTTTAACAGGCACATCATCTTTAAGAGTAACTAATTTCTTGCTTAGTAAAGCTTTGTCTTTATTGGCTAATAAAGTTTCTCTCCTTTTGTTTTGAGTTATTTCTGAAGCTTTTTTTAACAAAATATCAAGAGTTTTATATTTTTTTATTAATTCTGATGCCGTTTTAATTCCTATTCCAGGAACTCCAGGAATATTATCAGAAGTATCTCCAGCCAAAGATTGTACATCGACAACTTGATTAGGTTTGACACCAAATTTTTCGAGGACTTCTTTTTCTCCTATCACTTTATTTTTCATTGGGTCATATAATCTGATTTTTTCAGATACTAATTGCATCAAATCTTTATCAGATGAAATAACTGTTACTTTTGCACCAGCAGAAACAATCTTTTTAGCGTATGTAGCTATAAGATCGTCGGCTTCATAGTTTACCAACTCTACTGAAGGTAAATTAAATGCCTTAACAGATTTTCTAATATATTCAAACTGGGGGGCTAAATCATCTGGGGCCTCAGCTCTATTAGCTTTATACTCTTGATAAATTTCATTTCTAAAATTTTTTCTTGCAGAGTCAAAAATTACTGCGAAGTGAGTTGGTTTATGTATAGAGTCATCTGATCTTGCTTCTTCTAATAGTTTAAAAAGCATTGAACAAAAACCATTTACTGCGCCTGTAGGTAATCCGTCGCTTTTTCTAGATAACGGAGGTAAAGCATAGTAAGCTCTGAAAATATAACCTGACCCATCTATAAGATAATAATGGTCTGTTTTTTTTATTGAACTCATATATACATATTACAATATAATTTGATCTATATTTAATCAAAGTATGAAAAAAATTGCTTTAACTGTTGAAAATCTAACTAAGATATACTTCGATTCTAAAAATAAAAAAGAGAACGTGGCTCTTAATAATTTAAATTTCAAAGTCAACCAAGGTGAAGTATTTGGGCTACTAGGACCAAACGGTGCTGGTAAAACTACTTTTCTTAGTATTTTAGCCGGTACAGTTTCAAAAACTAAAGGAACTGTAAATGTCTGGGGATTTGATATTGATAAAAATCCTAGACAAGTAAAGGCTTCAATAGGAATTGTTCCACAAGAAATAAATTTAGATGCCTTTTTTAGTCCAAAAAAATTACTAGAGCTACAAGCTGGTCTATACGGAGTAACAAAAAAAGATAGAATAACCGAATTAGTCTTAAATATGGTTGCGTTAGAAAATGAGGCTAACGCATATTCAAGAAATTTATCTGGTGGAATGAAACGAAGATTACTTATTGCAAAAGCTATGGTACATCAACCTCCTATATTGATTCTTGATGAGCCAACTGCAGGTGTAGATGTAGAATTGAGAAATATTCTGTGGAAAAATGTTAAAGAACTTAATAGAGAAGGAGTTACAATTATTTTGACAACCCATTATCTATATGAAGCTCAAGAAATGTGTGATCGAATTGCAATAATTAACAAAGGCGATTTAGTAGCATTAGATACTACGCAAAAACTTTTGGATAGAATCCAAACAAAAAAAGTTATTTTTAAAATCAAAAAGATTGATAAAGATAAAAAATTAAGAATGAATGGGGTAAAATTTAAAATTATTGAAAATGATTCGATTTCTCTCACATATGAGAAAAATTCAATTAATTTTGGAGAAATAGCCAATTATTTATCTCAAAATGATATCACAATACTTGATATTATCACAGAAGATGGGGATTTAGAGGATGTCTTTATTAAACTAACAAATAAGTAGATTTAATTTTTAAAAAAGATAAATATATACATATGGAATTCGTTAAAAATTTTACTCAATCTAAAGCTTTAAAATATTTATTTTTAGCTTTAATAGGATCAATATTTCTTGCTATATCGTCAAAAATAAAAATTCCTTTTTACCCCGTTCCTATGACAATGCAAACTTTTGTCGTGTTAATAATTGGAATTAGTTTTGGATGGAAACTTGGTTTAGCAACTATCTCTTTATATCTATTTGAAGGTATAATAGGATTGCCAGTATTTTCAGGTACACCTGAAAAGGGCATCGGTATAGTATATTTCACCGGACCTACCATGGGATATTTAATTGGATTTATTGTTGCTGTTTTCTTTGCTGGTAAATTTCATTATAATAATAATCTTTTCAGCAACTTTTTAAAATTAACTTTTGCAACTAGTTTTATATATATTCTTGGATTGTTGTGGTTAGGAAATTTGATAGGATGGGATAAGCCTATATTTAAATTAGGTGCTTATCCATTTCTGTTAGCAGAATTATTTAAAGTTCTATTGGCAACTTTTGTAGTGAAACAGATTAAAAAAGTAAGAAATATTTTAAATCTATCTTGGTGATCTTTTAGAAAGAATTCTTTGTAATGTTCGCCTATGCATTTTTAGCCTTCTAGCTGTTTCTGATACATTCCTGTTGCATAGTTCAAATACTCTGTGAATATGCTCCCACTTTACCCTGTCGGCTGACATCGGATTTTCAGGAGGCTTTGCTTTTGACTCTGGTGAAGCTAGTAAAGCAGCTTCTACGTCGTCTGCATCCACAGGTTTCGCCATGTAATCTATGGCTCCAGCCTTAACAGCTGCAACAGCTGTTGGCAAATTCCCGTATCCGGTTAACATTACAATTCTACAGTCCTTTTTATTCTTTGAGATCTCTTTAACAACATCCAAACCGCTTCCATCTTCTAGTCTCAGGTCTATTAAAGCAAAACCTGGGGGTGAATTTTTAGCTATTTGAAGCCCTTCAGCCACAGATTTAGCCTCTTTTACAGTAAAACCTTTCTTCTCCATAGCCCTAGAAAGCCTACCTCTTAATGGATCGTCATCATCAAGTATAAGTAGTGATTTATCAGAAAAATCTGACAGATTTAGTTGCTCAGCATAATCTTTTTGTGACCTCATTACTTTTACATATGGTTATTATGATCAATATTTCAACAGGTCAAAATGATGTTTTTTTTCTTTGACTTAAACTTAAAAAAACCTTAAATGCGATTAAATAAGGTTTTTTTATGTAAATTTTTTAGAAACCTTTTGTGTAAACTAAAAAGGAACACAAGTAATGCGAAAATTTAAAGACGTTAACGAGTTAGTTGATGTGCTAAAACCTGATAACCCCGTATACTGCATACGGCCAGAGTCGATAAACAAATCCACGCAATTTTTCAAAAATAATTTCCCAGGAAAAGTTTTATATGCGGTAAAAACAAATCCAAATGAAAAAGTTATAAAAAAAATTATTTCTAACGGTATTGAAGACTTCGATGTAGCATCCTTAAATGAAATTAAGCTTGTTCATAAGATTAAGAAAGATGCAAATTTATTTTTTATGCATACCGTAAAAAGCAAAGAAAGTATTTCTTCTGCTTATTTCAATTACAAAGTAAAAAACTTTGCATTAGATAATAAAGATGAATTAAGAAAAATTTTAGAGGCGACAAATAAGGCAAAAGATTTAAATTTATATGTTAGAATTGCTATTTCAAATGAACATGCTGAAATAGATTTATCAAGAAAATTTGGTGCCCTTCCATCAGAAGCTTTAGGTCTTGTAAGATTATGCAAAGAACACTCGAAAAAGCTTGGGATAAGTTTTCATGTTGGATCTCAATGTATGCACAAAATTTCTTATTCAAAAGGTATTGCAGAAATTGGAAATATTATAAAAAAAACTAAAATTATACCTGATATTATAAATGTAGGTGGAGGCTTTCCATCTATATATCCAGATTTAAACCCTGAGCCAATTAAAAATTATATTGATGAAATTAAAAACTCTTTAAAAAAACTTAAGCTTGCAAAATTACCAGAAGTTATTTGTGAGCCAGGAAGAGCTATTGTTGCAGAAAGTGGTTCTACTATTGTAAAAGTTATTCTGCGAAAAAAAAATAGTCTTTACATAAATGATGGGACTTACGGCTCGTTGTTTGATGCAGGAGGGCCCAATTTTGTTTTACCAGCTAAAATGATTACAAGTGGTAGAGTTCGTTCTAAAAAATTAACATCATTTAACTTTTTTGGACCGACATGTGATAGTTTGGATTATATGAAGGGTCCTTTCTTGCTTCCTAATAACATTAAAGAGGGTGATTATATTGAATTAGGACAGCTAGGAGCTTATGGTTTAACCTTTAGGACTAAATTCAATGGTTTTTACTCAAATGAAATTTTTGAACTAGATGACAAACCAATCATGTCGTTATATGATGACTCGAGTAAAGTTGACTACTTGGTTGCATAATGACGAAAAAAAATGGTCCTAACATTGGACATAATAAAAAATCTTTTTTAAAAAATCCCGTTGAACACATTGATATAACATCTTTCGATGCCAGAAAAATAATAGAGGGTATGGGAAAAATGTCTTTTTCTTCTCGAGATACTGCTAACGCAGCAAAAATATATAATGAAATGATATCTGATGAAAATTGCTCAATATTTTTAACAATTGCAGGTTCTACTTCAGCTGGAGGATGTATGAAGCTTTACTCTGATTTGGTAAAATATAATATGGTGGACGCGGTCATAGCCACTGGGGCATCAATAATCGATATGGATTTCTTTGAGGCTCTGGGTTTTAAACATTACCAAGGGTCACAATTTCAAGATGATACTGAATTAAGAAAAAATTATATAGATAGAATTTATGATACATATATTGATGAAGAAGAACTTCAGGCTTGTGATCAAACTATATGTGACATTGCAAATTCGCTAAAGCCCAAAGACTATACATCTAGAGAATTTATTAGTGAGTTAGGTAAATTTTTAAAAAAAAATGCAAAAAAAAAAGGTTCATTAATTGAAACTGCATTTGATAATGATATGCCAATATTTTGCCCAGCATTTACAGATAGTTCCGCTGGTTTTGGGTTAGTTATGCATCAGGAACAAAATCCTAAAAAACACATCACAATCGACTCAATTAGAGAAATGAGAGAATTAACAGAGATTAAGATTAAATCAAATCAATCTGGTTTAGTGATGATAGGAGGAGGCGTGCCAAAAAATTTTATTCAAGATACGGTTGTTTGCGCTGATCTAATAGGTAAACAAGTTGACATGCATAAGTATGCTATTCAAATAACTGTTGCAGATACGAGAGATGGCGCTTGTAGTAGTTCAACTTTAAAAGAGGCAAGTTCATGGGGAAAAGTAGATGTTGCAAAAGAACAAATGGTTTTTGCTGAAGCAACAAGTGTTTTACCTTTAATTGCTAGCGATGCATATCACCGAGAAAATTGGAAAAATAGAAAAAAAAGAAATTTTTCCCAATTGTTTAAGTCTTAATGAATTATTTAAGTCAAAAAAAAGGATTTCTCGGTTATGACGCTAAACAAAAAAAAGATTATAAAGTAATTGTTGTACCATTCGGTTTAGAAAAAACTGTTAGCTATGGGGGTGGAACTAAGAATGGTCCAAAAGAAATAATCAAAGCTTCTCATCAAGTTGAATTATTTGATGAAGAATTGGAAAAAGAACCTTATAAAGAAATTGGAATTAAAACTCTTAAACCTCCTTTAATAAAAAAAGATATTAAATCTGCTTTGAGTCAATTAACGAAAATTAATGAGGAAATTTTGTCAAAAAATAAATTTCCTCTAATTTTTGGTGGAGAACACTCTTTAACAATTGGATCAATAAAACCTTTTGTAAAAAAATATAACGAATTAATTTTATTACATTTTGATGCTCATGCAGATTTAAGAGACAAATATAATGGTGAAAAATATTCCCACGCCTCAGCAATAAAAAGATGTTTGGATTTCAAAAACGTGAAAGTAGTATCATTTGGTATAAGAAATTTATCTCAATATGAAATGAATTTTTTCCGAGATAACAAAGATAGAATAGAAATATTTTGGAGCAAAGATAAAAAAAATTGGGATTTAAGTCGTATAAAAAATATTTTTTATAATAAAAATGTTTATATTACATTCGATGTTGATAGCTTTGATGCAAGTATTATGCCTGCTACAGGTACTCCTGAACCTGGAGGCCTATTTTGGGACGAAACATTGATTATTTTGAGAGAAGTATGTCAAATTTCAAATGTAGTAGGCGCAGATATCAATGAGTTAGCTCCAATAAAAAATTTTAATTCTTTTAATTTTTTAGTAGCAAAATTGGCATATAAAATTTTGTCATACATATTTGAATTCAAACGTTAATTTTTAAATTTTCTATATCCCAAACAATCTGCACACTAGCTCCTCCCAACTTATCATCTTTAATAAAAAATAAGTTCGCTGACTTTCTTTCTAAAAATGTTTTACCAAGAAATGTTCCTAATCCTGTTCCAGAATTAGAATCGACTTCTAATGATTTTGATTTAATATATGGTTCACCAATAATTTCTATAATATCTTTTGGAAATCCTGGACCATCATCGTTAATAAAAACCTCTAAATTTTTTAAATTACTTTTCACTCTTATCTCTACGTTACTTTTCGAAAATTTAATAGCATTTCCAATAAAATTTCTTAAACCATAAATTAATTCTGGTGATCTTTGAATATCAAATTTGTTTAAATCTTCTCTCAAATCTAATTTTATATTTTTTGATGAGCTTTCTTTAAAGTTATCGATAATTTCATTAAGTAAAACTTCAATAGAAGTTTTTGAAAAAAATTTGTCTTCTTTAATCTGTTTTTTTGAAATTTGTTTTAATATCTCGCCACATCTTTTTGTTTGACTTATAAGTAAATCAATATCTTTTGTGTAATTACTGTTTTTTCCTATTTCTTTTTTTAATTCAGAAGCTACAACACTTATTGTTGCTAATGGAGTTCCAAGTGAATGAGCTGCTGCTGCTGCTTGACCACCTAGTGACTCAAGTTCATATTCTTTAGCTATCACCTGTTGCAGTTTACTTACTGCTTCTGACCTTCTTTTGCTTTCTCCAGAAAACCTAATCCCAAAATAACATAAAAAAATTAGGCCTATAATAATTGCTACAACGTATCCAACTAAGAATATATTAGGAAAAGTAATTGTTTGATCGTGAATTCCTGGTAAAGGATAATGAAATTTCGTTAAACCAAAAATAAAAATAATTGATAATAATCCTAATATTAAGGTTGTCCCCATGCTTAAAAAAGTTGAAGAAACTATAGCAGGGACAATCATAAGTAATGAAAATGGATTAAAAATGCCACCTGTCAAATACAAAAGAACTGTGAGTTGTGTTAAATCATAAACTAAAAATAGTCCCGCATAAATATCTTTAATAAGAATTTGTTTAATGCCAAATTGTAAATATAAATTAGTGAAGATGCCCACTGTGATCACTAAATGTGTAATTATAATTGGAATATCAATTTTCAGATAAAAATATACTATATTTATTGCACTTAATTGCCCTATAATGGCAATCCATCTCAAAAAAGCGAGGGTTTTCCTATCTAATTTAAGGTTTTCTCTCAACCTAAAAATAGTAGAAATATCCATAAAAATTTATGATCAAATATCTAAATTAGCGACATCTAAAGCATTACTAGTAATAAAATCTTTTCTTGGAGCAACCTCATCACCCATCAATATTTGAATCATTTTCTGGTCATCTTTAGATTTTTCTTTTGTTCCCTTAGTGTACTGAACTCTTAACATAGTTCTATTATCTGGGTTTAAAGTAGTTTCCCATAACTCTTCGGGATTCATTTCTCCTAATCCTTTAAACCTTTGTATAGATAATTTTTCTCTTTGTTCCTGTACGAACTTATTATATTCAGCTGTTCCTTTTTTTATTTTTTTGTCTGATTTTCCTGAAGCTTTAAGTATATAATCTTCTAACGCTTTCTCGTTTTTTATATAAACACTTTTGTTAGATTTTGTAACTTTGAAGAGTGGTGGTTGTGCTAAATATATATGTCCTTTTTCTATTAATTGGTTGAATGGATGATTATTAAAAAAAGTTAGTAACAAAGTTCTTATGTGTGATCCATCAACATCTGCGTCTGTCATGATAATAATTTTATCATATCTTAAATTATCAATATTAAAATCTTTTGATCCAGTACCTAAAGCGTTGATAAGTGTTACTATTTCATTTGATGACATCATTTTAGATAATGCTTTAGTTACTTGATCGTCTCCATTTGATTTACCATTTACATACGTATTCAATATTTTTCCTCTTAGTGGTAAAACTGCTTGATATTCTCTAACTCTTCCTTGTTTAGCTGATCCTCCTGCAGAGTCTCCCTCGACTATAAATAATTCTGTACCTTCTCGTTTTTGAATTTGACAGTCAGCTAATTTTCCTGGTAGACCTGAAAGCTCGAAAGTTCCTTTTCTTCTAACGCTGTCTCGGGCTTTTCTTGCGACGTCTCTAGCCATTGCGGCTTGGGTAATTTTTTCTAAAACAGTTTTTGCAATTGATGGATTCTGGTCAAACCAAGTAGATACTTTATCACTAATTATATTCTCAACAATTAATCTGATCTCAGACGAAACTAATTTATCTTTTGTTTGAGATGAAAATTTTGGATCTTGCATCTTAATAGATAAGACAGCTGTTAAACCTTCCTTAATATCCTCACCGGATAAAGTAATTTTATTCTTTTTATTGTTTCTCTCGTTGGAATATTTATTTATTACTCTTGTTAAGGCACTTCTAAATCCAAGTAAATGTGTGCCTCCATCTTTTTGAGGAATATTATTTGTAAATGGCAAAACTTCCTCTGAATAACCTGCGTTCCATTCGAATGAGCATTCTACTATGACATTATTTTTTGTCGAAGTTACATAAACAGGCTTTTTAAATACCTCTTTTTCATTTTTATTCACTAAAATTGGTTTTCTTTTATTAATGTGTTTTACGAATTCAGTTATACCCCCATCGTATTTATGTTTAAATTCTTCATCTTTTTTTGTAGTTTTATTGCAAAGAGTAATAGAAACTCCTTTATTAAGAAAAGCTAATTCTCTAATTCTTTTTTCTAAAGTTGTTGAGCTAAATTTTATTGAAGAAAATACTTCTTTTGAGGGTAAAAAATTTATTTTAGTACCTCTTTTTTTTGTTTTACCTATTTGTTTGAGTGGTTTTAACGTATTTCCATTTTCAAAAACAATTAGATATTCTTTACCATCTCTATAAATGTTTAATTCTAACCTTTCAGATAATGCGTTTACAACGGATACGCCTACCCCATGTAAACCGCCTGAGACTTTATAAGAATCGTGATCAAATTTACCGCCAGCATGCAGTTGTGTCATTATAACCTCTGCAGCAGACATTTTTTCACTTTTGTGCATATCTACTGGTATACCTCTGCCATCATCTTCAACGGATACAGTGTTATTTTTATTTATTGTTACAGTAATATTTTTACAATGACCTGCTAGTGCTTCATCTATAGCGTTGTCTATTACTTCAAACACCATGTGGTGTAGACCTGATCCATCATCAGTATCGCCAATATACATACCAGGTCTTTTTCTAACAGCATCTAAACCTTTTAAGACTTTTATGGAGTCAGCACCGTAGGATGGTTTAGATTTTAAAGCAGAATTTTTTGACATAATTTATAATAAGATAATTAGTTATATCATTTTTATAGGTTAATAGAAAATGACCGCTAAATACTTGAGCTTAAAATGATTTAATATCAACACTTTTAGTTTAAAATAAAAAAAAAAAATTTAAATTTGATAAAATCTAAGCTTTCATAGGCATTATAACGTAATAACTATTTTTATCTGACGCATCTTCAATTAAAACTGGCGAAACAGAATCTTTTAGATTTATCTTAATATTCTTGTCTTCAATTTCAGACGCTATATCCACCAAATATTTTGAGTTAAAACTTATATTTAAATTTTCTGAATTGTAATTAGCTTTTATAATTTCATTTCCATCTCCCGAATTTGCACTGTTAACAGACAACTGAACATTTTCTTTATTTATTGCTAATTTAACACCCTCTTTTCTGTCTAGTGAAACACTTGTTACTCTCTCTATAGAACTTATAAAATCTTTTGAGGATATTATTAACGATTTTTCATTACCAGATGGTACAACTTTTTTATAATCAGGAAATTTTCCATCAATTACCTTAGATATTAATTTTATGCTTCCAATTTTGAATTTAATTTTGTTTTCACTTGTTTGCATATAAAGTTTTTGGTTAGACTCAGCTAATAATGTGCAAAGTTGAAAAACTGTTTTTTTTGGGAGTATTAAAGACGAAAAATCATCTGGATTCTCAATTTCAAGACTGCTAGAAGACAATCTGTGGCTGTCAGTGGCAACTCCCGTTAGAAAATTTCTTCCATGAGCTTCAGTTAAATGTAAAAAAATCCCGTTGAGATAATGTCTTGTATCATCATTTGAAATAGATATCTTAGTTTTATTGAGTAATTTTAAAAATTTCTTATTATCGATTAAAATTTCTTTATCTTCAAATTGATCTGCAAAAGTTGGGAAGTTATCAGTTGGCAAGCAAAGTAAATTGAAATCTGAATTTTCACTTTTTAAACTTAGTTTATTCTCACTTTTTAAATCAAAATTTAATTCTGAGTTTGATGGAATTTTTCTAAGAATATCATATAATATTGCTGCTGACGTAGTTGTACTACCTTCTTGAATTATTTTAACATTTTCTATCTCATCATGAAAAATAATATCTAAGTCAGTAGCTACAATTGAAAGCTTTTTTTCTTTTAGTTGAAGTAAAACATTAGATAGAATTGGAAGAGTATTTTTTTTTTCAACTATACCTTGAACGAAATTAAGCGACTTAAGTAATATGTCTCTTTTAACAACAAATTGCATTTATTTTATTGTTCCAATAATAAACTCTTAATTTGGTTTATATTTTTTTTCATTTCATCGTCTTGCTCAGATAGTCTAGTAATAGTTTTTACTGCATGAATTACAGTAGTATGATCTCTATTAGCAAATCTCCTTCCTATTTCTGGTAAGGATCTAGTTGTCATCTTTTTTGCCAAATACATAGCTAGTTGTCTTGGTCTTGCTAAAGGCCTTGAGCGTCTTTGAGACAACATCTCACTCAAAGGTATATTAAAATAATTTGATACTACATTTTGAATTTTATCAACTGTAATTATTTTGGTTTGACTAAACACATCTTTCAAAATACTTTTACATTCATTAATTGTAAGTGCTTTATTATGAACTCTGCTAAAGGCTATTACTCGATTGAGAACTCCAATTAATTCTCTTATATTTGTTTTACTCTCGTTCGCAATGAAATTAATTACTTCATCATCTAAATTGATATTTTCCTTAAATTGATTTTGAATTTCGATAATTTTATTTTTTATAATTTTTATCTTTAATTCAAGATCTGGTACATCTATATCTACAACCAGACCACCAGCTAATCTTGACTTAATTCTTTCTTGAATTCTATCTAGTTTCATAGGCGCTCTATCCGCAGAAATGATAATTTGAGATCCTTTATCCATTAAGCTATTAAAGGTATGGAAAAATTCTTCCTGCAAACTCTCTTTCCCTCTGATAAACTGAATATCATCAATTATGAATACTGAGGATTTTCTGAAAAAATCCTTAAAATTGACCATATCATTTTTTTTTATAGATTTGATAAAATGGTACATGAACCTCTCTGCAGAAATAAACATAACATTATTTTCTGTTTGCAATTCAAGACCGATTGCATTCAATAAGTGAGTTTTTCCTAGTCCTACTCCCCCACAGATATAAAGAGGGTTATATCTTGATATATGCTCACAAACTTTCTTTGAGTAAGACAAAGCTATATCATTACTTTGGCCTTGAATAAAATTGGCGAAATTTAAGTTGGGGTTAAGCCTGTTATAATTGACGATTGAGTCTTTTATTTGGGTAATTTTATTTAATTCATCTATTTTTACTGAATCTGAATTATTCTTATTTTCCTCTATAATCTTAAATTCTATTCTGTTTAAAGTTAATTTAAAACCTTTTACTTGCTCTAAGATCTTATCTAGGTATCTAGAAACGATCCAATCTCTAAAAAATCTTGTGGGTACTCCCAAAACTAAGTAATCATTGTATTCTTTGATCAAAGAAATTTTTTGTAGCCAACTAGTATAAATTTCACTTCCAAAATTTTTATTAAAAGAAGTTTGAACCTCTTCCCAGTTAAGAGTGTTCTCCTCTTGAGAAACATAAACATTTTGTTTTGAACTATTTTTTACCATGTAATTAGTTTTTTGAAGAACTTTCTTTAAACTCTGTTTTAAAAAAACTTGCAAGAATTATTTTTTAAAAAACAAAAATAATTTGCTTCAGGTTGTAGTACTAACCTGACGATAGAAAAATTTAAAATTATTTACAACTTTTACACGCAAGTATATTTTGTTTAATTTAGCTATAACTATATTTTGTTTTACTAAACTAAATGTAGATTAATTTAAGTAATTAAATCAACTTGGAATTGTTATCTTAATATTAAATTTTTTTTGAAATTTTAGAAATTTTTCTAGCTGCAGTTTTTTTACTTACAACGCCAGATTTAGCAACCTGCATTAGAATAGATTGAAATTTTGCAAAATTTTTTTTTGCTTTTTCCTTATTTTTTGATCGAATAAGAAGTTCCATTTGTTTAACAGCATTTTTATACTTACTTTTTCTAATTTTATTAGTTTGAGTTTGTTTTTTAACTCTTCTAACCCTTCTTATTGCTGATTTAGTATTTGGCATTATTTTTAAATTATATATATGCCAAAAATATTAGGGTCAACTTGATTATTTTTGGCAGCTAGAGCAAAAAAAAGTTGATCTATTTGTCAAAATAATTTTTTTTACTATACCCTCACACTTAGAATTAGTGCATTTATTACCTTTTCTACCATAAACACTTAATTGTTGTTGAAAATTACCTTTTATTCCAGAACTATTCGAAAAATCCTTAATCGTTGAACCACCATAAAAAATAGCTTTTTTTAAAATTTTTTTCGTATTTTCAATAATCTTACAAATCTCAAAATCTACAAGTTTTTTAACAGGTCGATCAGGCTTAATTTTGCTATTAAAAAGAATCTCATTTACATAAATATTTCCTAAACCAGAAAGAAATTTCTGATCCATCAAAAGATTTTTTATGTTTCTATCTTTACCTTTTAAGTAATTCTTAAAGTACTTAAAATTAAATGAATTACTTAGAGGTTCAGGACCTAATATTTGTAAGTGTACGTTTTTTTTAATATTTTCAATAAAATCAATTTTAATAAAACCAAATCTTCTAATATCGTTATAAATTAACTTTATTTTATTTTTAAAAATAAATTCTATATGATTATGTTTGTTGTCTTTATTTTGATCTATATCATAGTAAAAGCTTGTTTTTTCTTTAAAATTATTTTTTCTTACAATAAAAAATTTTCCAGTCATACCCAAATGAACTATCATTACAATTGATTTATCAAAAAAAAATAACAAGTATTTTGATCTTCTATCAATTTTTTGTATTTTTAATCCTATAATTCGATTTATTTCTCTTTTATTTACTTTAAACCTTAAATTAGCATTATTTATTTTAATTTCTTTTACAGTTAGTCGATTAATTACTTTCTCAAGAGACCTTTTAACAACTTCAACTTCTGGTAATTCTGGCATATAATTTATTTATGAAAAGTACTATTGAAAATAAAACAAAATTAGTCAATTCTGTATTTACAAAAGTTCACAAGAAATATGACTTAATGAATGATATTATGTCGTTAGGTGTGCATCGAAAATGGAAAAAAAAATTTTTAGATTGGTTGAATCCCCAAATAAATGAAAATTTAATTGATGTTGCATCAGGCACTGGTGATATCGCAAAACTTTTTTCTAAGAAAACAAGAAATTCATCTGAGATAGTATGTGTTGAACCTAACAAAGAAATGTTTAACACTGGTAAATATAATTTATCAAAATATAAAAATATTAAATGGTATATGGCTCCTGGAGAAAATCTTCCACTTAAAGATGATTTTTTTAACTTTTATACTATTAGTTTCGGATTACGAAACGTAAATAATATAAATAAAGTATTACAAGAGGCTTTAAGAGTATTGAAACCAGGTGGACGATTTATGTGTTTGGAATTTTCAAAAGTAGAAAACGAAATAATAAATCTTTTTTACAAACAATATTCCAAAGCCATTCCTGTTATCGGGAAGTACATTACAGGGTCTTCAAAACCCTATGATTATTTAATAAAAAGTATTGACCAATTTTATTCTCAAGATCAAGTAGTTGAATTATTGAAAAAAAATGGATTTTCAAATGTAGAATATAGAAATCTTTCAAGTGGTATATCTGCTATATATTCAGGATGGAAAATTTAAATGATAAAAAGAGTTTTTCAATTATTTAAAATAGCTAGAAAATTTTCTAATTCTGGAGCAATTGATACTATTAATCAAATATATAATCTTCCTTTAACCATTAACCTTTTTTTTAATCTTTTTTCTATAGGTTCTCCAAAGTCAGAATTTCAAAATACCTCAAAACCCGGTGAAAAACTTTGTGCAGCTTTAGAAGGAATGGGCACAACTTTTATCAAGCTTGGTCAATTTCTTGCTACACGACCCGACATTATTGGTGAAGAAATGGCAAAAAGTTTAGAAAAACTGCAGGATAAAGTACCAGCTTTTGATATTTACGAAGCAAAAAAAGTAATTAGAAAAGAAATTGGAGATAAACAATTTAGTAATATTTTAGAATTAAGTGAACCAATAGCAGCAGCATCAATAGCTCAAGTTCATTTAGCTAAAATAAAAAATGAAAATAAAAATGAAGAAGTCGCAATTAAAATTTTGCGGCCAAACATAGAAAAGCTATTTAATGAGGAATTAGATGCCTTAATGCTTTTTGCTTACATAGTTGAGAATATATTTTCAAAAGCAAAAAGATTGAAGCTTATTGAAGTAGTCCACTTACTTCGTGAAATAACGAATATTGAAATGGATCTAAGATTTGAAGCAGCTGCAGCAAATGAATTATACGAAAATACAAAAAACGACATAGGTTTTAATGTTCCAAAAATCTATTGGAATTATACTACTAAAAAAGTATTGACTCTGGATAAGGTAAATGGAATTTCAATTCGGGAACATAATAAACTTAAAAATCTTGGAGTGAACTTAAAATCATTAGCAGAAAATCTTATACAACATTTTTTAAAGCAAGCAGTTAGAGATGGTTTTTTTCATGGCGATATGCATCAAGGAAATTTGTTTGTCGATAAAGAAGGTAACATAATTCCTGTTGATTTTGGTATAATGGGAAGATTAGATAAATCAAATAGAAGGTTTTTAGCAGAGATTTTGTACGGCTTTATTCAAAGAGATTATATCAAGGTAGCTGAAGTTCATTTTCAAGCAGGTTTAGTTCCACAAAATACTTCTAAGGAAGAATTTGCACAAGCATTAAGATCTGTGGGTGAGCCTATATTTGGTCAGTCTATCAAAGATATTTCTGGTGGTAATTTATTAGCCCAGCTCTTTGAAATTACAGAAAAATTCAATATGGCAACACAACCGCCTCTTCTTCTCCTGCAAAAAACAATGGTTGTAGTTGAAGGTGTTGCAAGAAAAATTTATCCAGAAACAAACATTTGGGAAATCTCTAGGCCTGTGCTAGAGGACTGGTTAAAAAGTGTTAAAAGTCCTAAATCAACTCTTGATACAGCAATAAATACTTCGAACGAAATCATCAAAAGAATACCCGATTTTCCTGATTTAATGGATAAAGCAAATTATGCACTTCAATTAATGGCTGAAGGGAAACTCAATATAGTACCTATAAATAATGGAAATTTAGAGATAGAAAAGATAAGATTAAAAAATTTTAGGAACAATTTAATTATTGGATTTTTTGGTATTGTAATTTTTGGTCTATTAGTATTTTAATAAAAAATGTCTTTTAAAAATAAAAAAATCTTAATTATTATTGGAGGTGGTATTGCAGCTTATAAATCTCTTGATTTAATAAGATTATTAAAAAAAAATGATGTAAACGTAAAAGTAATTCTCACCAAAAGTGGAAAGGAATTTGTCACTCCACTTTCAGTCAACTCTCTTACAAACAATAAAATTTTTGAAGATATTTTTGAAAAAAATAGTTCCTCTGGAATTGATCACATAGCCTTATCAAGATGGGCAGACCTTATAATTGTTTTACCGACTACAGCTAATTTTATGACTAAATTAAGTATTGGAAAAGCTGAAGATTTAGCTACCACTGTGTTGCTTGCTTCAAATAAAGATATTTTATTAATTCCAGCTATGAATGTGCGTATGTGGCTACATAAGGCAACTCAAAAAAACTTAAAAATTTTACAAGATTATGGTTACTATTTTTTAGGTCCAATAAAAGGTGAAATGGCTTGCGGTGAATATGGCGAGGGAAAAATGTCTAGTCCAAGGCAAATTTTTGCATATTTAAAAAATTATTTTTACAAAAAAAATTTAGTTAAAAGCAAAAATTTAAAAGCTTTAGTCACTACAGGACCCACAAGAGAATATTTAGATCCTGTCAGATACATTTCAAATGAGTCAAGTGGAAAACAAGGATATGAGATTGCATTAGCTTTTAAAAAATTAGGAATAAAAACAAAACTTATATCAGGCCCATCAAACTTAATACCTACTCGGGATATTACCATTAAGAAGATAGTTTCTGCAAAGCAAATGATGGATGAAGTAAAGAAGTCTCTTCCAGTTGATATAGCTGTTTGTGCAGCAGCTGTATCAGATTTTAAACCCAAAAATAAATACAAAAATAAAATTAAAAAAAATATGATTGATTTTAAAAATATTCAATTAGAAAAAAATCATGATATTTTGGATTATATAGGAAAAAATAACAAATCAAGACCTAGAATAGTTGTAGGATTTTCTGCAGAAACAGATGAAATTATTAAAAATGCTAAAATTAAGATTAAAGAAAAATATTGTGATTTAATTGTAGCAAACGACGTATCAAAACAAGATTATGGTTTTAATTCTGATTATAATAAAGTTTCTATAATTGATAAAAAAGGGAAAGTAAAATCTATTCCAAAAAGTAAAAAGAGCTTTATTGCTAACACAATAGCTAAAATAATTTTAGATAAACTTTTAATAAATGACAAAAATATTAATTAAAAGATTATCAAAAAAAGTTCAATTACCAAAATACGAAACGAGTGGATCATCAGGACTAGACTTGGTGGCAAATATAAACTCTGATTTAGATTTGCTTCCAGGAAAATCTGCAATCATACCAACAGGATTATCTGTATCAATTCCAAACAGTTTTGAAATACAAATAAGACCTAGGTCTGGATTAGCTGCTAAACAAAAAATTACTGTTTTGAATACTCCTGGCACAGTGGACTCGGACTATAGAGGTGAAATAAAAGTAATTTTAATTAATTTGGGAGAAAAAAATTTTAAAGTGGAAAAAGGATCCCGTATAGCTCAAATGGTTCTCTGTCCTGTAAAGCAAGCTGAATTAATAGAAGTAGAGAGTTTAGAGGAAACGACTAGAGGTAAAGGTGGTTTTGGTTCAACTGGAAATAAATAATTAATAAAATGAAACAAAGCTTAACTCAATTTAAAAGATTTGAAAAACAAATAATTTTAAAAAAGATAGGTCTAACTGGTCAAAAAAAAATATTTTCATCTAAAGTTTTAATTATAGGTCTTGGAGGTTTAGGTTGTCCTTTATTAACATATCTCACAGCAGCTGGAGTAGGTACAATTGGTATCGTAGACTTTGATAAAGTTGATATTTCAAACTTAAATAGGCAGACACTTTTTAATGCTTCCGATAAAGGTAAGTTTAAAGTAATACAAGCAAAAAAAGTAATAAAAAAAATTAATAAAGACATAAAAATCATCTCTTTTAAAAAAAAATTAAGTAAAAATAATATAAAAAATATTTTTAAAAATTTTGATATCATTTGCGATGGAACTGATAACTATGATACGAGATATTTGATTAATGATTATTGTCTTAAAAATAAAAAAATTTTAATTTCATCTGCGATAAATAAATTTGATGGGAATCTCATGAAGTTTAATTTTAAAAAAAAAGGACCTTGCTATAGATGTTTTATGCCTGAACCCCCTAATTTTGACAATAATTGTCAAACGGAAGGTATATTATCTACTGTGGCAGGAATAATGGGGACTTTGCAAGCTAATGAAGTTTTAAAAACTATCTTAGGAAATAAAAATGAATCTAATAACTCTATTCTAATCTTTGATGGTTTGGAAACAAAGTTTAAAAGATTAAAATTAATCATAAATCCAAATTGTATAAATAAATGTTAAGGAAATTTATTTTTTTTAATTTTCTATTTTTTTTTTTCTTAAACTGTTTTGCAAATGAACAATATTTCTTAACTTTACGTTACGAAAAAGTAAATCTTAGACAAGGACCTTCTAGTGAGTATCCTGTGAAGATATTTTACAAAAAAAAACTTTTACCTGTTTTGATTATTGATAAATCTGAAAACTTTAGAAAAATAAGGGATCATGAAAATAATACCGGTTGGATACATATATCACAGCTTTCAAAAAAAAAGGGTGCTATTGTAATTGATGATGATTTAATAATGTTTAAAAAGCCGACGATATATTCAAAACCTATTGCTAAACTAAAAACAGGTCGTTTAGTTAAAATAATAAAATGTAATGAAAACTGGTGTAAATCTAAATCTGAGAAGTTTAAGGGTTGGTTAAAAAAAGAAAGTTTGTGGGGAAGACTTTAATTTTTGTATCTTGAAGTCCAAAATTTATCTAGCACAAAATACCAAACGGCATTAGCTAATGGTTCAACTATGGCATCAGTTAAAGCTACCATAAAAGATACATCGGCTATTAACATTAAAACTGTGATAGCTATCGCAAAATGGCCAATTGTGTAAACTATTGTCCTTAAAATTGAACCTTTATTATTCTTATATACCCCTTTTGCGGCATTAAAAATGCCTGATGTTAGTTCAGTCATATTAATTAAGTTTTTTTAGATAAAGTCTGTCAGCATTCATTATCTTATTCCAAGCTACAACAAAATCTTTTACAAATTTTTCCTTATTATCATCTTGAGCATATACTTCAGAATAAGATCGAAGTATTGAGTTAGAACCAAAAACTAAATCTGCTCTAGAAGCTGTAAACTTAACCTTTTTTGTTTTACGATCAATAATATCGTAAGAGTTCTTTCCTGTAGGTTTCCAAGTATATTTCATATCAACCAAGTTAACAAAGAAGTCATTTGTTAAGGCTCCAACTTTATCAGTGAATATTCCTTTATTTTTTGCTGACTCATGATTTGTACCTAAAACTCTCATACCTCCAACCAAACAGGTCATCTCTTGTGCTGTTAATCCCATTAAAGAAGCTCGTTCCAATATAAGTTCCTCAGGCATCACAGAATAATCTGATTTAACAAAATTTCTAAATCCATCATGTAAAGGCTCTAACCATTTGAAATTTCTAT
>MDSW01097107.1_pt1 | contig 21770 bp, 20 predicted proteins | sample 811171 | NCBI WGS metagenome assembly MDSW01 (sample SAMN05326641, study PRJNA326480) | marine metagenome | isolation source: seawater | place: Atlantic Ocean: North West | collected 2012 | reverse complement strand
GGTGGTCGATATGACTCTCTAATTGAATCTCTTGGTGGCAAAGATGCCACGGCAGTGGGCTGGGCGGCTAATATGGATGCCCTAACAGCCTTGAGTATTAATTCTGCGAATTGAAACAGAGGTAATTACATGGTACGAATCGCACTACCTCGTGGTGATCTTCGCTCGATCCTCGCTCTGATGCTATCTGATATTGGTTTCCAGGTTCCTGATTATGATTCTGGATCTCGGGCATTACGATTTGATGTTGATGGTCACGAAGATTCAACTGTGCGAGTATTTTCTGATCGTGACATTCCCATACAAGTCGCTTTAGGCAACTATGATTTGGCTATTTGTTCACGAATTTCGATCGATGAGTTACTGACTCGCTATCCTCAGGAGTCGATAGTCCCTCTCAAGCGGCTTGATGTCGAGATGGATAAAGATATTTCTGAGCAACCTCAACTTGTTCTGGCAGGAAGCACAAATTTAAATATCGATCTGCTAGCAACGGATACGATCTCAACTATCACCACTGAATTCCCGAATATAGCTCTGAGATTTTTGACTGAGCTGGGCGCTCGAAATTATCGCATCTTAGACGTCTGGGCTAAACCTGAGTCTTGGCCACCAGAGGATGCGATGTTTACCATCGCCGAACGGACCCCAAGCCAGCAGGAAGGTCTAAAAGTAATCGCTCGTGTTCATGATGGAGGTGTTTGGTTAATAGCTAACAAGCGATCTCTAGCGCAGAAAAATTTATCCGACCTATTGGAGCAACTTTTAAAGCTACCTACACAAGAATCGGGAATCGGACTTGTCTCCCCAAGAAAACTGACTCGAACCGTGAATAAAAACGCAGAATTGAGTGACATGACCAAAAATCGAGAAGATATTTTACGGGTGGCAGTGCCGGATGGTCATGCTCAACGGCATACGGTCGCAGCTCTAAAAGATGCTGGTATAAACTTTCAAGGCTACACAGCAACAGAAACTGTCCGACGTCCCTTGGCTTCCGATGCAAATATCGAGATAAAGGTATTTCGACCGCAGGATATGCCTAGGGCCGTATCGCTCGGCTTATTTGATATAGCAATGACAGGCCGCGATTGGCTGATGAATTTTCTCGCGTCATACCCGGAGGCCCCGGTTGAAGAGCTTGTGGATCTGAAACGATCCGAATACAGATTAGGAGCAGTGGTTTCGAAAGACTTAGGGGCAGTGAGTATGGAGCATGCGATTAGTATTTGGCGAGCAAATAACCCTAACAAAGTAATCCGAGTCGCATCCGAGTACGCGTCATTAGCGGACAAATACGCTCGAACGAAGCAACTAGGCAGATACTCAGTGATCCCTATTTCAGGTGCATCAGAAGGTTTTGTTCCGGAGGACGCCGAGATTTTGATTGAGGGAACTGAAACAGGCGCCTCACTTGAGGCGAATAACTTGATGATGCTTGATGTGATGATCGAATCAACAAACTGTATCATTGGTCGTACTGGCGAATATTCGAACGTTCAGAATCAAACTCTGCGCGCATTTGTCGAGAAATTCGCTAAGGCTTAGTGAGCGTGAGAATGATCCGATAATGCCCCAACTTGGTAGTCATCTTCATTCGGCCTACGTGGTGGCGAACAGATTAAGATCCTCGGTAATTGAAGCTGATCGCGGAGCTTTTTTTCTTGGGTCTACTAGTCCAGATATTCGAGTGATTACTCGCGGAGATCGATCTGACACACATTTTTTTGACCTCGATCACTATGAGGCACAAGATTCAGTTAAGCGAATGTTTTCGGAACATCCTGATTTGAGATTTCAGGCCGATATGGATACCACTGCGGCCTCATTTATGGCGGGTTATATTACGCACTTGGTTCTTGATGAACTCTTTATATCCGAAATATACCGACCGTATTTTGGCTTACAATCCAGTAACGGTGGCAGTCGATACGCGAATCTTTTAGATCGTGCGCTTCAATATCAAATGGACTTGATTGATCGTCAACATGGATCCGAAATGTCTGAAATTGTATCCGCTTTGTCAATTTATATAAGACTCCCATCAGTTCCCTTCATAGCGCCACAAGCTCTGGAAGAGTGGCTAGCGGTTTCCCTTGATGTAGCTGCTCAGCCAGCTAACTATTCACGCTTTGAGAAGATGATTCTCCGTCATATGCAAAATGCAGAGTTAACTGATGATGTTATCTCCAGCCTCCTTGAAGATCCGCAGAACTTGATTACGGAAGCCTCTAGTCACATCGAAAGTGCGACTCTCTCACAGTTTTGGATTGATGCGCATGACGCGATAGAAGCTAAACTTATCGAATATTTCAAATAGGAGAAATTTTACTTGATGACTAGTGAAGATTCATACAGAATTTTAGAAGATCGAACAGTCGAAGCGGAAGAACTTGTGAACCGGGATCTTAAGTTAAGCTCACAAATTTCATCTGCTGTCCAGACAATCATCAATGACACATGGAATGAAAACGCTCGCGATATCAGTCCTGAGGAACATGTCTCAAGAATCATTCATGAGGTTCGTAATGAAGGTGACACCGCTGTACGTTCCTTTACTGAACGCTTCGATGATTCGTCGTATAGCGATATAGAAGTATCGCAAACAGAATTTGACGAGGCTTTTTCAGTCGTCGCGAAAGAAGATTTGAAAGCGATAGAATTTACCGTGGAACGCGTACGTCGCTATCACCGTGAACAACTGAGCCATGGTCCGACATCTTTTCTCAAGCGTGGAACTGGCTGGATTGTTCGACCTATTTCGCGAGTTGGAATTTATATGGCTGGTAATGTTGCCGCATTGCCATCGTCAGTTATTCATACGGCTGTACCAGCTGTCGTTTCGGGGGTTGAACAGATCATAGGTGTTAGTGCTCCGATGCCCGATGGGCGCGTCAATCCTCATAAGTTGGTGGCTGCAAAATTATCGGGGATTGATCAGGTATTTCGGGCATCGGGAGCACAGGCACTGGCGGCGTTGGCATACGGTACCGACACTATACAACCAGTGGATAAGATTTTTGGACCCGGAGGACTATTTGTCACACTGGCTAAACAACAGCTGTTTGGACAAGTAGGAATTGATTCGATATACGGACCTACTGAGACACTTGTTATTGCTGACGAATCAGCAGATCCTGGCGTGGTGGCGTCTGATTTGCTTGCTCAGGCGGAACACGACGTTTTGGCAACTCCGGTTCTGTTAATAACATCTGATATGGCGGCACGCAAAGTTTTAGCGGCAATTGATGAGCAATTGAAGTTATTAGAGCGAGCCGAGATAGCACGACTGGCTATGCTGCGTGGCGGTGCAATTGTAGTGAAGGACATCGATCGAGCTATCGAGTTAGCTAATCGTTTTGCACCGGAGCACCTTTGTTTGCTGATTGATGATCCTGATTCAGTTTTAGAACGAATCAAAAATGCGGGTGGGGTCTTCATTGGAGAAAGCTCTCCAGAAGTACTTGGTGATTACACTGCTGGGCCAAGTCATGTGATGCCTACCGGTGGTTCAGCTCGGTGGGCATCACCTCTTTCAGTACTCGATTTTTTACGTGTGATGTCTCTGGTGGCGTTAGAGACTGATGATCTTTTACGACTCGGACCAGATGCGGCGACTCTAGCGAGAGTCGAGGGTCTTACCGGTCACGCCCGAAGTATCGAACGAAGATTGGAGTCCAGATAATGATTGACGAACTACGCGGTATAAACCTCAATGGATACTCTCTTTCTGACTCACTGAAAACGTCTCTAAGGGAGCTTCCTCCATATGCTGCACTTGAAGACGTTGAATTTCTGGCGACTGAGTTAGGCATAAATCTCCATTCGGTGATTAAAGTGGACGGAAACGAAAATCCATACGGCCCCTCGAATGAGACGATACGAGCAATTCAATCTCTGCGTGAAATTAATATTCATCGTTATGGGGATGCGGATCAGCGTCGCTTGCGATCAGCAATAGCCGGTCATCTATCAGTTGAATTTGATTCGATCATTTGTGGAAATGGCTCGGACGAGCTGATCGATCTTATGTTTAGACTTTTTATTAATACGGGCGATAATATCGTGATTTCTAGCCCTACCTTTGGGATGTACTCGTTTGATGCCAGTCTGCATGGAGCCAATGTGGTCGATGTGCCACTGTTGGATGACTGGCAGTTTGATGAAGAGGCCCTTACGAAGGCAGCACACGATGCGAAATTGGTGTTTATTCCATCTCCAAATAACCCTACAGGAAACACAATTCCACGTCATCTTGTAAGAAAGTTACTAGAGACCGGTGCAGTGGTAGTTATTGATGAAGCATATATTGAATTTTCTAAAGATAATTCTTTGGCTGCAGAGGTCAGAGATATTCCAAACTTAGTTGTGTTACGTACATTCTCGAAGTGGGGTGGGTTGGCTGGCTTGCGAATTGGCTACGGCATAATGCATCCGGAATTGGTCAGTATATGCTTACAGGCCAAGCAACCTTATAACATAAGTGTCATTGCTGAAGCCGCCGCGCTGGCAGCATTGGCCGACAGCGCGACACTCGATTCACAAGCTGAAATCATTTCTGCAGAGCGAGATCGAATGAGCGTTGAACTCGCAAAAATTGAATGGATGAGCCCATGGCCATCTGATGCATCATTTATCCTTTTCCGCCTAGATGGAATTTCTGGTCTAGGATTAAGAGACAAGTTGCGATCGCAGGGTATATTCACAAGATATATTGCGCACCCGCGATTGGAAAATCATCTGAGAATTTCAATTGCAACGCCTGAGGAAAATGATCGAATTATCGGAGCCATTCGAGAAATAGAACCGGAGTAAAAAATGTCATCACCAAGAATCGGATCTAAGCAGCGTAAAACAGCTGAGACTGATGTGAGCGTTTCTATAAATCTGGATGGCACGGGTCAATCAGACATTTCTACAGAGCTTGGATTCTATAACCATATGTTAGAAGCCTTCGCACGGCATGGTCGATTTGATCTGGAGATTCATGCAACAGGTGACCTTGAAGTTGATACTCATCATACGATCGAGGATGTTGCGATCGTGCTTGGACAGGCAATCGATTCAGCTTTAGGTGATCGAGGCGGGATAGTGCGGATGGGAGATGCAACCGTACCTTTGGACGAAGCTTTGGTTCAGTCGGTAGTCGATATTTCTGGACGTTCACATGCAGAAGTGAGTTTTTCATTCGGACCAGACGCTATTGGTGAGGTGCCAGCTGAAATGGTGCCTCACGTGTTCCATTCATTGGCAAGTGGAGCGCGCTTAACAGTCCATATTCGACAGCTGGCGGGTAAAAACAATCACCATATCGCAGAAGCCGCGATGAAAGCACTGGGTCGCTCTTTGGATATGGCCACGACCAAGGATCCAAGAATCACGGGCCTAGTGCCGAGCACGAAAGAAACACTAACCGATTGAAGGCGAGATACCTGTGAACGATGTCGGTCAACTAACCAGCGCAAGAATAGAAAAAACACTTAAAGTGTTGGCTGATGCGGCCGATGAGATATCTATGAATTTCTTTCATCGACAAAACGAGCTGACGGCTGAGCAAAAGCACGATGGCTCTTTTGTCACCGAAGCTGATAAAGCAGTTGAATCGGAACTGAGGCGAATGTTGAAGTCTGAATTTCCAGATCATTCCGTACACGGCGAGGAGGAAGGTTTGATATCTGGAGAAGAAGATGCGTATTCCTGGATTATCGATCCAATCGACGGGACACATGGGTTTATGCGCGGTATGCCGATATGGGCAACTCTGATAGCACTTAGCGTTGAAGGTGAAGTGATCGGTAGTATTATCTCCGCTCCAGCGTTAGCAACTCGCTGGTGGGCAGGTAAGGCGACTGGGGCACATAAAAGTTTTTGCGGAGAAAACCCAGAGCTTATTAGTACGTCGAATCGCGCTGTCATTTCTGATGCTCAATTGCTATACACGGGATCTGTGGCGTGTAGAAGTCGTTGGGCAGGATTTGATAATTTGATTAATTCTGCCTGGAGGGAGCGGGGTGTCGGAGATTTTTGGGGACACTGCTTAGTTGCCGAAGGGGTGGCAGAAGTAATGCTGGACCCGATAGTCAGCATATGGGACGTAGCTGCCTTAGATCTCTTGGTGAGAGAGGCAGGCGGCATGATGACAAATAGCAGCGGGAATCCTACTTTTGCAGATGGTCATGTGATATCTAGTAATGGAATAGTTCACCAAGCGGCGCTCGCTCAATTATTGTCAGGTTAGATTAGGGTGATTGAGTAATCTTCAATCACAAGGTTAGCTAACAGTGAACTTGCCATGCTATCTGCTTTGGTAATTGCATCTTCAGCGTTCTCGGCCCTTAATTGTAAATCTATTCGTTTACCAGCACGTACTTTTGAAACTTCGTGGTAGCCCAGCTCACGGAGTCCATTCGCAATTGCCAGACCTTGCGGGTCATTAATTTCCTGTCTAAGCATGACGTCGACTCGTACTGAGAAAGTTTCTTCCATATCGATAGTTTACCCTAGTCCAGCATTGTTCCAGTGATTAACTCAAATGCACTCACATATCGAGCCGTTGTAGCTTTGATAATCTCATCAGGTAGAAGTGGTGGAGGCGGTTCCTTGTTCCACTGAAGAGTCTCTAAAAAATCACGTAAAGGTTGTTTGTCATATGAGCGTTGTGGTCTTCCGGGGAAATACTCATCTACCGACCAAAAACGAGACGAATCGGGAGTCATAACCTCATCGATCAGGCTCGGCTCACCATCAATTAGTCCGAATTCAAATTTAGTATCTGCGATGATTATGCCTTTTTTCTGACACTCTTGACTTCCGAATCCGTACAAGGCAAGAGATCTAATTTTTATTGCGTTGGCGAATTCCTGTCCAATCAAATTCTCAACCTCTTGGTATGTCATCGGCCGATCATGTTCAGGGGGGACTGCTTTAGTGGACGGTGTGAAGGTTGGACTGGGTAACTGACTCGATTCTAATAAGCCGTCACCTAACAGCACGTCTGCGATGGCTTGGTGGGACTGATAATCCTTCCAGCCAGATCCACTCAAATATCCTCTCACAACACATTCAACTGGTAACGGATCTGCCTTCTTCATTATGATTGATCTGTCGAAATATTTAGGATCGATGTCACTAAGATTAAATTCCTGAGCGTTAGTTTCATTCAGGAGTCCAAGAAAAGCATTTGGGATGACTTCCGCTGTGCGATTGAACCAAAAGGCTGATAGCTTCGATAATACCTTACCTTTTTTTGGAATCCCTTCTTTCATAACCACGTCAAATGCTGAAATACGATCAGTCGCCACTAGTAGGAGTTGATCTGGTCCGATTTCGTATACATCTCTAACCTTGCCGCGGCTTAGGAGTGGAAAATCAAGATCGGTGTCAATAAGTAACTCTGATGAGGACATCATATTAATCCGATTCGGCGAAAGGTCTCATCAATATGGGTGAGGTAAGACCGAGGATCGAATATTTCATCGATAGCTTGCGGACTCAGTTGCTTCTGCAATATCTCATCTTCTTCCAGTAGGGATCTAAAATCGACTCTTTCATGGTGTGATTTCATTGCAGCAGTCTGCACAATCTTATATGCGTCCTGTCGAGGCAATCCGGACTCTATAAGGTAATTCAACGCTTTTGAGGAAAAGACAAGACCGTTAGTGAGATTTAGGTTTTCGAGCATACGGTCCGGTTTTACTTTTAGACCCCTTATCACGCCCGTCAGGATGTCGAGGGCATAGTCTAGGAGGCCAAAGGCATCGGGAAGGATAATCCGCTCGGATCCAGAATGCGAGATGTCGCGTTCGTGCCAGAGCGGCACGTTTTCTAGAGCTGTGAGAGCGTACCCTCGAAGGGTTCTCGCAATCCCACAAACTCTTTCAGACAGTTCAGGGTTTCTTTTGTGTGGCATTGAAGAAGAACCAGTTTGTGCATTCTCTGTAAACGGCTCTTCCACTTCAGAAAACTCGGTGCGTTGCAAATTACGAAGTTCGGTTGCGAATTTCTCGAGCGAACCACCTAGTCCTGCAATGCAGTTAATTAAAAATGCGTGGCGGTCACGTTGTAGAATTTGTGTAGTTGCATCGGCTACTGAGAGCCCCAGGAAGTTACAAGCAGTTTGTTCGACTTCGGGAGGAATTGAGGCATGTGTTCCAACCGGGCCTGACAATTGCCCAACAGAAATGTGTTTACGAGCGAGTTGCAACCTTTCTTGATGTCGTTCTAACTCAGTTATCCAGACGGTTAACTTCATTCCAAATGTGGTTGGCTCTGCGTGAATGCCATGTGTGCGCCCGATACAAATCGTATCTTTATGCTCTAACGCTTTTTGCTTGATTTCATCCTTAAGACAACTCACCGCTCGATCGATAAGATCGAGTGCTCCAATGCATTGGAGCGATGTGGCCGTGTCCCAAACATCGCTGCTCGTTAAGCCATAGTGTATCCATCTGCCTTCTTCACCAAGGGACTCGCTTACGGAACGTATGAACGCGGTCACATCATGGTGGGTTTCTTCGATGTAGGTAATAACATCATCTGAATTTACTTGAGCGTTGTCACTAATTAGTTGCGCATCGATTTGTGGCACAGTGCCTTCATCCGCCCATCCCTGGGTCGCTGCTATTTCTACCTGTAACCACGTGTTAAATTTATTTTTATCCGACCAAACAGCAGTCATTTCCGGCCTTGCATAACGAGGGATCATAAAGTCTCCTAGTAGTTTTATATACGCATGACTGTATTTTATAGCTTGATGATTTGGCTGTCCTGTAAGGTAACGGTCTAGTTAGGTTTTTGTGACAATGCTTCCAATGTCCTTGCGAAAGTGTACTCCCTCAAAAGTGATTCTTTCAATATTTTCGTAGACTAATGATCTTGCATCTTCAAGACTATTAGCTGACCCTGTAACACACAGTACGCGCCCACCACTCGTAATCATATGGTCGTTTGCATCACGCTCTGCACCTGATACAAAAACTTGAATATTTGAGTCAATGTCTTCTAACCCGTATATCCGATGACCAACTTCGTAATGTCCTGGGTATCCCTTAGACGTAAGCATCACTCCAACAGTCGACTGATTTGACCATTCTATTTCCACATCCTTTAAGGTTGCCGTTGCTACTCCAACCATAATGTCCAATAAACTTGTCTTCAGACGTGGAAGCAGAACTTCAGTCTCTGGATCGCCAAACCGCGCATTAACTTCGACAACACGTGGCCCGGAATCAGTGAGCATAATCCCAGGATAGATTACGCCTTGATAAACTCGATCTTCCTCACCTAAAGCCTTAACCAAGGTTTCAGTTATTTGGGTTTCTATTATCTTTTGGATTTCCGGTTCCAACTGTGGCGAAGGTGAGTAGACGCCCATCCCTCCGGTATTTGGGCCAAGATTTTGATCGAAGACTGGTTTATGATCACATGAGAAAGGCATGTGCCGAACAGTGATCCCATCGGTAAATGCATGGGCAGATGTTTCCCAACCATACATCCGTTCTTCGATAACGATTCGGTCGCCAGCAGTACCGAATTGACGAAGCTGCATAGATTGGTCAATTGCCTGTAACGCTTGTTCTGCAGAATCGCACACTGTGACACCTTTTCCGGCAGCAAGTCCATCTGCTTTGATCACACTGGGTCCGTCAAGCTCTCTGACATAAGCCTTGGCTTCTTCAGGTGAATCAAATAACTTGGAATCAGCAGTATCAATCCCATATTTATGCATTAGGTCATTAGCAAAGGCTTTCGATGTTTCGATTTCAGCTGGGGCGGCGTTAGCCCCAAATACTGGGACCCCTTCCTTCCGTAATCGATCAGCAACACCTGTGCTCAAAGGCTTTTCTGGTCCAATTATCACAAGATCGATTGCTAGTTCTGCAGCGGCTCGCACCACCGCCTCAGGGTCCTCAATTGCCAAGCCCACGATATTTTCACCGAATGTCTCGGTTCCAGCGTTTCCTGGCGCAATCCATAGCTTGGTGAGTCTTTGTGAGTCAGCTATCTTCCACGCTATCGCGTGCTCTCGTCCACCATTTCCAAGAAGTAAGATATTCATTTTTCTAATAACACTATTTCTGTTAATTTTTTGGGACTGCTTCAGTGCCCGATGATTCCAATTGATTAACTCATTGTAGTTTATAAAATTTACGCGCATTGGTTGTCAAAAGTTTGTGAATAGTGACTTGATCAAATGCCTCAAGAAGTGCTGCTAAGTCAGAATCAGAATACGGGATGGGGGCTCTCGTCGAGGGCAGATCGGTTCCAAACATTACAGCGTCAGGATTGATCTCATTCAATTCTTTGATGACCTCTACAGGATTGAAATCGAGTCGACTAAATCCAGTTGCCTTCACATATGCCCCATTCGCTACTAGTTTTTTGAGAGTGGGTAATCCAGCTTTACTCAATCCTAGGTGATCGATACTTATGGCTGGTAGTTCTGATAGTAGATCGTATAAATCCTCAAGCTCCCGAGAGTCGACGTATAGCTCAATATGCCAACCTACAATTTCATGAATTCGGTTCGCCATTGATTTGATGTGTTCAATATTCTCCGAGCCCCCTCGCTTTAGGTTAAATCTAAGAGCACGCACTCCACTCTTGTTCAGTTCGATAATTTCATCATCAGTCGTTGAAATAGGTAATTGAGTTACTCCGATATAACCTGATCCCAGCAATTTCAGTGCTTCGAGAAGATAGCTCTGATCGAATCCTTGAAATGACCCCGAGACTACAGCTCCTCCCGCAAGCGTATATTCGTCGAGACGCGTCAAATATTCATGTATAGTGAATTGTGGCGGTAAATATCCTGCGTTTTGGATCAATCGGAATCTTGGATCGATTACATGAAAATGACTATCAAATATTGGGAAGTCTTGAATATTTAGGTCAGGAGTCATAAGTATTCCGTTCCTTTTCAGTTAGGAATCGTGATTGAGCCTTTCATGTAGCGTCTAGTGGCTCCTCCGATTAATACTCTTTCACCCAATAGTTCACAATAGAGTGTGCCGCCTCGATCGGAGAGTTGCCGGCTGGTAAGAGTTTGTTTATCAAGAATATTGGCCCAGTAGGGAGTTAACACCGTATGAGCTGATCCTGTCACTGGGTCTTCGTTTATGCCTGATTGTGGTGCAAAAAATCGAGAGACAAAGTCACTAGTTGCTCCTGGGGCAGTAATTATCAACCCTCGAGAATCCAGGCGAGATAATATCGAGTAATCGGGCACTATAGATGCAATTGTTGACTCAGTCTCAAACACAGCAAGCAAGTCCTCCTTTCCTCGGAGAGTGGATACAGGTTTAACTCCAAGTCCATTCTGAATAGTTGGGATGGACTTGATTTTCGTAGGGATGTCAACTGGAAAATTTAGCAAGATTAGATCGTCACGCTTAATTGCACTGAGAATGCCGCTGCGTGAACCGAAACTAATTTCGCGTGCTTGTGGCGTTAGGTAGTCGTCAAAAAGAATTCGAGCGGCTGCCAAGGTGGCATGTCCGCACAGATCAACTTCCATCAAAGGCGTGAACCATCTTATAAAAAAAGGTTGGACGCTAATATTGATGAACGCCGTTTCGGACAAGTTGTTTTCTGATGCAATTGCCTGCATAACCTCGTCACTTGCGGGATCAGTAAGTACGCAAACAGCCGCGGGATTTCCCGAAAAAAGCTCGGTAGTGAACGCATCTACTTGGTATATAGGTAGTGTGTCGATACCAGTTATTCCCACTCTATCGTTCCCGGTGGTTTCGACGTGATGTCGTACACAACGCGGTTTACTTCCTCGACTTCATTAGTGATGCGAGTACTAACGGTCGCGAGAACTTCATAGGGCAACTTTGCCCAATCAGCAGTCATAGCGTCTTCCGCAGTAATACAGCGAATCGCCACCACTTCGCCGTATGTTCGGTAATCGCCCTGTACTCCAACTGTTTTAGTATTCGTAAGCACGGCAAAAGCTTGCCAAAGATTGTTGATCTCTCCTGTACGTAGGAGTTCTTCCTGCAGGATCCAATCTGCCCGTCGTAAGATGTCCAATCTACTTTCACTCACTTCGCCAATTATTCGTATCGCTAGACCGGGGCCGGGGAATGGTTGTCGGTCGATGATTTCGGATGAGATGCCTAAGGTGCGTCCGACATTCCGGGCTTCGTCTTTGAACAAGTTTCGAAGTGGTTCTATGAGGGTCAGCGTCATGTCTTCGGGAAGTCCGCCGACGTTGTGATGTGTCTTAATTTTCACCGCAGCAGAATTACCGCTCGCCGCGGATTCAATAACATCAGGATACAGAGTTCCTTGAACTAGGAAATCAACATCGCCCAAATTCTCAGTTTCTTTTTCGAAGATCCGGATAAACTTTTCACCAATACGAATTCGCTTGGTTTCTGGATCGCTGACACCCTTGAGATCGGTCAAAAAGTCGCTTCGTGCGTCCACATGTATGAGCTTCATTCCCATATGTTCACGAAACGTCTCAACAACCTGTTCAGCTTCGGTATGCCGGAGTAGACCATTGTCGACAAAGATGCACGTGAGTTGATCTCCAATTGCCCGATGTACAAGTCCCGCTGCGACCGCGGAATCCACGCCGCCGGAAAGTCCACAAATTACGAGGCCTTGACCTACCTGAGTTCGAATTGCTGCCACTGTTTCATTAATGAACGAGCTTGAATCCCATTTTCCATCACAGTCCGCGACTCGAAAGAGAAAGTTTTCGATGAGTTGGGTGCCCGCTGGTGTGTGGACGACCTCTGGATGAAATTGAATACCGATATGATTATTTGAGTCGGCTATAGCGACGATAGGTGCATTCTCTGATTCGGCTAATAGCGTAAAGCCGTCAGGTAACTCAAGAACATTGTCACCATGTGATGCCCAAACTTCCATCACCGTCGGAAGATTGGAAAAGATGGCATGTGAATTGTTCGTTTGTTGAATCACCGCAGGTCCGTACTCACGTGCAGATGCGGAAGCCACCTCGGCACCATAATGCTGAGCGATTAACTGCATTCCATAACAGATACCCAAAATTGGTAATTCGGAATCGATAACAAAGGAGGGAAGGGTGGGTGCATCGCTCCCGTAAACAGAAGCAGGCCCTCCTGATAGAATGAATCCCTTGATATTTAGATTTGATAGTGTGTCTGGCGCTACATCCCAGGGAACCAGCTCAGAGTAAACTCCGGCTTCGCGCACGCGTCTTGCAATCAGCATTGAGAATTGTGAACCATAATCCAGTATTACGATCGTATCTTTTTTTGATTGATTCGAACTCATCAATAACCTTGCTTCCGCTAGATTGATTCGCATCTTGAGTCTAGCCGCATAATGCTTAGGGCGGTTAGGACTATTATAGATAGATGGTCGATGTCGGTTTCAACACGCAGGATGAAATTGTCGCAGCACTGAGGGCAGGGCAGATTGTCGGAATTCCTACAGATACCGTATATGGTTTGGCTGCGGATCCACTCAACCCGCGAGCTCTTAGGCAACTTGCACAAATTAAAGGCCGAGACTCGAATCAGCCAATTGCAGTTCTTTTTTCAGAATTGTCGAAGCTTGCTTGCTACGTTGAACGGATTGACCAAATTCGACGAATTGAACTGTTTTGGCCGGGAGCTATGACTGCGATAGTTCGGGCGAAGCAAGATGGACTCCCTGCGCCCCTCGTTACTGAGCAACTTACGATAGGTATTAGAAAACCTGCAAGCGAGATCACTCTTAAGATCCTAGAGGAAATGGGCGGATTTCTAGCCGTAACAAGTGCTAATAAACACGATGAGCCGCCCGCTAATTCGGCCCAAGAGGTCATTGATACGTTTGGACATGAGGTGTCAGTACTCGATGGTGGTCCGTCCAGTCATGGGGTAGCTTCCACTGTTGTGGATTTCACCGACAACACTCCAAGATTACTTAGGCAAGGGGCTCTGGAGTTTCAGGAAGTAATGACAGCATGGATGACAAACTAACTATCTCAACTCGACCGAATCCTTTAGATCACTTCTCGGAGTGGTATGAAATAGTGCGAAAATCTGACCCGCAACCGGATGCGGTGGCACTTGGCACGGCATCCACGGCTGGAATTCCATCGTTACGAATGGTCTTGGTTAAATCCTGGTCTGAGGCCGGATTTGAATTCTTTACTAATCGTAACTCTCGGAAAGGTCAGGAACTTTTAGTGAATAAGCATGCCGCGTTGACCTGGCACTGGAAGGGGTTCGGCGCTCAGGTTAGAATCAGGGGCCAAGTCTCAGTCATTGACGATTTTACTGTGATGAACTACTGGAGATCTCGCAGTTATGGGAGCAAAATTTCCGCTTTGGCATCGTCTCAGTCTTCGGCAATTGATGACCGCATGGTACTGGTGCAGAGAGTTGAACGACTGAAGCTAACCTACGACAAGGATTCAGATGTGCCTTTACCCGAGGATTGGGGAGGCTTTCGAGTCCATCCGTCCATCTACGAATTTTGGTTACATGATCCAGACAGACTGCATTATAGAATTGAATATGTTAACGTCGATGGCAAATGGATTTCTTCACTTCTACAGCCGTAGCTGTGTAGTGATATGACGGTTTAGAGCGTGCAAGAATCAGGAGAGTATGATGCAAATAGCTATCGGATCCGACCACGCTGGCTTTCAGTTGAAGGAATTATTAAAGAGTCAGTTAGAGTCGCTGGGAGATGATGTCATCGATTTTGGTACTGATAGCACTGAATCCTGCGATTATCCCGATATCGCCTTGCCGCTAGCAGCGGCGATTGCTGCTGGTAAACCCGAGTTGGGTGTACTTATCTGCTCGAACGGCGTCGGACCGTCTATTGCGGCTAATAAGGTAAATGGTGTTCGTGCTGCAGTCTGCCACGATGTATTCTCGGTAAAGAGAGCTCGACAGCACACGAATATCAACGTGTTGTGCTTAGGTGCGTGGGCAATTGGACAAGGGCATGCGCTAGAAATTTTATTAGCTTTCCGAGATGCGCAATACGAAGGTGGACGCCATGACCGTCGGCTTTCAAAAATCAGTAGTTACGAAGAATTACACTCTGACTCGAAATAATTAATCAAACTTAGCTCGCGACTGCGTAGTGTCTGCGTTACTCTCTGATCCAATGACGATTCCAACACGTTTATTGTTTTATTTACGTTTTCTATATCGGTTTGTCAAAGCCTATATAGTTGCCCAATTTGGCTTGTCTAATCCACCGCAAAACTATTCAAATGTGTACAGCGGCCTGCGCGCTAAATTAGAAATCATACGAGATGAGTATGGCGTTGCACACGTGCTCGCCGATAATAACTATGATGCGTTTTGGGGATCTGGATTTGTGCAATCTCATGATCGACTATGGCAAATGGAGTCAGCTCGGAGATTTGCCCAAGGACGACTGAGTGAAATAGCAGGCGATAATGCTCTCTCTACGGATCGACTTATGCGCCAAATCGGACTGTATCGAATAGCGCAAGCAGACGTCGACTTACTCGAGGATGAAGAGTTAGAGCTTTTCGAAGCTTATGTGTTGGGAGTGGCTGCGGGTGTGGAATCATTACGCACTTTGCCACCAGAGTTTCATCTGCTTGGACTTACCTTCGAGCCTTGGACGGTAACCGATGTTTTGCTTGTGGCCCGATTGTTGCTATTCAGTTTTACTGGCAACTGGAAAACTGAGCTGATCCGCGAGGAATTACTCAAGAATGTGGACTCGAGCTTATGGCCATTATTAGAGCCGGTCCACCCTGATGAGTGGACTGCCACTGGCGATTCGTATCAACCGGGGGGAGCCTCAGCGAGTGAGCGCTTACTCAAGACCTACAGAGATTCTGAGCAGTGGGCCCCAACCTCCTCCGGCGCATCCAATGCGTGGGCCGTGCGCGGTGCTTTGTCAGAGAGTGATCAACCTCTTCTTGCAGGCGATCCGCATGTGGAATTGCGACTTCCGGGATTGTTTCATGTGTCTCACTTAAAAGGAGGAGATTTCAATGTGATTGGAGGGGGTCTTGCTGGAGTGCCAGGGGTATTGATTGGTCATAATGAACACGTAGGTTGGGGTGTTACAGCCGGCATGGTGGATATTGCAGATTGTGTAGTTGAAACGGTGACGGAGGAAACTATTGGAAATACCTTATCGAATCTCGAATATGTGACACCTGATGGTCCAAAAAGGTTAATGGTGTTTGAGGAAGAAATACTGGTACGAAATTCAGAGGGATCTCGTGTAGTGGTGGAGGAAATAGCGAGTTCACGCCATGGTCCGATCGTAAGCACACCTAGCGATTCTGAACGTCGAATTATTGCACTAAATTCCACTGTCTTTGACCCCTCGCCGATTGGAAAGACATTTATTCGTATGATGAAATCGGAATCGATAGGAACGTTAGCAGCAGCCTTATCTGAATGGCCGGGTGCACCTTTTAATTTCGTGATGGCGGACACGCGAGGTGACATTGGTTATCAATTAGCCGGCAAGGTCATGCGCCACAGTGCAGGTGGAGGTTTACTCCCTCGTGACGGATCTAAGTCGCCAGGTAAACTAGAAACCTATACGTCTGACCAAATGCCGTCGTCGGTGAATCCACCTAGTAATTTAATTGTTTCAGCAAATCAGGCGATCGGTGGAGAACTTGAACTTGGAGAGGAATGGGCTGAACCTAGGCGAGCCGAGCGAATTACCGAACTGTTGGTGGGATCGAGTGGACACGATGTCGAATCGTTCGCCGAAATACAGACCGATGTCTATTCTGCCAACCTAGTGGCCCTTCGTGATTTACTTTTGCCTGTTGTAGATGACATCGATCGCCGGAGATCTCTATCGGATTGGGACGGACAACTTAATTCACGAGGTGACGCTGCATCATTTATTTCGTATGTGAGTAATGAGTTATCAGACCTCATTACAGAATCAATTGCTGGATTATCTGGAGACCTGTTGCAAGGAAAGCGCGATATGTTTGGAGAGAATTATAACTCGTTCACTACGCGTCATCAGGGATGGCTGGTGAATGCCGTGAGCGACGCTGATAAACCGTGGTTTTACGATGTGAATCATAGGAAGAAAGTTTTGCGACTCGCCATAACTCGTGCTGAACGTCGCATAGGAAGATTAAGCAATAAAAGCATATCTGGCGAGTTTTCTTTCATAAGACCGAAACACTCTCTTGCGGCTGTGCCCATCTTAGGTAAGCTCTGGTCTTCACGACCCGTTCCATTTGGCGGTGATATCAACACCATATCCCAAGGTGCCTTCCATCGAACCACTGATGGCCGTGATGTGTCGGTGACAGCTGGATACCGTCAAATTCTCAAGATCGGGCGCTGGGATGAAGCTGTCTTCGCTATACCTACTGGCATATCAGGGATACCAGGACACTCAAATTATTTGGATTTCACAGATGAATTTGCTCAGGGTACTTATCGACCATTACTTTGGAGTGTAGACATGATAAGAACTCATCAAAATGATAAAATTTCGCTACATCCGAGATAGATTAGGGTAATGATGAGGCTAAACCATGAATAGGCCAGGTATCGAGCTAGCATTAGCGAGTTATAGAGGACTTCTTGACAAAGAGCTTCGCGCCATATTGAACCAAACTGGTCAACTTTATGACTGGATGCGATATCACCTCGGTTGGCAGAATCAATCAGGGCAAAGCGTGCAATTATCACCCGGTAAGCAAATTCGTTCGTGTGCATTATTTACCGCCGCCAAATCAGTTGGAATGAAAGAAACAGATATAGCGAGATGTGCTCCTGCGGCCGCAGCAATTGAACTAATTCATAATTTCTCTTTGCTGCATGATGACGTTGAAGACAAGAGTATTAACCGCCGAGGTAGGCCTACACTTTGGACCTTTGCTGGCGAAGCTCAGGCAATTAATACCGGAGATGGAATGTTTTCGATTGCTAGACTGGCCCAGCATCGACTTTCTGAGCTTGATTTTTCAGCTGACTTAGTTTTATCAGTGATTCGAGAACTAGATATGACCTGCCTGCAGCTCGTAGAAGGTCAGCAGTTAGATATCGCGTTTGAGGATAGAGGTGATGTTACTCAAGACGAGTATATTCGTATGGCTGAAGGTAAGACTGCAGCCATGTTCAGTGCCCCGTTCGCAATTGGAGCAATGCTTGGTGGGGCTTCGAGCAAAGATGTCGCGATATTTAATTTGTTCGGGAAATCTTTAGGGCTTGCTTTCCAAATGGTTGATGATGTGCTGGGTATTTGGGGTGATACTGAAGTGACTGGTAAACCAGTAGGGGATGATTTACGCACTCTGAAAATGACCTTTCCAATAATATATGCACGAGATCACGAGTCGTCAGCCGGTAGAGAATTTCGTACAGCCTACAAGAAACTCCCGGCTACAGATATGGAAGTAGCTCACTTGACTGAATTACTTACAGCGACAGGGGCAAAAGAGGAAACGGAAAAAGAAGCGCGTCGCCAAATTGATATTGGCAATCAACTGCTGGCGTCATTGTCATTTGTGCCAAGTTCAGAGAGTTATATAGAAGAATTTAGTAGTTTATTGATTGGAAGGGCCTTCTGATTGAGATTAGCCTTTAAGTAAGTTGAAATTGGATGCAGATTGGTAGGGAGCCATATTGCCATGCAGAAACAAACAATCGCCGATGTTAGCTTGATAGATAAACGAGTATTACTTCGAGTTGACTACAACGTTCAATTTGACGATTCTGGTGCCATTCTAGATGATCATCGATTGAAAGAATCGATACCTACGATACGTGCATTAAAGGATCAAGGCGCGCGCATCATAATCTGTTCTCATAGAGGTAGGCCGAATGGTGTGATTGTTGAAGAATTACGAAACGCTCCGGTGGCACACCACCTGTCGACCTTACTTGGTGAGCCAGTTTTATCGCTTGAAGACGCAATAGGTCCTTCAGTAAAAGCCGTAATAGATGAGATGAAGCAAGGTGATATTGTACTGCTAGAAAACGTACGCTTTTATTCCGGTGAAGAGACGAATGATCCTGCTTTTGCAAGAGCTTTATCTGAATTAGCAGATGTGTTTGTCTCTGATGCATTTGGGACTGCACATCGCGCGCATGCCTCAGTTGTCGGGGTGGGATTTTATTTGCCTGCCGTTTCGGGATTGCTGATGCAGAAAGAACTTGATTATCTTAATCAGGTCACAGAATCAATCGAGAGGCCATTTGGAATAATTCTAGGAGGCGGTAAGGTAGCGGAGAAGCTTAGAATATTAGGTCATTTAGCTGATAAAGCTGACGTTATCTGTGTCGGGGGAGGAATCGCAAATACTTTTCTTCAAGGACAGGGTATTGATGTCGGTGACTCGTTGGTTGAAGAATCTAGAATCGACGATGCTCTATCTCTCATGCGGATAGCTTCCGGTAGAAAAGATCTGAAACTGGTCCTTCCGACGGATGTCGTTATATCAGACTCCAGTGGTGGAGTAGTAAGCACAGTTTCGGTAAATCGCATTCCACCTGGCTTTCGAATACTTGATTTAGGTAGGCAAACTTTAGAGGACATTCGCGAAGCACTGCGCCCAATGAGAACTATTGTCTGGAACGGTCCGGTCGGTTTATTCGAACGCACTCCCTTCGATACGGGCAGCATCGAATTGGCAAAAATTCTTGCTGATTCGGTGGGGGCAACCACTGTGGTCGGAGGAGGTGAAACTGCAGCAGCGGTTGCAAAGGCAGGAGTGGTAGCGCGACTGTCACATGTGTCCACTGGTGGTGGTGCGTCCCTGAAAATGTTGGAGGGTACATCACTCCCAGGAGTCGAGGTCCTCCTTGATAAAGAATAATTACTTGTTAGTGTGGGTCGAGTCGAGCGTGTAGACTAGAGAACATGAAAATCGAATTGATTGAGAGACTCTCTCAGCAATCTAGTCATAAAACACTTCTCTGCGTGTTAGATGGTCTTGGGGGTCTTCCGGGACCGGATGGCTTAACCGCACTTGAATCAGCATCTACACCTAATTTAGATAAGTTAGCAGCCAAGGGAAGCCAGGGACGAACCCTCCCAGTGGGGTATGGAATTACACCGGGATCAGGTCCTGGCCACCTCGCATTATTTGGATATGATCCGCTGGAGTACGTAATCGGAAGAGGCGCACTCGAGGCAACTGGCATTGATTTCATTCTGGGGCCAGACGATGTGGTGGCGAGAGGGAATTTCTGCGACGTTAACGGAAATGGAATAATCACGGACCGGCGAGCAGGCCGTCAGTCCACGGAAATAACGGCTGGCTCGTGTGAATTGCTTTCGCAAATCAAGTTAAGCGGTATTGAGACCTTTGTATTGCCAGTGCGTGAACAGCGATTTGTTTTGGTGTTGCGAGGGCCGAACCTGTCAGAATCAGTGAGTGAAACTGACCCTCAAATTGAAGGAGTTCCACCTTCTGTGTGCGGACCATTAACTGGTTCTGTTGAAGCGGAACGGACAGCGTCTTTAATTCGGCGCTGGGTTAATGCCGCACATGATCTTCTAAAGGACCGTGAACAGGGTAATGGCATTCTCTTACGTGGCTGGTCATCTCGGCCAAACCTGCCTTCATTTCCAGAGATTTGGAAAACGCGAGCAGCCGCCTGTGCCGTGTATCCAATGTACAGAGGTGTAGCATCACTCGCTGGCATGGATGTAATCAATGCTGGTGCGAGCTTATCTGAGCAAATACACGAAATGACGGGCCAATGGAATAACTTTGATTTCTTTTTTCTGCATTACAAATATGCTGACAGCGCTGGTGAAGATGGCGACTTTGATGCCAAAGTCCAAGCTATTGCAGAATTTGATATACATGTGCCTGACTTATTACGTCTTAATCCTGAGGTCATCGTTGTGACGGGGGATCATTCGACTCCAGCGGTGATGTCTGGCCATTCTTGGCATTCAGTGCCGACGTTGATTGCTGGGCGTCATGTCCGACCCGACGCACAAATAAGTTTTGGCGAACGCGCTGCAATATCTGGAGAACTTGGTCAATTTCCTGCTAATGAACTCTTGCCGATAGCTTTCGCCCATGCCGATAAACTTGCTAAATTCGGAGCATAGGAATGATTGAGCGCAGACCGATAGTGGGCGGTAATTGGAAGATGAATACGTCCCGCATTGGTGCGAAGGAGCTGTGCCAGTCAATTTTGGAAGGTTTCAATGACAGAACAGTAGACACTGAAGTTATCTTGTATCCGCCTTATATGTGGCTTACTGATGCTCGAGATGTCATGAACGTAAGTTCTCTTAAGTTAGGTGCCCAAGATGGTTTGGCTCAGGAAAATGGTGCGATTACAGGCGGAGTCAATTTAACAATGCTGTCTGAAGTTGTTGATGCATTATTGGTCGGCCATTCTGAACGAAGAAGTATTTTTCATGAAACGGCGGAAAAATTTTCTCAACAATTGATTGCTGGGTTAGATTTCGGTCTAGTGACTACCTATTGCGTAGGCGAAAATCAGGCACAACAAGAAGCTGGTTTGACGTATCAAGTCCTTACAGAGCAAATTGCGAGTGTTTTCACTGGAGCGAACGGGGTACAGCTCAGCGAGATGGTGCATAATAATCCGTCTAGCTTTGTAATCGCTTATGAACCTGTTTGGGCTATCGGAACAGGACTTGTTGCCGAACCGGAAAACGTTCAACAGCGAGCAGAATATATTAGATCTGAAATTTCTAGATATTGTGATGCATCAGAACTCATCCGGATCCAGTATGGTGGATCCGTGAACCAGAAGAATGCTGCTGAATTTGCGGAACTCGTTGATATTGACGGAGCTTTAGTC
>MDSW01026346.1_pt1 | contig 21780 bp, 20 predicted proteins | sample 811171 | NCBI WGS metagenome assembly MDSW01 (sample SAMN05326641, study PRJNA326480) | marine metagenome | isolation source: seawater | place: Atlantic Ocean: North West | collected 2012 | reverse complement strand
TTTGCATAGACATCCCTTTAGTTCTTAAATTTAATATTGTTACAATGTAATTAAGCCCTCCTAATAATGACCCAACAACAAATAATGTAATACTAACAAGCCATAGGGTCATCCCTGCTCCAGACCCTGGTATTGCCTGAGGTAATGCGCTAAGCGGAGGATAAATTGTCCATCCTCCAGATGCGGGTCCACCCTGAACGTAAATAGAAGAAATCAACACTACTGTAGCTATAAAAAAGAACCAATACGATAACATATTAAGAAATCCTGAAGCCATATCTCTAGCGCCAATCTGAAGTGGAATCAAAAAATTTGCAAAAGTTCCAGAAAGACCGGCTGTTAATACCCAAAAAACTAAAATAGTTCCGTGCATAGTAACTAGCGCTAAGTATTTATCTGGGTTTAATGCCCCCATTTCATTTACCCAAGATCCTGGGAGCAAACTGTATAAAATGGATGATTCTCCAGGATTTGCAAGCTGAACTCTAAAAATTGCAGACATAAGCATTCCTAAAACAGCCATAAGCATTCCTGTAATCAAGAATTGCTTGGCAATCATCTTATGATCCATTGAAAAAATATACTTTGTAATAAATGTTTCTTTATGATGGTCTGACATTTTATTATTTTTGAGTTAATAATTTTTCTGATAATGTTTCCTTTGATGAAATCCATGCGTCATACTCTTCTTGCGTTTCAACAATAAAACTCATTTGCATATTATAATGTGCTGCTCCACATATTTTATTACACAACAGAACATATTCAAAATCTTCCCCTTCCTCTTCTTTCATTTGCTTTGTGGTTTTAGTTGGCGTAAAGGCAAATTGAGTTAGCAGTCCTGGAACACAATTCATCTGAACTCTAAAATGAGGAAGAAAAGCTGAATGGATTACGTCTCTAGACCTGAATTTTAAAAGTACTGGCTGTCCAACTACTAAATGTACTTCTCTTAATAACTTGTCATCTAAAGCAGACTCGTCTTTCATGTCAATGCCAAGTGCATTTTTTGATGTCACTAATTTAAAATTTGAATTTCCTAGTTTATTGTCATCCCCTGAGCTGCGAGCCGTCCATTTAAACTGTTCTGAATAAACCTCTATAACTTTAGCTTCAGAAGTATCTACATTCATTGTTTCGTCCCATGTTTTTAGTCCGAAAATAATAACTCCTGTCAAGACAATCGTGGGAATCACTGTCCAAATAATTTCCAATTTGTTATTATGCGACAAAAAATATGCAGTATTATTTTTAGAGCCTCTATATTTATATGCAAAATAAAATAACATTGGTGTTAAAATAAAAAACACAATTAAAATCATCGTCATTGTAAATTTCATTAACACGTCAATTTTTTCGCCATGTAAAGATGCTGCATCAGGTAAAAGTAAATGATTCCATTCTATCATTTGCCAAACAACAAATACCATGAATCCCATACCTATAATCAAAAATAAAACTCCTTGAGTTTTATTATCATTATCTGTTACTTTATTTACATCCTCATTTTTTAATTCTCCTAGTAATTCACTAACCCTGGTAAGCTGCACCAAACTAACAATTACTAATAATACAACTAGCGCAATCAATATGTTTGTCATAGTATAAAATTTTCGGCAGCAAAAATAAAAAATCTAACTGATGAAAGCTATGATTTTTTCATATTTTTAGTTAGACAATCTTTTACTTTATTATTGGTCTTTACTATGCCACTCTGCAAAAGAAGTAGCGGTCTCTGAAAGCGCCACCTTATAAAGTTCAATGTTTTCAGGCAGCTTACTTTTAATTTTTAAAGCAAAATCCGCAACTAAATTTTAGATGTTGGTTGATAAGGAAGAAAAAACACTTTCTCAAATGCTGCTAAGTCAATGTTAGCATGTGAAGTGGTTCCATTTAAAACTAATGAATGGTCATATTTGTCAATTATTTCTGGCTTAACAATCTTCTTTAAAACATCAAAGTCAAGAAGCATTCCATCTTTTTTATGATGCTTTTGCTAGCGCACTACTCCCTTTATAGTGACCCACAATCTATAAGAGTGCCCATTAATATTCTTACACAGCCCATCATAACCATGAAGAGCATGGGCCATCTCAAATTTAAATTCTTTCGTAATTCTAATCACTTTCTGCTTAGGTTTAAGTTAACTCGTTTATGACTATAATACATTTTCTTTTTAGCAGAATCTTTTCTTATTTCTTTTTGTTGCTCAATAGGTAGCCGAATAATATCTATACATTCAATAGAACAACACCCTTCATATTCCGCTTGACATTTATCGCACTGTAGAAATAATAAATTACAATTTACATTTTTACAATTAACATGTGTGTCAAATGGAACTCCACATTGATGGCAATTACTAATTACATCTTTTGAAATGCGCTCTCCTCTTCTTTCATCAAAAACAAAATTCTTGCCAACATATTTGTTAATTAATGTTTTATCTTGCGCTAACTGCCTAGCATAATCTATTATCCCCCCATGCAATTGATTGACGTTTTTAAATCCATGATGTTTTAAATATGCTGAAGCCTTTTCACATCTAATACCTCCTGTACAATACAAAAGTATTTGATTATCTTGTTGTCCTTTTAACGTTTCTTTAACCTTAGGAAGCTCTTCTTTAAATGTCTCCACGTCTGGACAGATTGCACCTTGGAATTTTCCTATTTCGCTTTCATAATGATTACGCATGTCAACAACAGTTGCCCCATTTTCCATGGCTTGATTCCATTGTTTTGCTGTCAAATGCCTGCCTACATTTGTTACGTCATACTCATCATTTTGAAGACCATCTGCCACTATTTGTTTTCTTACTTTTATCGTTAACTTAAAAAACGATTTTCCATCATCTTCTATGGCAATTTTAAAAGGCATGTCTACAAAATACTTCTTCCTCTTTACGTTATCTTTAAATGCATCCCAATTATGTTCTGGCACACTCACTTGAGCATTAATCCCCTCTTTTGCCAAATAGATTCTCCCCAGGATTCCTAGCATATCCCACTCTGAATATAATTCATCTCTTAATGTATGCGGGTCGTCAAGAAGCACATATCTATAAAAAGAAACCGTCTTTCTTTCAAACTCTTCTTTCTGTAGTAGTTGAAGCCCCTGCTGCTTGCTCAATTTGTTAAACATGCCCCTCTTACCTGTATTAGGATCCATTCATATTTTTTATTAAATGAATTGCAAAGATATAAAATGATATATTTCTAATTATATGTAATTAATAATAACAAGTATTTAAATCATGTATAATGTTATATTTGTACCAAATATATCATAAGATGAAAGATGTAATTTTAGTAGTGGGTTCTTCAGGACAAATAGGCTCCGAATTAGTAATGGAACTAAGAGAAATCTATGGAGATAATAATGTTATCGCTTCAGACATACGCCTTCCTTCAGCAAGGATAATGGGAACAGGACCTTTTGAGGAATTAGATATATTAGATAAAAATCGTTTGCACGAAATTGTGAAAAAGCATAAGGTCTCCCAGGTGTATTTACTTGCTGCTCTTTTATCTGCAACAGCTGAAAAAGACATTGAGTTTGGGTGGAAATTAAATATTCGGTCTCATTCAAATGTTCTAGATTTAGCAAAAGACGGATTAATTAAAAAAATATTTTGGCCATCTTCAATAGCTGTTTTTGGACCAACCACTCCAAAAGAAAATACTCCGCAATATACAATAATGGAACCAAACACTGTATATGGCATTAGCAAACAAACTGGTGAAAGGTGGAATGAATATTACTATAATAAGTTTGGCGTAGATGTCAGGTCTATTAGATATCCCGGCTTAGTTGGCTGGAAATCTAAGGCTGGAGGAGGGACTACAGATTATGCCGTAAACATATTTTATGAAGCGATTGCAACAGGCAGATATGAATGCTTCTTAAATAAAGATACAGAATTGCCAATGATGTATATGCCAGATGCAATTCGCGCAACAATTAAATTAATGGATTCCCCATCTAAAAAAATAAAAATTCGTTCCTCTTACAACTTAGCTGGGATTAGCTTTACTCCGAATCAAATAGCAGGTGAAATCACAAAACACATTCCTAATTTTAAAATATCTTATCAAGCTGATTTCCGACAAGAAATTGCAGATTCTTGGCCTTCATCTATTAATGATACTCATGCGCAAAAGGATTGGGGCTGGAAATTAGAATATAGCCTAAAAAAAATGACTGAAGATATGATAACTAATTTGAAAAAACATAACACATCTTTATCATGATTGAAAAGATTAAAATCTACAATACGCTTACAAAACAAAAAGAAAGTTTCAAGCCCTTGATTAAAAATCATGTGGGGATGTATGTGTGTGGTCCTACTGTTTATGGAGACCCTCATTTAGGGCATGCTCGTCCTGCCATTACCTTTGATGTTGTATTTAGGTACTTAAAACATACTGGATATAAGGTAAGATATGTCCGTAACATTACCGATGCAGGTCATCTAGAAAATGATGCTGATGAAGGAGAAGATAAAATCTCTAAAAAAGCAAGACTAGAACAATTAGAACCAATGGAGGTTGTTCAATTCTACACCATAAGCTACCATAAAGCAATGGAGGAGCTAAATTGCTTGCCGCCGTCAATTGAGCCAAGAGCAACGGGACATATTATTGAGCAAATTGAAATGGTTAAAAAAATACTTGAAAATGGCTTTGCATATGAAGTAAATAATTCAATTTACTTAGACGTAAACAAATATAACAAAAAATACCCTTATGGAATTTTGTCTGGAAGGAGCCTAGAAAACACTCTAGAGGGAACTCGAGAATTAGATGGTCAATCTGAAAAAAGAAATCAAGTTGATTTTGCTATTTGGAAAAAAGCTACCCCTGAACATATTATGCGTTGGCCTTCCCCTTGGGGTGATGGATTCCCAGGATGGCATATGGAATGCTCAGCAATGAGCGAAAAATATCTTGGTAAAACTTTCGATATCCATGGGGGTGGAATGGATTTAGTATTCCCTCATCATGAAGCAGAAATTGCTCAATCAAATGCCTGTAATGATTGCAATCCAGTAACTTATTGGATGCACAACAATATGGTTACAGTAGATGGAAAGAAAATGGGGAAATCTCTAGGGAACTTTATTAATTTAGAAGAGTTCTTTACGGGAAAGCATAAGAAATTAGAGAAGCCATACTCACCAATGACAATTCGTTTTTTTATTTTACAAGCTCATTACCGAAGTACAATTGATTTTAGTAATGATGCATTAAAAGCGGCTGAAAAAGGATTCTCAAAACTAATGACTGGTATTGAAACCTTGGAAAAATTAACTCCTTCAAAAAAGTCTTCTTTCAACATAGCAGATTTAGAAAAAAGATGTTCTACTGCTATGAATGATGATTTTAATACCCCCGTATTAATTGCGCATTTATTTGATGGAATTAGAATGATTAACTCTACAAAAGATGGAAGAGAAAGCATTGATGCAGCTGATTTACAAAAACTAAAAGCTCTTTATAAAACATTTACAAGAGATATATTAGGACTTATGTCAACCAAAAAAACTAGTGGAAACAATCTAACAAATGAAGTGATGGATTTAGTTCTAAAACTAAGAAAAAGTGCAAAATCAAATAAAGACTTTACTTCAGCAGATTTAATAAGAGATGAATTAAACAAGCTGAATATTGAAATTAGAGATGGTCGTTCTGGTAGCGATTGGACATTAAAAAATTAACTTGTATGTTTCATAATTATTTTATTCTGTTCTTTTTCTGTTTATTATTTTCTTGCGATACTGACAATCCAAAAAAAACAAAAACCCCTTCAAGTACTAAAGAATTAAAAATCAACACCCCTCTATTTAATGCCGACTCTGCGTTTTATTTTATAGAAAAGCAAGTAAGTTTTGGTCCAAGAGTTATTTCTAGTAGCGGGTGGAAAAATTGTGCTATTTGGCTAGAAAAAAAACTCTTACAATACACTCCTGACGTAATAATTCAAGAAGCTCCTGTGGTGACTTATGACATGAAAAATCATGTGCTAAAAAATATTATTGCAACCTTTTCTGCTGAAAAAAATAATAGAATAGCACTCTTTGCTCATTGGGATTCGCGCCATATTGCCGACCATGATTCTGTAAATCAAAACAGTCCTATATTAGGAGCTAATGATGGGGGTAGTGGAGTAGCTGTACTATTGGAAATGGCTCGTCATTTTAGTATGAAAAAACCAAATGTTGGGATAGATATTATCCTTTTTGATGCGGAAGACTATGGGCAGCCAGAAAATTCTAAATTTCCAGTCATGCAAGACTCTTGGTGTTTAGGGTCTCAATATTGGAGTAAAAATCCTCATAAGAAAAATTATTTCGCTCGCTACGGAATATTACTAGATATGGTAGCAGCAAAAGACGCTACGTTTCGACATGAAGAGATCTCCTCTTATTATGCCCCAAATATCCTACAAAAAGTTTGGCGCAAGGCAAGTCATCTAGGGTTTGGTAATTATTTTATTTTTGAAAATGCAAAACAAATTTTAGATGATCATTATTATGTAAACCTAATCGCTGGAATCCCAACTATTGATATTATTGAATATGACCCCACAACTGCCACTAACTTTAATAAACATTGGCATACACATCAAGATGATATGAGAAACATTAATAAAGAAACGCTAAATGCTGTTGGGCAAACCTTATTAGAAGTTATTTATAGCGAATGATTATTTAATCTTTCTTATGCTATATGTAAATTATTTTGTATAAAATAACTTAAATTTGTTTTATGAAAAGTAATCTTACCTTATCACTTGTACAGCACAATGTTATTTGGGAAGATATAAACAAAAACATTTCTTCTTTAACTAATTTAATATCCAAAATACCAAATACAGATATTCTGCTTTTACCAGAAATGTTTAATACGGGTTTTTGTCCAAAGTCTACTCATTTGGCAGAAAAAATGAACGGAAAAACAATAGCTTGGATGAGAAAAATTGCAAAAGAAAAAAAATGTGCCATAGCTGGAACTTTAATGGTTGTAGAAAATAAAAAAATTTTCAACCGATTAATATGGATATCAAAAGAGGATTCGCTCTATTGCTATGATAAAGCCCACTTATTCTCCCTTGTTAATGAACAAAAATATATAACAAAAGGGAAAGAACGATTAACTTTAACATGTGAAGGATGGAAGATATGCCCTCTTATTTGTTATGATTTACGGTTCCCAGTATTTAGCAGAAATGATGTCGGATATGATTTACTTATTTATCTAGCTAATTGGCCTGAAATCAGAATAAACGCATGGAATGCGCTACTAAAAGCACGTGCTATTGAAAATCAATGCTATACTATCGGAGTAAACAGAGTTGGGAAAGATAAATTTAATTCTCATTTTAATGGAAGCTCTAAAGTTTTTAATGCGTTTGGAAAAGAAATAAACTCTGCCAATAAAAATACAGAAACTATTCAACAAGTAACTATTAATCTAAATGATTTAAAAAAAATAAGAGAAGATCTAAATTTCTTACAGGACAAAGATAAGTTTACTCTTCTATAATCCATTCAATTTCTAGATCCCAATTAGATCGAACAATAATCTCTGAGGGATAATTAAACACTTTCTCTGGCTGATTTTTTAAATCCCAACTTCCAGTAGTCCAAACACTATCTTGATTATTATCTTGAATATATTTCAGTAAATAGCTTCCAGCAATAATTTCATTAAGTATATAAGGCTTTTGACTAAAATAAAACTCTTTTATTATTTTTTCTTTCTGTAATAACTGAAAAATACATGGCGTTTCTTTGTTTAAAATTATTTCTAGCCTTCCTGTTGGTATTGAGTCGTCAATTACTGATGTTAACGCTAATGAGTCAAAAGCAGTGCTACCCATGATATTAGTATCAATTTTAACTTGTGGGTCAAAAGAAAAAAGAGAGATGAAAGAATCTTTGACTACATTTATCTTCCTATCAAAAAATGCTATCTCCTCATCTAAATCATATATAAAATTGTTTCCTGTAAGGGCTGCCAACTTATAGTTTTTTGCCTTTAAATTTGAAAAATAGAAATCTCCATTCTTATTAGTTTTTGAAACATAAAAAGGTGAGGACTTAAAAATTACTGTATCATCTCTATTTTCTTCGAAAAGCATAATCCACGCATTAGAAACTGATGCTAACGTGTATGCATCTTTTAGTTTTCCTGCTAGGCTTAATGTATCAAAAATCGCTCCTGTTGAAAAAGGAAAAGTAAGATTATCTAATATATTCCCCTCGTTTAAGTCCTTTACACAATCACTAAGAGTAAGGGTATATGTAATGTCTTCTAAAAGAGAATCTTCAATAGTAAGTATAAGTTCTTTTCCTTTAATTTTATGCCTAACAATACTTCCAATCGGAGGTGAGATGTAGAAGTTTTCTTCCCATTTATTAAATTGAATGTTTTCATTAAACTCAAATTTCACAACCTTTGCGGGCGCTTCCTGTAAAAATTCTTCCATTACTATGTCTTTTATCTTTGGAGGAGAAATATCTTTATCTCCTCCTGAAGGAGGAAGCATATTTGCACAGCTTGCCATCAAAAGAAATAAAAGAAAATTTATAAAAAATTTCATGTATGCAAATAAACAAATAAAATACTTGAAAATAATATCTGCAAAATTTACAAATATTATTACTGTATTAGAAAAAAAATCAAGAAAAAATCTGGTAATTTTACTATTGTATTCTAATATAAAACCTGCCCAGGGGGGTATTAAATACGACCTTTAACTATCCACACTTACTATAACCACAGCTCACGCATTTAAGACACCCTTCCTCATAAACTAGTCCCTCATCGCCACATTCTACACAAGTGTGATCGCTAACCTTTGTTCCGTCTGCAATAAATGTTTTAAGTGCCCTTACCACGCCACTTTTCCAAGTATTAATATTTTCATCATACAAATTCATTTTTCCAATTAAATCAACGACATAATGCAATGGCATTCCATGTCTTAATACTCCTGAAATAAGCTTAGCATAATTCCAAAACTCTTTATTAAAAGAACGTGAAAGCCCTCCCATAGTGACTTTATATCCATCCTTATCTTCGTATTGGAAATCATATTGAGAAGAGCCATCTTCTCTTCTGTTTTTTATCACCCAACCATATTCAATGGCGGGAGGCATATTAAATACATCTTCTGTTTTTCCTGTAAAAATCTCATATGGCCTCCCATTTAACAGCCCTACTACAGCAATCCATTTTTCCTTATTATTTTGGAAGCGGATAACTTTTGCGTCTAGCCTCTGTGGTCTTGATGGTGCTGTTGTTTCTTTAAATTCAGAATTATCTGACGCATCATCTTTCTTTTCATCTGTTGACACCAACACTCCAGATCTTGATCCGTCACGATAAACTGTAATCCCTTTGGTCCCCTTTTTCCAAGATTCTAAATAAATATTACTTACCTCTTCAAGAGAAACGTCATTTGGCAAATTAATTGTAGAGCTAATTGAATGGGTAACATACTTTTGTACTACAGCTTGCATTTCAACTCTTTTGCCCCAATTAATTTCGGGAGCAGTACTTCCAGCATAAGGGCTTCTAGTAATATCTGTTTCTCCTGTTACCTCCATCCATTTTTTTAAGTTATGATGGTACACCGTAAATTCCTGCCACTTATCTCCAGAATCATCAATAAAATCTACTTTTGCTTCTCTATCCTGCTCATTAAGCTTTCTTCTTCTTTTATAATGCGTCATAAATACTGGCTCAATTCCAGATGATGTTTGAGCAAGCATACTTAAGGTGCCAGTTGGTGCAACCGTGCTAACCGAGATGTTTCTTCTTCCAAATTTCATCATTCTTTCATAAACATCGGGAAGCTCCTTTTGCATCATCTGAACAAACTCTGAGGTTTTTTCAATTTTTGCATCAAAACCAACAAAGCTTCCTCTTGAGAGAGACATGTCAATAGAACTGTCGAATTCCGCTCTGCATTTCTCTTTCATTATTTCTTCTACTTTTGAAATTGCTTCATCTGAATCAATTGCCATCCCAAGTGCTGCAACCATATCTGCAAGAGCAGTAAATCCTAATCCTGTTCTTCTACCTTCGATTCCTGTCTTTAATAATAACTCCCAAGTTGCTTTCTCTACAGATTTAATTTGTTCTGGCTCATCATCGGTTTCAATTTTTTCTAAAATTCTGCCTATTGCTTCTGTTTCTAAATCAACCAAATCATCCATTAATCTTTGCCCTTCATAAGCAGCCTTATAAAAGTCTTCCATTAAAAATTTAGCATCTTTAGTAAAAGGGTTTTCCACAAAATTATAAAGATTTATTGCAATTAACCTGCAACTATCACCTCCCTGCATAGCTATTTCAGAACATGGATTAGTTGATGTGTTTTTATAGTTAGGGTATACAGAAGAAGTAGAATACCAATGCTGTCGATCCCAAAAAATCAAGCCTGGCTCAGCAGTGTTATGCGCACATTTAATAATCGTATCCCAAAGCTCTTTAGCATTTACTTTTTTTGTAAATTTAGGGTTCTCTGATTCTATTGGCCACTTGTGTGTGTACTCTCCGTTTTCCTCAACTGCACGCATGAATTCATCAGAAAGACGAATTGAAATATTTGCTCCTGTTACTTTTTGTAAGTCTTGTTTTATCGTAATAAAATCTTCTACATCAGGATGGGCAATATCCATAGATAACATTAAAGCTCCTCTTCTTCCATTCTGCGCCACTTCTCGTGTTGTATTTGAAAATCGATCCATAAAGGAAACAGCTCCAGAAGTGCTTTTTGCGGCATTAGAAACCCTTGCCCCAGCTGGTCGTAAATTTGAAATATCAACCCCAACCCCGCATCTTCTTTTAAACAACTGCGCCAATTGCTGGTCTGTATAAAAAACACCACCATAAGAATCATGTAATTCAGGAACCACTATACAATTAGATAAAGACGCCAATTGATAATGGTTTCCTAATGAACTCATAACACTTCCTTGCGGAATAATCGATCCAAATTGCTTAAAATAATTGTATATCTTTTCTTCTGTTAGATCTTCTCTTTCCTGACCATATTTAGATAAGAATTTAGCGCTCCCGTTAAGATTGTATTTTAATTTATATGCTGCTTCAATTCTTCCGAATTCCTTAGCCATTCTCTTATGCATGTCATCAGGAGACAACTCAACAAAATCACCCGCATCATCTTTCATTGCATATTTATTCATCCAAGTTGTCGCTGCTAATTCATCTCCATTAAAATAGGAAATGGATTTTTCCAGAACCTGCTCATAACTATATATTTTTTGTTTTTTTGTTTTTATAGAATCTTTTTTTTGTTTTTTCAATACTGTAGACATACGACTTCTTCTTTTGAGCGATTAATTTTTAATGTTTTTTTGTGACTACAATTTTAAAAATAAAGTGAAATCTACAACTTCATTAGGCTGATGGTTCTCAACAGTTTTTTCAACAAAAAGTTAATAAGTAATTTAAACAGCTGAGAACTAGTAACATGTGATTTTAAGCTGTATTATATTTCTAAAATCTCCGTACAAAAACAAAGATTTAAATTAATTTTCCCTCCATATATTATGAAGAGAAGCTACTTAAAATACTGTCAAATAATAATCTCCCATCTTGATTTTGAAGCTCTTTATCTGCAGCTCTTTCTGGATGAGGCATCATCCCAAACACATTTCTTTCTTTATTACAAATTCCAGCAATATTCATGAGGGATCCGTTAGGGTTTGCTGATTCTGTAACTTCACTATTAATGTCAGAATATTGAAATAAAATTTGATTATTCTTTTTTAATAAGTCCAATGTTTCTTGATTAGCAAAATACCGGCCTTCCGCATGAGCTATAGGTATTTTAATAGCGTCATCTCCATATTTATTTGTCACTAATGTGTCTTTAGCAATTGTTTTAAGGTAAATATTTTTACAAATAAACTTATGTGAATTATTATGTAACAGCGCTCCTGGCAACAATCCACTTTCAGTTAAAATTTGAAATCCATTGCATATCCCCATCACATATCCGCCTGCATTTGCAAATCCTATTATCTGCTCCATGATAGGAGAAAATTTTGCGATTGCACCAGATCTTAAATAATCTCCATAGGAAAAACCACCAGGAAGAATAATAAAATCTACTCCTTTTAGATTGGTGTCTTTATGCCAAAGTTGCACTACATCCTGTTTCAGAATTTTTTCTAAAACATAAATCATATCCATGTCGCAATTAGAACCGGGAAATATAACTACACCAAACTTCATACTCTTAATATTTATCTTGCAAATTTACACATTAAAAAGTAATCATGTGCCTATAATAGAAAGAAGAAATTACCAATAAGAAAAACAAACAGTCTGCAATATATCTATTTTTAGTATACACAAAATAATTACCAATAATAACGGATAAAGGTAAGAAAGAAAAATAAAAATACTCCCCGCCTGAATAAATAGCAATTATAACAGTAAAAATAAAAAACCAAATAATAGTCATAAATGTTCTTCTAGATTTAATACTCTTTTTATATAGCCACGTAAACAGCTCGAAAAATGAAAAAATCACAATCACTAAGAATATTATTGCTAATGTTTTTTTTGAAATGTGTAGCTCTTCAAGCATTAAAAAATTAACCTTAGAAACAGTTATGGGTCTATAAAAACTCCAATCCATTCCTTTCAAAAAAAGAAAAACAAAATAAAACATCTGTGGAGTGATTAAGCCTAAAAATATAGTAACTAGAATCCGCCAATTAAAATTGCTATAATTTATACCTGCTATAATTAAAATCAAGGTTAAAAAAATTAAATTCGGATAAAAAAAAGTAGCCAACGATAATATAATTGATGCATTATAAAACTCAGAAAACGGCAAGTCTTTTTGATATGACTCAACTAAAAAATTAAACATAAACAATAATAAAAAAGCAGATATCCAAGCCTCAACAGCATTAATAAAGAATGAACTAAGTAAAACAAAAACAAATCCAACAACTAAATTATCCTGGCGGATAATATTTTTTTCATATACAATATTGTTAAGCCCTGTCCCCAAGAAAAATGGAGCTATAATCGCAAAAAGAATAATAATAAAAGAATTCAAAAAAGAATGAAAGAATAGTGATTCTACTTCAAATATTAGTGCGGGAAATAAAACAAGCATCACACATAAAAACAGAAAAAGTAATATAACAGAAGGCTTCGGATTTATAAGGTGTTTTAAAAACATATTAATTTCTAAAAAATAATTAAATTTGTCACAGTAAATTAAACCAAAAATTATGAAAGATGTATTTTATGCTATAGGTGATTTTTTTGACTTAATTTTTATTGGTGTTGATGCAGTACAAAATAAGCTAAACTATTTCTATATGGGGGTGATTTTTATCTTCTTGGTAGTCTGGACAATTAAAATGATAAAACACAGAAAAAATAACGAAGAGCATGCTCCATTATAAATCAAAGCCTATATCTTTACGATAATACTTCCCCTCAAATGAGATTCTCTCTGCACTTTCAAAGCTTTTTTCTAGTGCTGTTTTAATATCGTTTGATAAAGAAGTTAATGCAATAACTCTCCCTCCATCTGTTTTAATCCCATTATTATTCTTAGTGCCTGCATGAAAAACAATACTTTTCTCAACCAATTCAATGCCTGATATTTTTTTCCCTTTTTCATAATTCTCCGGATAGCCCTTAGACACTAGCATCACCGTTGTTGCGCTCTCATTGCTAATGTTTAAATCTTTTTCGCTAAACGTCCCGTCATCTATCCCCTTAAGTAAATTTAATAAATCTGAATTTATCCTAGGTATAACTACTTCCGTTTCAGGATCTCCCATCCTTACATTATACTCAATCACTTTTGGCTGTCCATGCACATTGATTAGACCAAAGAAAATAAATCCTTTGTATATAATATTTTCTTTTTTTAGGCCTTCTATTGTTGGTTTAATAATTTCTCGCTCTACTTTTTCAATATAAAATCTATCGGCAAAAGGAACTGGAGAGACTGCTCCCATCCCTCCGGTATTTAATCCAGTATCTCCTTCTCCAATTCTTTTGTAATCTTTGGCTGAAGGTAATATCTTATATGAATTGCCATCTGTTAAAACAAAAACTGAAAGCTCAATCCCTTGTAAAAACTCTTCAATAACTACTATCGAAGAAGCTGCTCCAAACTTAGCGTCATTAATCATTAATTTTAAATAATCCTTAGCATCTTCAAGTTTGTCAAGAATTACCACTCCCTTCCCTCCTGCAAGACCATCAGCTTTTAATACATACGGAGGCTCTAAAGTGTCAAGAAATGCAACTCCTGATTCTAGTGTGTCTTTTGTAAAAGATTGGTATTTAGCTGTAGGAATATTATGTCTCAACATAAATTCTTTAGCAAACTTCTTGCTTCCTTCTAATTTTGCTCCCTCTGCTGAAGGTCCTATCAATGAAACATGTGATAATTCTGCTTGTTGAAAAAAGTCATAGATCCCATTAACTAAAGGGTCTTCTGGACCCACCAAAACTAATTCAATATTTTCAGAAATTACAAGATTTTTAATAGCCTCAAAATCATTTACACTGATATTAATGTTGGTTCCTGTTGTTTCTGTTCCGGCATTTCCGGGGGCAATAAACAGCTTGTTACAGCTACTACTTTTTGCAATTTTCCAAGCGAAAGCATGTTCTCTTCCTCCGCTGCCTAAAATTAATACATTCATTTTTTTATTCTTTTTCCATTTTCCTTAATATCTCTTCTGTAAGGTCCATATTGTGAAATACTTGTTGAACATCCTCATTTTCTTCTAATAAATCTAAAAGTTTTAATACCTTTTCAGATTGTTCTACAGAGATTCTTTTAACGCTCTTTGGGATTCTTTGTAATTCAGAATTTTTAATTTCCACTGATAACTCCTCTAATTTAATCTGCATATTATGAAAATCAGTATATTCACAATAAATAGTTGCTTCATCTTCAACAATTTCTAATTCCTCAAGTCCAGCATCTATAAGCTCCATTTCTAATTCCTCTAAATCAATATTTATATTTGCAGAATCAATAGTAAAAACTCCCTTTCTATCAAAAATAAACTCTAAAGATCCATTAGTCCCTAATGCTCCATCACACTTGCTAAAATAAGAACGAACATCTGCAACTGTTCGATTATTGTTATTCGTTGCACAATCAACAAAGACGGCAATCCCATTCATGGCATAACCTTCTAGTGAAATTTCCTCATAATTAGCAGTGTCTTTATCACTTGCTTTCTTTATAGCGCGTAAAATATTGTCCTTAGGCATGTTTGCAGATTTTGCATTCTGCATAACTTGTCGTAATCTAGAATTGATGTCAGGATCAGCCCCCCCCTCTTTAACTGCCATAACAATGTCTTTTCCTATTCTTGTAAATGTTTTGGCCATTTTTGACCATCTTTTCATTTTTCTAGCTTTTCTAAATTCAAATGCTCTACCCATTGACTTATATATTAATCATCTAATTTCAATACCGATAAAAAGGCTTCCTGAGGTATCTCAACATTCCCAACTTGTCTCATACGTTTTTTACCTTTCTTTTGCTTTTCTAATAACTTTCTTTTTCTTGAAATATCCCCCCCATAACACTTTGCAGTTACGTCCTTTCTTAATGCCTTTACTGTTTCTCTAGATATAATTTTAGAACCAATAGCTGATTGAATGGCAATGTCAAATTGTTGTCTAGGTATTAATTCTTTTAACTTTGCACACAATTTTTTGCCTAGAGTATAGGAATTTGTTTTGTGAACAAGTGCAGACAACGCGTCTACCGAATCTCCATTTAATAAAATATCTAGTTTAGCTAAAATGGATTCTCTATATGCGATTGGGGAATAGTCAAAAGAAGCATATCCCTTAGAAATAGATTTTAGTCTATCATAAAAATCAAAAACAATCTCTCCTAAAGGCATCTCAAATGTAAGCTCAACTCTATCAGTAGTTAAATATACTTGATTGGTTAACTCTCCCCTTTTGGTGATGCATAAGCTCATAACCGGACCGATAAAATCAGCCTTTGTTATAATCTGAGCACGGATATATGGTTCTTCAACTCGTTCTAAAGTACTAGGGTCTGGGTAATCAGAAGGGTTATGAATTTCTAATTTCTCTTCCTTCTTAGTATATGCATAATAGGAAACATTAGGAACAGTAGTGATAACAGTCATCCCAAATTCTCTTTCTAGGCGCTCCTGAATAATTTCCATATGTAACATTCCTAGAAAACCACATCTAAAGCCAAATCCAAGAGCTGCAGATGACTCTGCTTCAAATGTTAACGAAGCATCATTAAGTTGTAGTTTTTCCATAGAACTTCTAAGTTCTTCAAAATCCTCAGTATCTACAGGATAAATTCCAGCAAAAACCATTGGCTTTACTTCTTCAAAACCTTGAACAGCTTCACTTGCAGGATTTTCAACTCCTGTAATAGTATCTCCAACTTTTACTTCTTTTGCTGTTTTAATTCCAGAAATAATATATCCAACTTCTCCTGCTTTTAATGTTTTTTTGGGAAATTGTGTAAGCTGTAAAACTCCTATTTCATCTGCATGGTATTCCATTTCGGTAGCCATAAATTTAACTGCCTGTCCTTCTCTTATTTCCCCATTAACCACCTTAAAATAAGCCTCCACTCCTCTAAAGGTGTTATATACTGAATCAAATATCATCGCCTGTAATGGGGCGCCAGAATCTCCCTTGGGGAGGGGGATTTTTTCTATGATTGTATTTAAAATACGTTCAACTCCTACTCCAGTTTTTGCACTTGCTTCAACAATACTTTCTTTGTCACAACCAATTAGATTGGTAATTTGATCCTTAACAACCTCTGGCTCTGCAGAAGGTAAGTCAATTTTGTTTAAAACAGGAATGATTTCCAAATCATGCTCTAACGCTAAGTAAAGATTAGATATTGTTTGGGCCTGAATTCCTTGTGCAGCATCAACAACTAATAACGCTCCTTCGCAAGCAGCAATTGATCGTGAAACCTCATATGAAAAATCTACATGTCCAGGGGTGTCAATTAAATTTAGAACATAGCTTTCGCCATTGTAATCATGCTCCATTTGTATAGCATGACTTTTAATAGTAATCCCCCGCTCTTTTTCAAGGTCCATATTATCAAGAACTTGTGCCTCAGCCTCTCTATCGCTAATAGCCCCAGTAAATTCTAACAGCCTGTCAGCTAATGTAGATTTTCCATGATCAATATGTGCAATAATGCAAAAATTTCTAATGTGTTTCATTAGTGACAAAAATACATTTTTTCGTGTAATCATAACTTTTCTTTATTTACGGATATCTTTTTACATTTGTATATTATAATACTGATAAATGAATGCCGTCACAATAAGCAGAAGGAGACATCTTGCAAAAACAGCAACTTGGAGAATTGTAGGCTCTCTTGACACATTATTATTGGTTGTTTTTTTTACATCTTCTTTTAAATTAGGCGGATGGATTGCTTTTACAGAACTTGTAACCAAAACAATATTTTATTATTTGCATGAAAGAGCATGGTACGCTTTTAGATGGAATTTTAATACAGAAAAGCAAAAAAAAGCAGCAAATAAGAAAAGGCATATTATAAAAACAATAACCTGGAGGACTATAGGCACTCTGGATACTTTAATATTAACTTGGATATTTACAGGAGACCCTTTAACTGGCATAAAAATAATCTCAGCAGAATTAATTACTAAAATGATTTTGTATTACCTTCATGAAAGAGCTTGGTATGCATCTAACTGGGGGATTACTAAGCCAAATAACGATTAATTCTGGCTATTTTTCTCTTTAATTGTGTAATTAACAATTGTTGTTTCTTTTTTAGTTTGTGCGGCTTCTAATTCCTCGTCAATTTCCCACTGGTATTTCTTGCGTTTAGGGCCTTCATTCCTATAAAAAATAGCTACTAAAATACCCGCCGTAAAACCTGCTAAATGCCCTTCCCATGAAATAGGATGTTTCGTTGGAAAAATTCCCCAAAACATAGATCCATATAAAAATATAATTACTAAACTTACTGCTGCTAGTCTTGGATTTTTACGAATCACACCGCTAATAAATAAAAACGCTGCAAGAGAATAAATTATTCCACTAGCTCCAATATGAAATGATGATCTACCAATAATCCAAAGCCAAAATCCTGAAACAAAAAACAACCAACCAAAAATTTGCAAGGCTATTTTTCTATATACAGAAAACAATAATCCTCCTAAAATTAATATCGGTAATGAATTATTAAATAAGTGTGTGATGTCCTTATGAATAAACGAAGAGAACACAACTCCTCTTAATCCTCTTAAGGTCTGTGGGAAAACTCCAAATTCGACCAATGAAAAATCAAATTGCAATTCAATTAATTTTACCGTCCACATTACCAAGAGAAATAAAAATGGAACTAGAAGGGCTCTGAAAATTTCTTTTCTTTCTAATTTGCTCATTCTAAAGATTAAGCGGTAAAAATAAGTAAATAATTAGGTATAAATTGTATTTTTACATTTAGATGAAAAATGAGAAAAAATTATTTCTTCTAGATGGTTTTGCTCTTATTTATAGAGCGTATTTTGCCTTTGCTAAAAATCCAAGGATAAGTTCAAAAGGCTTGGACACTTCTGCAATATTTGGATTTACAAATACGCTGAATGAAGTTATTCGAAAAGAGAATCCATCGCATATTGCGGTAGTTTTTGATAGAAGCACTCCAACCGAACGTCATGCTGCATACCCAGAGTACAAGGCTAATAGAGATGCAATGCCAGACGGCATTAAAGATGCCCTTCCTTATATAGACAGGCTACTAGAAGCATTTAATATCCCAAAACTTTACAAAGATGGTTTTGAGGCAGATGACGTAATTGGAACATTAGCAAAAAAAGCTGAGAAAAAAGGCTATAGGACCTATATGATGACTTCTGACAAAGATTTTGCTCAATTAGTTTCTGAAAACATCTTTATGTATCGACCAGGAAACAAATGGCAGCCCACAACAATTTGGGGAGTTACTGAGGTGCTTGAAAAATTTAATATTGCACGAGTTAGTCAGGTAATTGATTTTTTAGGGATGATGGGGGATTCTGCAGATAATATTCCAGGAATCCCTGGCGTTGGAGAAAAAACAGCCCAAAAGTTTTTAAAGCAATATGATACTATGGAAGGTTTGTTTGCAAACTCCCACGAGCTAAAAGGAAAAATGAAGGAAAACATTGAATCTTCACAAGAAATAGGCTTGTTGTGTAAAAAATTAGCAACTATTATTACTGATGTGCCCATTGACCTGCATGAGGAAAAATTAAAGTATCAGTCAATAAACAAGAAAAAAATAACTGCCCTTTTTGAAGAGTTAGAGTTTAGAACGCTTTTACAAAGAATTATTACTAGTAACGATAAACAAAAAAAAATAATAACCTCAGCAGAAAGCTCAACCCCACCTGCTCAGTTTGACTTGTTTGCAAAAGAAAATTTAGTAATTAGCGAAAAGAAAGGTGCAGAAAATTTTAACTTTATTGAAGAAATACCAAAAATTGAGGAGATCTTTATGAAGATTAGAGATTCTAAAGTGTTTTCTTTACAATTAATTGCCGATAGTGATGATGCTTTAACTGCTAATGTTGCAGGCATTGCCGTAAGTTTTCTGAATGATAATGGCTATTATATTTCCTTTAATAATTCAACTAAACCAACTATAAAAAGTCTCTTTGAAGATGAAAAACTTACAATCATAGGTTTTAATCTAAAATTTGTAATTAAGATTCTTCTTACTAATGATATTCAAATAAAAGGAAAATTATTTGATGTGCAAATTGCCCATTACCTACTTCACCCTGATATGCGGAACTCATTAGATGTAATTTCAGAAAATTATCTAGGTGTTATTTTAACAGAAAAAAATAGCGTTTTAGGAAAGGGAAAAGCAAAAGTTTTATTTTCTGAATTAAAACAGGATTCAATAACTAATTATGCCTGTGAAAGATCGCTTGCTATTTTTAATCTTTCCAAAATTCTTAACCAAGAAATGATAGATGTGGGAGTAATTGAATTGTTTGAAAAAATGGAATTAACATTGTCAAAAGTTCTGGCAAAAATGGAACTCGAAGGAATCGCTCTTAATGTCACTATGTTAAACGATTTTAGTATTACACTTACAAAAAAGCTATCCGAGATTACTACCCGGATTCATGATTTATCTGGCGTAGACTTTAATATTTCATCTCCTAAACAAATGGGGGAGGTTCTTTTTGAAAAAATGACGCTTAGTAAAAAACCTAAGAAAACAAAATCAGGGCAATATGCAACATCTGAAGAAGAGCTTCTAAAAATAAAAAACAAACATCCTATAATTGAAAAAATATTAGCCTTTAGGGGAATCAAAAAACTGCTTTCTACGTATGTAGATGCGCTACCTGATTTAGTTAATCCTAAAACCCAAAGGATTCACACTACCTTTAATCAGTCTGTTGCATCAACAGGTCGTTTATCATCAATAAACCCCAATATACAAAACATTCCTATTAGAACAGAAATAGGTATGAAAGTACGTGAAGCTTTTATTCCAAGAAATAATAGCTTTACTTTAATGGCTGCTGATTATTCTCAAATTGAACTTAGAATAATGGCTTCATTAAGTAAGGATGAGGCAATGCTTAATGCTTTTAATAGTGGGATTGATATTCATTCTGCTACAGCTGCTAAAGTTTATAAAGTACCCCTAAAAGAGGTTGACAAAACTATGAGGTCAAATGCAAAATCTGTAAACTTTGGAATTATTTATGGTATTTCTGCTTTTGGTTTATCTCAAAATATTGGTGTTAGCCGAAAAGAAGCTCAGGCAATCATTGACAATTATTTTGAGCAGTTTCCCAAAGTCAAAAAATATATGGACTGGGCAATTAATCAAGCTAGAAAAAAAGAGTATGTAGAAACAATTATGGGAAGGAGAAGATACCTGAAAGATATTAACTCTAGAAACGGCATGATAAGAGCAATGGCAGAAAGAAATGCCATTAATGCTCCTATACAAGGATCAGCTGCAGATATTATTAAAATTGCAATGATTGAAGTTGATAAAGAGATGACGCTAAGAAGCCTGCAATCAAAAATGCTACTGCAAGTACATGACGAACTGGTTTTTGACATGCATAAATCAGAATCAATAGAATTAAAGTCTATTGTAAAAGAAAAGATGGAACAAGCTGTAAAATTAGAAGTGCCTTTAATTGTTGATATAGGCGAGGGAGACAATTGGCTAAAAGCCCACTAAATGTTACTTTTTAATAAAAAGTAGATACAGAAGAACAAAAGCAATAACTCCAATAAAAGAAGGTCCTGCTTGCTGAATATTACCAATCGGATCCCACCCCATTATTTTATCACCAATTAATAACTGAACAATAACCCCTAAACATAAAAATTTAATTCCTATAGATATTGCTGATATTAATAGTTTTTTAAGGTCTGAAAAAAGAGCGTTCATTAATTTATAATTTTATATTTTTTGGTAAATATATAAAATAAAATAGCCCTACAAATTGTAGGGCTATTTTATTATAAACATCAAGTATCTTACTTAGCCGTTAATAGGTTCCATAAAACACATAGTCCAACAAGTCCTGCAAATCCTGCACTTCCAAGACCGTTAATTACTGCCATTACATTATCAATAACAGAAATTCCCATCATAGCACCTCCTCCAAAAAGGATTTCTACTGCTACTCCAAGACCTAAAACTGTCATGATTAAA
>MDSW01009153.1_pt1 | contig 21781 bp, 14 predicted proteins | sample 811171 | NCBI WGS metagenome assembly MDSW01 (sample SAMN05326641, study PRJNA326480) | marine metagenome | isolation source: seawater | place: Atlantic Ocean: North West | collected 2012 | reverse complement strand
CATCGCGCCATGCTGGCGTTTGCCACGAGTGAGTCGTCGGTACAGGAGACAGAACTGGCAATTGAAGTTGAGCGTCATTTCCCGACGCCAGAGTACAGAGCTTTGACCTCCGAGTTTCTGTTGAAGCATTAGGGGGCTCCATCTGTCCCGGGAGTGGACTTCGCCAGAACTCTTTGCGGTCCACCGCAAGCCAGAACTCCGCAATGCCTTTGCTGCCCCTAATCTCCGTCTGCACTCTCTTCCGCAGCCTCTTCAAGCTGCGGCAGAAACCGTTGCGCGACGCCTGCGATCAGGACGGGCAGGACGATCGAGATGCCAAGAGCGAGCGGCATGCTGTTTCGCTGGGCGGCATATTCGCCGAAGACCGAGTACGCGATCGCGATCCCAAGATTACTCAGGAGTACAGCCGGCAGGAAACGCCGCCATGCGAGCCGGTGGATTCCGGCAATCAGGACGCTGGCTTCGGCAAAGACGGGCATCGCGCGAGTCAGCATCAGGATGAGTGGTCCGAATCGGTCGTTCAGCGATTCCATCCGCTTCAGATCCTCTTCTTTGGTAAACCACGTTGCGAATCGCTGCCCCCATTTTCGGGCCATCGCAAACCCGGCCGCCGCACCCAGCGAGAGCCCCAGCCATGCGGCAAGGGTTCCGAGCCATTTTCCCAGTTGCCCACCGGCCAGTGTCATCACCACACTGCTGGGAATGGGGAGGAAAATGTCGGTGGACAGCAGACCGACCACGAGTCCGGCGGTTGCGATCGGGGGCGGGGGATCATTGCGGACATCCTCCAGCCACCCCTGAAATGACTCTCCGAACAGGAGAAATGGGAGGACGGGGACCAGAAGGACCACGCACATCAGCGGAAATGTGCGAAACAGTTCTTTCATCCGTGGGAGGCCCAGGAAGTTCAAATCGGGCGGACCAGTATATCTGAGCGGAAATTTGGGAAGAGTTGGACCTGGTCTGGACGGGAATCACCAGAAAAACGCTGATTCCTGAAGAATTGGACCATGCCCGACGGTGTAATGGGTGCCCGCCTGATTCGTCCCGTATCCTCCCGAAAATGGGGACGCGTATGCCGAGTCTGCGGACCCCGCCAAATTGTGTCCCGCCTGTTGACCCTTCCAGCAACTCGTAAAGAATAATACGCCCGCCCTGTCCCCTGGCGGATGCGATAGATCCGGTTCAGATTATGCGTGCTCAAATTATTCAACTCTGCATTTTTGCGATGGTTGCCAGCCTGTCCGGCTGCGGCTTTGAAGCTGAGGTGCAGACCTACAAGGTTGAATCGGAGCAGTACAGCACCACCAATGACTTTGTGCATGAGTTCGCGTTGCCCGAGTTTGACTCGCCGAAGGGCTGGAAACAGACTTCCAACGACGAGTTCAGCAAACTGGCCTTTGAGGTGGGGACGGGAGCAAACAGTGCCCGCGTGACCGTGACCAAACTCGGTGCTTCAATTCCGATTGCTCAGCATGTGAGTCGCTGGGCCGGTCAGATCAAGCTCCAGATCACGGAAGACACGACTCCGCGAGATGTGGAGTGGAAGTCGTTTGCGGGTCACCGCGGACTATATGTTCATCTGGAAGGCCCAAGAGAAGCGATCGCCGGCGCCATTGTGGAAGTTGAGCAGTCGCTTTGGTTCTTCAAGATGCGAGGGTCTGTGTCGGCGGTTGACCGGCACGCCGAGGAAATGAAAGAGTTCTGCAACAGCACGAAGAACTTTCCACAGAAGAAATCTGCGTCCTGACGCAGAAATTGGTATTTGCCAGACAGGATTGCAGCATGTCAACAGCCACCCTCGATGTCCGCTCTCAGGATGAGGTGGAATCACTCGATATCCCTGGCCTGAATTTTCTTGCGTCTCTGAAGTTCACCTGCATTCTGCTGGTGATTTCGATGTTTCTCGTGCTTGTTGGCAGCCTTGCTCAGGCTCGTCGAGATGTCTGGGAAGTAGTGCAGGAATACTTTCGCACATGGGTCGCATGGGTTCAGATTAAGGACCTGTTTCCTCCGGGCATGTTTCCGGGCCTCATTGATTTCGACTGGGACAAAAGCCTGGGTGTGTTTAGACAGATTCCGTGGCCGGGTGGCTGGACCATCGGACTTCTGATGTGGGTCAATCTGGCACTGGCACATTTGAAACGTATCAGGGTGCGAGCCGGAGGCGGAAAAATGGCAGCCGGCCTCGCCGCCATGTTCGGCGCCGTCCTGTTAAATGCGACTCTCGTGATTTACGGCAACTACCAAAGCGCCGAACAGCAAACTGACTATGGCATTATCTGGACCCTGATTCTGGTTTCGATTTCAGGGATTTCACTGGGATCAATGGCCCTGACGTTTGGGCCTTTTGCCGGCAGGAAAGCCAGCCGTGTCGTCTGGGGCACCGTGGCATTGACAGCCGGTGCCGTCGCGATTTACTTCATCGTCGGTGGTGAGTCTGTCAAGCTCCGCAATGAGTCCATGCGAATCCTCTGGCAACTGCTGCAGGGGAGTGTGGCGGCAACCGCGTTGCTGATTCCTTCCATCATGCTGTTTGATAAACGCGGTGGTATTGTCGTGTTGCACCTCGGCGTGCTGATGCTGATGCTGAGCGAACTTCAGGTGGCAATGACGGCTCACGAAGATCGTATTTCCATGTCGGAAGATGACTCCGGTCGCACGGCAGCCTATGCCTTTGATATTCGGTCTGTCGAACTGGCAATCGTCAAACACGCGCAGCCGGAATACGACAGGAAGAAGGGCGATGACCTGCATGCGGGTGAGGATGAGAAAGATGAAGTGTGGGTGATTCCACAGGACACTCTGCTGGGTGCTCACGAGAATGATGCTCTGATCTCACGAGAGTCCCTGCCGTTTCACCTCAAAGTGCCTCGATACCTCGTGAACTGCGTGCTGGAAAGTCGTGCCGGTCCGCCGTCTGACGGCAAAGACGAAATTGATGCCACCGCAGGACTCGGTAAGCATGCTCGCGCCGTCGCGATCAATCAGAAAGACGGTATGCAGTCAGAGGTGGATTCAGGAGCCATTTACCTCGACATCATTGATCCGAAGTCCGGTAAGAAAACGGCCACCCATCTGGTTGCCAATAAGATGTCCGGCTACCTGCTTCCTCGCGGCGAAGAGGTGAAGTTTGGTGACAGCACATACCATCTCTACCTGCGATTTCGTCGAACCTATTTCCCATGGGCTATCAGCCTGAAGGAGACCAGGCGAGTCGACTATCTCGGAACGACCGTTCCAAAAGACTTTCGTTCCACCTTTGTGATTACAGAGGAGAGTGGGAAAGAGCACACTTTCACCACCAAGATGAACAATCCGGTACGGTACAACGGCCTGACATTCTTTCAGTCGGACCATGGGCTCCAGAATGGAGTCGAGTTCACGTCTCTGCAGGTCGTTCGGAATTCCGGCTGGATGTTGCCTTACATTGGCTGCATGGTGGTTGCGTTTGGCATGTTTGCTCAGTTTGGGCAGACACTGATTCGCTTCCTCGGGCGGCAGGGCCTCGAAGACAGTGCACTTCCCGCTGATGTTACGGACTCCCAGGGTAATGTTGACGATGAATCAGACGCAGCTGTATCACCATTAGAAGCTGCAAGGCGGCCTCTTAAGCAGCCTGCAATGTCATTGTCAGCCAGCGAAGCGAAAGGTCACCCTGCCACATGGATTGTTCCTGTCGTGCTGATGATCGTCACGGTTGGTTATGTGGCCAGTAAGGCTCGATCCAGGCCCAGGGAAGACCAGGTTGACTTCCGCGCGTTCAACCGTCTGCCGGTTACTGCGGGCGGCCGCGTCCAGCCAATTCGTTCGCTGGCCGAAGGCACATTCCTCCCGATTCTTGGCAAGGACAGTTTTGAAGGCGAAATGGAAGTTGCTGAGCTGGACAGAGAGCGAGCCGACATCGTGGAAACGCTGGAGTCCGGCTGGGAAGACCATGACTGGTCACGCCTCAATGATTTCAGTGGCACTTATCCGGAGTGGGCGGCTGAGATTCGCAATATTGCCGGTGGCGATGCTGAGGATGTGCTCGAACTCATGCGACCGTACATGACGGAAGAGCGTTCTGCGTCGTGGTTGTTGCTCGACATTGTGGCTCGCCCGGAGCTCGCGGAACGTCATCGGATCTTTCACATCGTGAACGACGAAGTGCTCGCACTTCTGGGACTGGAGATCCGGCCCGGGCTGCGATACTCACTGTCAGAATTCCGAGAGAAACTACGGGACCTCATTCCGATTCAGATGGAAGCAATGCAGCTGCAGCAGCAGAACGAATCTGCTCGAATCACGACCAGGCAGCGGAAAGTCATGGAACTCATGACGAACGTGCGAACTTACAATCGACTCAGCTTCCTGTTCAACAATCCGGCTGAAGCTGAAGCACCAGACTACGAGCTCTTTGAGACCGTGGAATGGACATGGCAGACGTTGACGATCGCTAAGAATGAATCCCTGCCGGCACTCTGTGTGCCCACAAACTCATGGCAGTCAGCGCTGCAGTTCCAGTCGCGTCCGTGTGCGGTTGCCATCAGCACCCTCGCTGAACATCTGCGTGACCGCAATCTGAATTCCAGAGAGGATCTGCTGAAGGCACTTACTTCAGAGATGGACGAGTCAGATGTCCGGAAGCGTCTGTTGACTCAGATGAACCGCGCCCTCATGGAGCTGACTTCCATCACCCAACAGTCAAACCCGGACCTTACCGGCGATGAACTGGATGCAGAGGTGAAGGTTCTTGCCATCAGAGCGCTCAGTCAGATTCCGCCTCCATCAGCGCAGCATGAAATCCTGAAGGTGATCGCCGCTTCCTGGCCTGAATTGTCCAGCGAAGAACTTGTGGCAAAGATTGATCTGGAAAGCCTGGGGGCCGAAGACACGTCGATGATCTCTGCGGAGTCTGTCAGACGTGTTCCGGAGTCGCTGAAAGGAGACCCGCGGCAGGCTGATCTTCAGCGGCTGGTGGGATTGAACCTGCAGATCCCCAATGGATTTGGTACCGCTGGGCGACTGGTCGCGGAACTCATGCTGGATGACCTCGAAGATATGGCAGGCCCGTTTCTGTTCCCTGACTCGGAGAAAGAGCGACAGCAGATTGCGGCGGAACGTCTGGAGGCACGAAAGAACGGAACGAGCAAGGAACAGATGCCGGATGATCCGGATGACTGGGAAAGTGATGAAGACCTCGCCACTGCCGCCGAGGACCGTGATCCGGGGAAGACGCTTAGCGAAGCCGACAGTCACCTTGCGGCTATCTTCGCTGCATGGGGGCAGCAGGATACGAAGGACTTCACGGATCAGTCGATCGCTTATCACAAGTGGATTGAGAAGCAGCAGATCGGTGTCCTGTCTGAGCGAGTGTCATTCGGTGTCGGGTCCATTGACAAGCTGACCTATGAGAGTTTCATCAATCACCTGCAGCCTCAGATGAATGCGATCTTCATCTACCTGACGGCTCTGGTCTTTGGATTTCTGTCATGGATGATCTGGCGAAAGGGTTTTCAGCGAACTGCTTTTGGTCTGTCGATTCTTGCCTTCGTGCTGCATTCATTCTTTCTGCTGGCACGCATGCAGATTTCCGGGCGACCACCAGTGACCAATCTCTACTCCTCAGCCGTCTTCATTGGCTGGGGTGTGGCGTTGTCCTGCATTCTTCTGGAATCATTCCTGAAGCTTGGACTGTTCAACGTAGTGGGAGCAATCTCCGGTGCTGTCAGTCTGGTGATCGCCAACATTCTGGGGATGGAAGACGGCGACACGATGGCTGTGATGCAGGCTGTTCTGGACACCCAGTTCTGGCTGGCCACGCATGTGGTCTGCATTACCTTCGGATATGCGGCCACATTCCTCGCCGGTTTCCTTGGGATCGTCTATGTATTCAAGAGCATCATTGGTTCTTCCGTGGCGCGTGAGGATGAACAGCAGCTTTTGGGCAAGGTGATCTACGGAACCACATGTTTCGCGCTGTTCCTGAGTTTTGTCGGAACTGTCCTGGGAGGTCTGTGGGCAGATGACTCATGGGGCCGGTTCTGGGGCTGGGACCCGAAAGAGAACGGTGCTCTGATGATCGTGATCTGGAACGCCATCATTCTTCACGCTCGCTGGGACCGCATGGTTCGCGACTACGGAACCGCCATTCTGGCGATTCTTGGCAATGTTGTGACGGCATGGTCGTGGTTCGGTGTGAATGAGCTTGGTGCGGGTCTGCACAACTACGGGTTCACGGAAGGCCGCCTTCGCTGGCTGGCCGGCTTCATGCTGGTCAACATTGTGTTCGTCTGCGTGGCGGCCGGCATCAAAATGCTGATGAAGTCCGCCGGTGATCGAGACATCCCTGCCGCCTGAGAGTCGTCAGGAACCCCATCATCAGTTCCAGAATCGGGGATCCCGAAACGTGTGTGAGGGTCCGCGGCCTCACCCCATATACTCCTGTCGTTTGAGCGGCAGCCGAAGGCGCTCGTGTTGACCTGCATTACGCAGAGGATGTAAGCCGCGAGGCCGTGCGGGCCTCCGGTTAAACGATGATGCGACTGCCCTATCCCTCAAGCCGTACCACTGTGTCGTAGTACACGGCACACTCGCCGTTGTCGGTAACTTCAGCCGGCACCAGCGCATTCGCACTACGGCCCTTTGAGTGCCAGCCGCCTTTTTCCATGAGCAGCACGTCAGGCCTTTGTCTTGCGTCGTGCTTCAGTCGAACCTGCATCGTGCCTTCAGTCGACGAAATGCTGACGACGTCACCATCGGCGTGGTCACCCGCTGCGTCAGGATGAATAACAGCTTCGGCCGGACCCTCCTGCGACTCAGTCGGCCATTGCGAGGCCTGAGACTTAGATGTGGAGAGAGCCGTCAGTCGCAGACCCCGGTCTGTTTCGGGCGTGGTGAGTTCTTCGGGCAGTTCCTGAATCAGGTTTACTCGTCCTGTTTCTGTTGGAAACACACGATCCGCGAACAGTATCTCTGGGGTGAACGGATTGCGGACGAAACCTTCTGTCATCAACTGCTCTGCTGCGCCTTCGGCGTCGATCCGCGACAACAGTCGTTTGCGCCAGACCTCTGTTTCGACGTCAAACTCTTCCGCGTGTCCTGTTCGGCGAGAGAGTTCACGGAAAATCTCATGATCCGTGAGCACGCCTTTGGGAGGTTCGACCACTTTATTGACTGCCCCGACGTAGTGATGTCCGTAGGCGCCTACAAGGTCGTCCTCTTCAAGCATTGTCGTTGTCGGAAGAATAAGGTCTGCACACTGGGTAGAGTCTGTCATGAATGGGTCAACCACAACTGTGAATTCTCTCGACCGCAGTGCTTCAGCAACCGTCTCTGACTCGGGAAGCATGGCTACTGGGTTGGCCGCCCAGACCCACATCATTCGTATTGGCGGGTCTGCGGCCTGCATCACGCCGGGGCCAAACAGCGGCTCCGGAATGCGCCTTGGACAGACAGCCGGGTTACTGAATGAAAAGTCGAATGCGGTGCGGCGGCCAAAGTAGGAGGAGGCTCCTCCCCCCGCGATTCCAAGATTGCCGGTGACGGCGACCAATGCATCGATTGCTCTTATGGATGTTGCCCCAAATTTCCGTCGCTGAAGTCCCCAGCCAATCAGGCTGCACGTTGGCCCGTTACTCCATTCTGCTGCCAGCATCCGCAGCTGATCGAGCGAGATATCGGCGGCCCTCGCCCACTCTTCCGGAGTGTGGGATCGCACCAGCTGTTGAAACCTGTCGTGATGATCGCAGTACCCTGAAGCATCCGGATCCCACCCGCCCTCCTTCAGGAGGCAGGCTGCAATTCCGAGGGCAATGGCTGCATCTCCACCTGGACGAGGCTGAATGTAGCAGTCGGAAACAGCGGTGGTCTGATGGTGAATAGGATCTATCAGGACGATTCGTGTGCCGTTGGCGCGTGCTTTTTTCAGTTCGGGAATGAGGTGAATGTTGCTGACAGAGACATTCTTGCCCCACAGGAAGATTGTCTTCGCATTGTGTAGATCGAAATAGTCGTTGCTTTCAAAGGTTCCAAAATCTTCAAGCTGCGCCGCTTCTGCTGCTCCCGTGCAGACATCTCCACTCTTCTCCGTCACTGGCCCAAATCGTTCGAAGAAGTAGTCACCTACATGCTTCATGATGCCCAGGGAGCCGCCGCACCGATACTGCATGATCGATGTGCCGCCCGATTCCTGTTTGAATCGAATGAGGTTCTCTGCGGCCAGGTCGAGGGCGGCAGGCCACTCGATTGCGTCAAAGGAACCACTCTTCTGCCGACGAAGTAAGGGCTTTGTCAGCCGTTCCGAGGAGTTTTGGCGTTCTGGAAACCGTCGGGTCCGACCGCAGATGAAACCCTGAGTGACAGGGTGATCGGGATCACCGTCGAGTCGCACGACTGTCCCATTTTCGACTGTCGCAATCAGTCCGCACGCGTCCGGACAGTCTCGGGTACAGGCAGTCTTGTGCTGAGTCGTTGTCATTTTTGTTCGCTGCTGATCTGCAGAATTGTTTTGCCGGGCATCTGCTCAGCGGAGATCACCGCCTCGGAAATCTGGTCCAGCGAGTAATGGTCTGCGATGCTGCTTTGCAGAGTGCCGTCAAGAATCAGTCGCGTGATCTTCCTGACCAGCTTCAGTTTAAAGAGCAGACCCTGCTGAGCCATATAGTTTCTCAGCCAGAATCCTTCTACCGACAGATCTGAAGTCATGAGGGTTCGGCCGGAAATTGAAATCGGCTGGTTCCCGAGAGTTCCATAAACAAGCAGTCGGCCGCCCCTGTCCAGAGACCGGATGACTGCAGCCGTCAACACACCCCCCACAGGATCAACCGCAGCGCGGATTGCTGCGCCTCCTGTGGCAGATTGAACCTGGTGTTGCAGATCCTCCGGCTCAATAATCTCCGGATCACAGACAATGATCTGATCAGCGCCAAGTGCCTTTAGCTCACTTACCTGTTCCCGCCTGCGGACGATATTCAGAGTTCGAAATCCGAGTGCCTTCCCGAGGCGGATGATCATACGTCCCAGCGTGGAAGCCGCAGCCGTCTGTAACAGCCATTCCCCTGCACGGACGCGCAGAACTTCCTGTGTCATGACCCATGCTGTGGCCGGGTTGACAAAGAAAGTCGCTGCCTGGTCGACTGAGAGACTTCTGCTGAGTGGAATTACCTGAGTGGCCGGCACAACCAGCTGTTCTGCCCAGTTACCACCTCCACGATTCAGTACGGCCACGCGTTTTCCGGAAAACAGCCGACCCCGCAGGCCTGCCTCTGCTCTTTCAACAACACCAACACCTTCGAATCCCGGACTTTGCGGAAGCGCTGGGTCCTGTCCGAATTTGCCTCGGATGAACAGCAGGTCCGAAGGGTTCACCGGGCTGGCCAGCATGCGGACCTGAACACAGCCTTTTGTGAGGACTGGTGGGTCTGCTTCGACGCACCTCAGGACGGAAGCAGGTTCTCCCGTCTCTGAAAATAAAACGCGTTTCATAGGGACGCCCTGATCAGCGGACTTCGGCAGCAGTCAATGTGAGTTGGGCATCCGGTGACGCCATAATCTTCTTTGCAGGCACCTCGTTGACGGGCCATAGAACACTGAAGTGATCATGACCAGGAACTATCACGACGGACAGGTTGCTGTTGTTAATCTACGACCGCAGCCGGCAATCAATGCCAGTAACAAGCCAGCTGAAGCGCGTCTGATAAGTTGAACCGAGGTCAGCATGCGGCTCTATTCCGACTTTTTTCGCAGCCCTTTGAACAGTTTTCGATCAATTCTTGGATTAAACGGAGTCCATGACGCGTCCTTGTTCATGTCATCCTCGATGGCACGAGTGAACTCATGCAGCTTGGCATCAATGTTATCGATGTAGTGCAGCACGATCGCTTCCGGAGTCATCGGAAGTCGTGGGCTGCCGAATTCCAGAGTTCCGTGGTGACTGAGGATCATGTGCTTCAGCCGCAGTACGTCCTCTTCATCGATCTCTGCACCGCCCAGCTCGGCTCGGGCCAGCAGCAGCTTCTCATTGAGGATTTCGATGGCAATGTTCATGTGACCCAGTAACTGGCCTTCATCGGTGTAGGCCAGAGTTGGGTCCCATGACAGTTCACGAACCTTGCCGAGATCGTGCATCAACACACCCAGCAGCAGCAGGTCACGATTGAGCGTGGGATAGTGATCGCAAAGCCGGTTTGCTACCTCTGCCATGCTGACAACGTGCTCGATCAGACCGCCGTGATACGCATGGTGTGCCTTGATTCCTGCAGGGGCAGAACACAGGTCATTCACCAGTTTTTCGTCGTTCAGAAAGCACTCCCCGAGGACCCGCAGGTGTTCTGAATTAATCGATCCCAAAAGTTCTCTGAGGCGATCGAGCAGGTCGCCGACGTTGTTCTGTGCCTGGACTTCGAAGTCTTCGGCGTTCCATGACGAATCCGGGACGTGATCAATGAAGTTAACAATCATCTGCAGCCCGCCCTGATACAGCTGCACTTTCCCTTTCACTCGAACCATGTCTCCGGCAGACAGATGCTGCATGGCCTCTTCGCTGACATTCCACATGAGTCCACTGATGACACCGGTTCGGTCTCTTAGCGTGGCCAGCAGGTAGAGATCCGCATTTCGATTGGCGCGCAGTTGTTTGTCAGCCAGCAAAAAGATCTCATTGACGGTATCACCATCCTGGAGTTCCTTCACAAACGTCCTGGACATATATCTCTTTCGGGTGTGGGTTATCCCGCACGGGATGCTTCAGTTAAATGAGCGAGCACCATCTGCACGCTGTGGCATTCTAGGTGTTCCCTGGTGTCAGCGAAACTCGTCAGGGATGGTTAGGTTGCGACCTCGCAGTGGTCGAACAGCAGATTATTGTTTCACGTCAGGGAGAGCATTGCTGCGGGTGATATCTGTGCATGGAATCACGAAACAACATGTCACCGCGCTGGGCTGTTTGAAATCTGCGCATAAAAAAACGGCCTTCCGTGGCCCACCATTACGGTCTCTCGTCCAGCGAACCTCCTGCACGCCATCTCATCGAGAGGGTGGGACGATATGAAGATACTGAGAGCCTGTCAAAGGACAGCCCGCGACAAAATGTGAGGCTTGTCCGTGATTTATTTTTGGAGAAAACAGGGCCGATCGTTGACCTGATCTCGCTTGACTTTCGAGTCACATTGACTCGTAAACAGACGCACAGAAAGAGAGCCTGTTGACGTGAAGGATCAGCTATCTCGTGCCGGAGTCTTCTGCTGATCAGGCACCGTTGCGGTGCTGCTATCCCAGTACGTCGTCCACTATTCTTCTTCGACGACGACGTCTGCGTGTTCGGTGCGCCAGCTTATCATCATGATGGCTGCCCTCTGCGAAGAAGGTGCCCGCAAGCAGACGGTAGAAGAACAGCAGGATAAAGGCACCTGCGGTTGCAGCAATGAATCCCTTTCCACTGATCGGGTCAATTTTCGCGTTGTTCCAGATCAGCAGGACGCATCCACACCCAATGACGCTGCCCATGATTCCCATCAGCATGGTGCCGACAGCACCACCTGGATCTCTGCCCGGCATGATCGCTTTGGCAGCGAGTCCTGCGAGTGTTCCGAATCCGACCCAGCGCAGCAGTTCATTCAGAGAGTCTTTGACAATCTGCATGACTTCGGCTTCGGACATGAACTCTTCTCCTGAGGGGCGCGAGCCCGCAGCATAGGAGCATTGTGGGAGTGCCCCAATATGATTCCCGCAGTTCCCGGTGAGGGAACGGAGCTGCAGGACGAATTCCGGTGAGGTTCGCCGAGTGGGCGAGGACCAGTCTGCAGTTTCTGCCGATGTGCAATCATCCGGCTGCAAAACTGATTCATTGAACACTCGTGCGAAGTGCACGACCAGTCAATCAGTATTCCTTCGGATGTCGGCGGAAAAGGTTTCGCCAATCCCCTTCTCCCTCGCGATCTGGTCAATTCGGCATCGTGCCTTCAGCGATTCGAAGTCTTCGCCGTCGCGGCCGATCATACCCAGTTCATAGGCGTACCTGTCAGCATATCCTGGCGCGACCACTCGTGAGTCCAGCCAGTCCACTTTTCGTTTGAGGATATCGTCGGCATGCCAGGCGATGTTGTTGGTGCAGTTGTTCAGGAGTGAATGATAGAACTCCGGCGTCTCCCGCAGGCCATCGATTCTCTTTGCGATGTTTTGAAAGAGTGTCTGGATCTGCGCCGGAGTTGCCTTAAGCGGGTAAAGGTGGACTGGTTGATCCGGATAAAATGCGGCCCGCCTTCCGACCTCATCCTTTTCGTCTGAGATCACGTAGATCAGTTCATACTGGCGAAACAGCCCGCGAACTGCAGAAAAGCTCTCCCCCTGCTCCCGGCGGACTTCAACCGAGACACTGAAGTACTGCGGTCCTTCCTCTGTCATGACCCGGAATGTCAGGAAGTTATGGGCGATGCCTTCGAGAGCCGTGAATCGATGAACGACAAACCAGACTCCATCGAGCTGACTTAGTTGAAACGTTCGGGTCTCATAGCACACGTCTTTCTCATTCTTTGAGTGATGAACGGAATTGCGAAACATCTCAATGGTGACATCGTCGCCGTCGATGGAGATGATTGGATGAAACGCATGGTCATCAGCCCAGTTTCTGCTGTTGGATGGCCATTGGAAAAAGGAAAGGAGGATTGGTCCCGCACACCCGATCAGCGTCGTCATCAGCCGGCGGCTGGGCTGCCACTTCTTTCTTTCTTCCGGAGGAGTATCAACACCAGTGGACTTCGGCTTCCTGAGCTTGACCAGCAGCACGGCACTCCAGCTCACTGCCAGACAGGGCCCGCCAATCCCTGAGCGAAGAAACCAGAGTATTCCAAAACACCACAGCACAAGAAGACTGCAGGCAAAGGCAGTGGCAGCACGAATCAGCAGGCTTATCAGTTTCATTTGGATGTTATGCTCGATGCCCAACCCGGACAGTCTGAGGGCTGCTTATGGTTTCTTACGACCGGTGCGGCCCCACTATGATGCCAAAGTCCTGACGTTTTCTCCGGTGGACCCATGGTCAAAGTTACCTTTACCTCCAATCTTCTACGGCACGCGAACTGTCGCCAGCAATCCGTTGCAGCGACTGCCGTGCGTGAGGCGCTGGAGCGAGCCTTTGAAGATCAGCAGGATGTCCGCGGCTAAGTGCCGGACGATCATGGTCTGCTGAGGACTCACATGGTCGTGTTTATCGATCGAATACCGGTTCCTGATCGGCGTTGAGTCGATCAACAGGGGGGCTGAGTTGCAGCCTGGCCCGTATCAGGCAGGCTGGAATCCATCAGGCATTCGCGCCCCGTCACCGTGCATTGCGGCGGACTGCCCGCTCTGCGAACCTTTGTGACATGAAGATTCACCATCAGCCACTTCAGGCCCTCATTCGTGAGTTGTTCCTGGCAAATCAGTCTTCCGAGACCGAAGCAGACCTGATTGCTCAACACCTCGTGACCTCCAACCTGGTCGGTCACGAATCCCACGGAGTGATTCGAGCGCCGATCTACATCGAGTGGTTAAAGAGTGAAATGGTCTTTGCCAACCGGTCACTCGAGATCATTCATGACCAGGACGCGCTCGCGCTGGTGGATGGCCGGATGGGCTACGGGCATGCGCTGGGGAAGCAGGTTGTGGACATGGGTGTCGAGAAGTGTCGACGTCACGGAGCGGCTGCGATAGCGCTCCGGAATTCCGGACACCTCGGCCGCATTGGGCACTGGGCAGAAATCGCTGCTGATGCGGGTTGTGTCTCACTCCATTTTGTAAACAGTACGGGCCGAGGAATGATGGTTGTTCCGGCTGGCGGAGTTGAGCCAAGGCTGTCCGTCAACCCTGTCACGATGGGAGTTCCTTTGCCCGGTCATCCGCACATTGTTCTGGACATCGCAGCTGCTGCGACGGCAGAAGGCAAGCTGAAGGTTGCCCGCAACAAGGGTGAGAAAGTGCCTGACAACTGGATCGTCGATGGCCACGGAAATCCAACCAATGACCCGGAGCAGTTCTATGGTCCGCCGAAAGGAGCGATTCTGCCGACCGGTGGGCATAAGGGGTATGGGCTGTGCTTCATGGTGGAAATGCTGGCCGGACTGTTGACGGGGGGCGGTTGCAGCAAACCAGGAGTGACACGGCTGGAGCAGGGGATGCTGTCAGTCTTCATTGATCCGAGTCAGCTGCCTCTGGATCAGTTCCTCAGTGAAGAATCAGCAAGATATATCGCATGGGTCAAGAGTGCTCGGACGGCGGCCCCCGACGGAGAGATTTTTGTTCCGGGCGAAATCGAATACCGTCGCCGCAGGCAGCAGATGAATGAGGGAATCCAACTCGACGAAACAACGTGGATGCAACTGACAGAGGCTGCTCGAAACAATGGCCTGTCTGAGGAACTGATCTCGGCAGCAATTGTCTGACGTGAGCCCACACAGTTGTGATTTGAGTCGACGATTGGTGCAATGTCAGTCTCTCCCTCCCTCAATCTCGCCTTCCCATGATGCGCACTCTCCTGGAACCGGAACCAGTTCGTAAGTCGAAGCTGCGGATCACTGACGTAGCAAAGGCCGTGTATACGAAGCACCGTGGATCGGTTTTGAGATGGCCTCTGATTTCAAAATTGGTGCCGGGGCTCATCTTCTGCTGCATCGTATCTGCTGATGCCGAAAACTGGCCCGCGTGGCGTGGGCCAACCGCGAACGACATATCGACGGAAGAGTCAGGTTGGGACGGTAGCAACTGGATTCGCGGCGAAGCGTGGTCGTTTGAGGCCGGCGAAGGCAGCAGCGCACCGGTTGTGATTGGGAATCGTGTTTTTCTGACAGGCTGGGCTGCGGATAAGGACCATCTCATCTGTCTCAACGCTGACACGGGTAAAGAGGTGTGGCGTCAGTCGTACCAAAGCCCGAAGTATGGACGCGAGGCGGTTGGTGATCAGGGGCTTTATTCCGGTGCCTGTTCCACACCTTCATTTGACTCGCGTAGTGGGCTGCTTGTCACCCTGTCCATCGACGGGCTCCTTGCAGCATGGAACACCAGTCGGAAAGGGGAACAGGTCTGGTCTCGGAGTCTTTATGACGATTACCAGGCACCTCGGCGACCTGAAGTAGCGAAACGAAAGAAGACCCGCCGCGATTACGGTTATGTCTGTTCTCCTCTGATCCACAACAACGAGGTCATTGTGGAAGTGGGAGGGAAGAGTGGAAATCTTGTAGCATTTGATCTGAACACAGGACGTGAAGTCTGGACATCAGAGAACGCAGATGAAGCCGGTCATACCGGAGGCCCTGTTCTGATGATGGTGGATGGACAGCAGTGCGTCGCTGTCCTGACTCTTCGAAACCTTGTGGTGTCTGAGATCCCCTCGAATGCCGGGCATGCAAAGACGGTGGCTTCGTTTCCATGGACGACAGACTACGGTAACAACATCGCAACAGTCGCCGTTGATGGGCAGTCCGTCATCATTACTTCCGCCTACAACCAATTTGCAGTCTGTCGTGTGGATGTGGACTCTCGCGGTGCCCGAGAAGTCTGGCGGAACACGAAACTGGCATCCGGCGTCTGTTCGCCCGTTATCAGCCGGGGGCGAGTCTACTGGGCATGGCGGGGAATTCATTGCGTGGACTTCGAGACAGGCAGAGAGCTGTGGAATGGTGGCCGCATCGGTTCTCAGGGATCCTGCATTCTGACAAAGGACGAGCGGCTGATCGTCTATGGTAACAAGGGTGATCTGCTACTTTGCGATGCCCGTCGAGACACTGATCGCTATACCGAATTGACTCGTCAGGCCGTGCTGTCACGCACGGACGCATGGCCTCACGTCGTTCTTTCTTCCGGCCGACTGTATTGTCGGGATCGTCGCGGGACTGTGAAGTGCCTGCGTGTTCGTTAATCATCTTCACTGTCAGGGTGCGTTATGCTTCGACTGGTCTGTTCACTGTGGTGTGTTCTGCTCGTTTCCGCGGCTGCTGTCGCCGACAGGTCAAATAGGCGGTTGGATATCTACTTCATTGATGTCGAGGGTGGTGCAGCGACGCTGCTGGTGACACCCGAGGGAGAATCACTGCTGATTGATTCCGGATACCCTGACAACAATGGGCGTGACCGTGATCGCATCATCAACGTGGCACGCGATGTCGCTGGTCTCAGGCAGATTGACCATGCAGCAGTGTCGCACTGGCACCGCGACCACTATGGCAATCACGCTGCCCTCGAAGCGTCTTTCGGAATTGGAACGTTCTGGGACCGAGGGATTCCGGATGAACTGCAGGAAAATGCCAGCTTTGAAGATCGCATTGCCGACTATCGGGCTGCTTCTCAGAACGCTTCCAAACCACTTGCGGCGGGTGACATCCTGCCACTGAAGTCGGGTTCCACAAAACTCAGTTGTCAGGTGTTGACGTCCGGTCGAAACACAATTCCCAATAAAGGGCCGGCGAATCCTCACGCCGGACGCCACCAGTAATGTGAGCGAGATGCTACAGACAATGCAGCCAGCCTCAGTCTTCTGTTCCAGTTCGGAGACTTTCGATTCCTGTGTTGCGGTGATCTGACGTGGAACGTGGAAGCGAAGCTCATGACTCCCAACAATCCTGTCGGGACTGTCGACATGTATATGGTGACTCACCACGGTCTGCCGACGAGTAATAACCCCGCGCTCGTGCTTGCGGTCGACCCTACGGTCACCGTGATGTGCAATGGCCCGACCAAAGGGGGAGCTGAACAGACGCTTAAAACACTTCGTGAAATCAAATCGCTGAAGGACATGTATCAGCTGCATCGCAACGTCAAGCTGGGTCCGGAGCTGCAGACCTCCGCGGAATTAATTGCGAACGGCGGAACAACAGCCACGTGTCAGGGCCGTTGGATCAAGGCCTCAATCAGCCCGGACGGCACCAGCTATACAGTACAGATCGGCCCCAAGGGTAAACAGCGGACTTATCAGTCGCGAGAACATTAGATCCTGAATCGTCGCTGAAACACCTCACCGAAGACACTGACCTGCAGGCCGTTGTGCTCGCATTGCCACTGTCTCCATTCTGCCACCAATACGGCCATGCTCAGCGACGGCTTGCGGCGAAGTATCGGGGGGTTCCTGTTCTCCAGCGTGTATTCCTGTCAGTGCTTGCGGAAGATGGGGCGACTCTGGATTCCATTCATCTGCCGCAGGGCGGTCATCAGTAAATGGCGGATGCCGTCTGGCAGATGATCAGAAGCGGCTTTGACAGTCGGACAGATTGAATGCTCGCGATGGTGTGAATTTATTGCGTACAGGGAGTGCTCCCGGTGAGGCGAATGCCAGCGGCATGAAGCTCCTCTGGAATTCAATACGGGGCCAGTAAACAAAGCACTCAAAGAGCCAGGCAGTCAGCGTGACCAGAACCAGGCAGCCACTATTCTAAACGACAACCAGTTTCGGCCGGCGTTACCTGACTGCTTCCAGCGTAATGGTCACGTCGACGTCTTTCCCGTCCCGTTCAACCTTGAGCAGGAGTTCGTCGCCGGGAGCACGCCGGTAGATATCTGCGAGGACAGTAATACTGCCAAACACGTCGCCACCGATCTCCTTGACCACGTCTCCTCTTTTTAGTCCGGCTTTGGCAGCCGGGCTTCCCGGCGTTATCTGGTGAACGGCAACATTCATCTGGCGCGGGGCGTTTGGGACGACTGGGAACACGGGCACGGGCTGGAAGGCCGCGCCAACGGTCACATTTCTATTTGCGAAGTTCGGCAGCGGAATCAATCGCATGCGTGCTGTCGTTGCCGACGCCAGCGTGCGGCCGTCGTTCTGGACGGCGTAAATCTGACTGGTGAAGTACTGCAGTTGATTGGCGGTGAGCACATCCTTCAGATGAGCGGGTTCCAGCCCGGCCAGTTCACCGTAAAGGACTGTGGATCGAGAGTTAGCAGGAGTCTCGTAGGAGAAGCCTGCCCCAAGTACTGAATCGACAATCTCAAAGACGGCTTCTCGCTGTTCAGGAGTGAAGACCAGTTTTGAGTCCAGCTCAATGACTCTCTGGCGGACTCGATATTCCCGCAGAAACGTGGCTCGTGCCTTAACGGCCTCGTCGTACTTCAGCCGCTGTTCCGGTTTCAGCGTGTTCGCGACAGTGTGAACCCAGATTCGGTTTTGCTGAACGGGTGCGACCATTGAAGCAACGCTGCGGAATACCGATGCGGGTAGCTGACGAATTTTGTCATCCGGATCTTCCGGCTTCTCCTCAGTGTCGGCAGCAGGATCCTTCCTGGCTGGTGGAACTCTCTGCGCGGGGACCAGACGAGCGGCGGCAACAGCACCGGCACGATTTACCAGACGGCCCCCAATGCGATCAGCATATTCGCGAGCTCGCTTCTTCCATTCTTTCATCGACGAATCGACGGCACCTCGAGCGGCCAGTCTCAGTTTCCTGGTCTGAGCTTCCTCAAGATCGCAGACGCGGTCCAGTTCATCGATTCTTACCTCCAGTTCCTGAGTGAACGCTTTCCGCTGTGCCTCAATGGGATCTGCCTGCGGTGCGGGAGCAGCACGGCCAATTGCTAAGGCACCATTGGGAGCAATGGCGATTGCTTTCCCTCGAATCTGAGCCTTCTGAAGGACCTGCTGGGCGGCTTCCGCCGCAATCACCTGTGCTGCTCTGGCTGCACGAGCTGCCGGGCGAGCAGCAGGTTTCGCATCTTCCTTTTTGTCAGCGTCCTGAGCGATCACTGCTGTCATCATCGTAAGCACACACAGCAGATTGGGGAGGGAGCGTTGGGTTCGTGCAATTCTCATAGCATGGTCCTTACCAGAATGGACGCGGATCGGAACGGCTCCCGGCCCAATGAATGCTGCAGGACTTGAGCGGGCCGCGTAGCACCTGCATGGTATCGTGGAGATATCTCTACGGCAAAGCGCGATCAGATCACCGGCTTTCGTTTAACCGGTAGCCGCAGACGCACGTCTGCTCCAGACTCCTGACGGTGCATTTCACGCAGGATGAAGTTCCGGGTGGAGTTGATAGAATTCCTCAGCTCCTACACGCGAGCGCTATTGGTTTGTCTCTCTGCTGTTCCTGCTACGCTCAATCTGTACATGGAGCGTATCGCGATCTCAGCGGCCAACGGCTCGACCTCGGATATCCCCGTAACTGGCTTGCTGGATGGCAGATCATCGGGTTGATCTTATCGGAGTCGAAGCGCCTTCCGGTCCTGATGTGAATGACCGGCCGGAGGTCACCGAGGTCCACCAGATCCTGCTGTGTGGCAATGAACTGATCGTGGAAGGATAAACGGGCTGAGAAAACTGACTCAGCCGACCGTCGCATTTATTGCACGGCCCATGAAGACTACAGGTGAGACGGGTGTCCTGCCCGCGCTATTGCTATTGAGGAGAGCCCTGAGTGACTCGGGAATACACAATCGTAACACTGCCGGGGGACGGAATCGGTCCGGAAGTCATGCGTGAGACGACGCGCGTTATGGAAGCTGTCGCCGACGCGTGTTCGCTTTCGTTGAACCTTCAGCGACGCGAAGCCGGAGCGTCCCACTACCGCGATCACGGAGTGGCACTGCCGGATTCAGTGCTGCAGGATTGTCTGGATGCGGACGCCGTGATTCTGTCAGCAATCGGTCTCCCGGATGTCCGCAAATCGGACGGTACGGAGGTTCAGCCCGACATGATGGTCGGACTGCGACGGGCTATGAAACTGCACTCTGCCGTTCGTCCCGTGCGACTTTATCCGGGCGTTGAGAGTTGCCTGAGGACGGCCGAGAAAGGGATTGATTTCATTATCCTGCGCGAGAACCTTGAGGGTCTGTTCGCATCCTATGGTGGTGGGTGTCGCGTCGGTGATGCAGTCGCGACAGACACGATGGTTATCACTCGCCAGGGGTCACTCGACGTCTGTCGTTACGCGTTTCATCTGGCTGAGAAACGCAAAGGACGTCCGAGTGACGGAAAACGCATCGTCACGTGCGTGGACAAGGCCAACATCTTCCGCAGTCTCGCGTTCTTTCGAGAGATATTTTTTGAGGTTGCTGCGGAACATCCGAATATTGAAGCCGAAGCTACCTATGTCGACGCAATGAGCCTCTATATGGTGCAGAATCCGTCCAACTACGACGTTGTGGTCACTGAGAATCAGTTCGGTGACATCCTGTCCGATCTTGGAGCCGGGATTGTTGGAGGTCTCGGGATGGGGCCTTCTGCGGAAGTCGGAGAGCACCACGGACTGTTTCAGCCATCACATGGGACGGCTCCCCAGATCGCAGATCAGAACATAGCGAACCCCATGGCCACCATTCTGTCGGCCAGCATGATGTTTGACTGGCTGGGCGACAGGCACTCGGACGACGACTGTTTCAAAGCCGCCAGCCTGATTGAAGACGCCGTGATTAGTGTTCTGGAAGCCGGATCCGTTCGCACAGCAGATATCGGTGGTTCGTCATCGACCACAGAAGTCACGGACGCCATACTGTCAGCCCTGCAAAGCTGATCCCGACAACCAGGGACAACGATGAATGCAATTTCCTCGTCAGCGAGAGACATTCGTCATACACAAGTTTGAAGCTCCACTCGGAATAATTCATGGCGTGCCTCCGGCGGACATCAAAGAGGACTGGCTGGCCGTAGTCCGCAAAAAGCAGGCCGCAGCGAGCTCTGGGATTAATTAGGGTGGGTACCGTTCAGCAACGACCACAGTGTTTGGAATCGCAGGGGCGGTGGGCGATGCCTGCCCTGCTTCGTCCTTACAGGCACGAGGCGCAAGCCAGTGTGTCGAGCTCCTGCGAGTAGTAGGTCACCACAGAGGCCACAGAGAAACACAGAGAAACGCCGAGGTCTACGGGACGAGCACTCGCACGCGGTGATTGTTGGAATCGCCAACGAAGACGTGCCCCGCCCCGTCGACGAAGACACCGTGAGGTCGATCCATCCGGCACCTGGCGGGATTGCCATCCGGGCCGTCTCCTTTGTCGCCGTTGCCAATCACCGTTTCAATCGTCTTTGATTTCATACGAACGACTCGAACTGTGTGACTTTCTGTGTCTGCGAAATAGATGTCTCCCTCAGGGCCGATGGCGACTCCTTTTGGGCCGGACAATTCCGCTTTGAGTGCAGGGCCTCCGTCGCCCGTGTAGCCGGACCTTCCGGTGCCTGCCAGGTGGTGCAGCATTTTCTGTTTAAGATCGATACTGTAGATGGCATTACCTTCACGCAGCGCCAGCACGAGGCTGCTCTTGCCATCGAAGTCCAGCGCTCGAGGCCCCTTCAACGGTGTTCCGGTGACGGGAGCTCCGTCGGGGGTCGGCTTCTTCTCGCCCGTTCCGCCAAATGTTGTGATGACCCCTGTCGTCAGATCGACGCGGCGAATGCGATGGTTGCCGATATCGCAGATGTAGAGATTGTTTGAATTGTCCAGGGCAATTGAATGAGGGCGACTAAGCTTTGCTTTTGTTGCGGGGCCACCGTCGCCGGCAAATCCACGTTCGCCCGTGCCGGCGATAAGTTCAATCCGGCCGGTCTTCGCGTCGACTCGGCGAACAATGTGATTCTGCATTTCGACGAAGTACATGTCGCCGTTCTTTGCGAATCGAACCTCGTAGGGTTCATTGAGTGCTGCCTTTGTCGCGGGTCCACCGTTGCCGCTGAAGCCCTTTGTTCCGTTTCCGGCCACGGTCGTGATCTGACCGGATTTGTCAATTCGGCGAATGGCGTGCGACCCGACTTCGCAGACGTAGATCGCTCCGTCCGGTCCGGTGACGACGCCAAATGGCTGATAAACGGCCGCCTGCACGGCTGGTCCGCCGTCACCCGTGTAACCGT
>MDSW01153003.1_pt1 | contig 21785 bp, 19 predicted proteins | sample 811171 | NCBI WGS metagenome assembly MDSW01 (sample SAMN05326641, study PRJNA326480) | marine metagenome | isolation source: seawater | place: Atlantic Ocean: North West | collected 2012 | reverse complement strand
TTTTGTTTTTCTACATTAAAAATTTCTAATTCATATTTTTTTAGCCAATTTGATAATGGAATAATTGAAAAATATGAAATATGTTCATGGTAAATTGTATCAAACTCTAATTTTTTAATTAAATTTAGCGCATGTGGAACTTCAAAAATAAACACTCCGTCATTTTTTAATAATTCTTTTATTCCTACAATAAATTCATCTAAATCATCTACATGTCCTAGCACATTATTTGCAATTACTAAGTCTGCCCTTTGTTTTTTTGCAATTTTTTTAGCTAATCTCTGATTAAAAAAACTATTCTCAGTTTTTATCTTAGATTTTCTAGATATCTGTGCTAAATTTTTTGCTGGTTCGATTCCTAATACATTAACTTTATTTTTTTTCAATTGTTTTAACAAAGTTCCATCATTACTTCCGACCTCAACAACAAATGGATTTTCTTTTTTTTCTAAGATTTTTTTGTATACATTTTCTGCATATTTTTTGAAATGTTCAATAATTGGTTTATTAGCACTTGTAAAATAATGATAATTTGAAAATAGATATTTTTTATCTACCACATCTAATAATTGTAAATGATGGCATTTTTTACATATATACAGTCTGAGTGGGAATTTTTTTTCTGAATATTTTAATTGATTTTTTGCCAAAAACGAATTTGATGGAGGCTGTTTTCCTAAATCTAGAACTAATTCAAAGGATCTGCTTGAGCATAATCGACAAGTTTTTCTAAATTTATACATCATAAACTAAGGATTTCGGTTTGTCGGTATAATGATTACTCTACAATTCTTACTTTTTTATAAAATCCGCTCATTTTAGATAATTTAATTAAAATTTTATTGAAATTTTCCATATGCCCCTCTTCTTCTGATTCTGGAGGTATGTACATATTGCAACAAAAATTTTTCATAATTTCATCATCAGATATTCTTCTCATCTTTTGAATTTTTTTTCTATCTCTTCTAATTTTTCCCCATGATCCAATTATACTTCCATAACTTGATAATTTCATCATCAGAATTCCTTTTTTTGCAAAGAATCCTATCATTAGAATTTCAAGTATAATTAAAGATGGTAATAATTTACTAATTGTCTTGAACGAATAATTTTTTAAAATGACATGCCATCTGTTTCTTTCTAAAAAATAGAATTTTTGACCTGTCCAACCCCATCCTGCACTGCCAAAATGATGAATAACTGATTTTGGCACATAGAATGATTTGTAACCACATAATCTTGCTCTCCACCCAAAATCTAATTCTTCATGATAAGCAAATAATTTCTCATCAAAATATCCAACTTCATCAATTATCTTTCTTGGTAAAAACATGCAAGTGCCAGAAGCATAACTTACTTCTTCAATCTCTTGGTATGCCATTATATCAATCTGACCTTTTGCTCTTGCAAAACCAAATCCAAAAAGGTTTATCATATCGCCTGTTCCGTCCAAAATTTCTGGATTCTTCATCTTTAGAAATTTTGGTTGATATAATGCCATACCAAATTTATTATATGCATCAAAGAAACCATCCAGCCAATTTTTTGTTACAGTTACATCATTATTCATTAAAATTATGAATTCTCCTTTTGAATTTCTAATTCCGATGTTTAGTCCTTCTGGAACACCAACATTTTCATTATTTAGTATGAACTTACAATCTGGAAATTTTATCGAATTCTCTCTACCACTATTATCCGGCGATGCATTATCTACCACTATTATCTCGTATTTTTTTTCAGTTTCTAATTTTATTGAATTTATACAATTTTCAAGGAATTCTTTTCCATTATAATTTAAAATTACTATTGAAACTAAATCTTTCTCCATAACTAAAATTCAATTTTCTATCTAATAATTGATTACTAAAGAATAATAACTAATTATGATAATTTTTTCGTATTGAAACCAATTATACAGGATTGTGGACTAGGAATCCAAAAAATTCCTATTTCTTTACATAATGATGAACGGGGGTTTCTAAGTGAAATCTTTAGACAAGATTGGAAAGATATCTTGCCTGATTTTGATCTAAAACAAGTATTGATTTCGCAGAGTAATCCCGGCGTAATAAGAGCATGGCATAGACATCTACGAAATCAAATTGATCTTTTTTTTGTTCTTAAAGGGACTGTAAAAATTTGTGCCTTTGATGGTGACAAAAATTCAGAATTTTTTGGGCAACTAGTTGAAATTATATCTAGTTCTGAAAATCCACAAATTATTAAAATTCCTGGCCGTTTGTGGCATGGAACAAAAAATATTGGAAATATTCCATCTGATACAATCTACTTTGTGAATAATCTTTATGATTATGATAATCCTGATGAAGAAAGATTAGAATGGAATGATCCTTCCATAATTGATCCTAAAACACAAAAACCATTTGATTGGGGTGCGGAGAAAAAACAATGAAATTAGTTGTCACAGGAGGATTAGGATTCATTGGTAGTAATTTTATTCTAAACATAATTAAAAAATATCCTAATTATGAAATAATTAACGTTGATGCAGAACTTTTTGGTTCAAATCATAAAAGTTTGAAATCAATAGAGAATAATGAGAATTACAAATTCATTAAAGGTAACATTACAAATAGAAATTTAATGCAAGAACTTATCCATGATTCTGATGTTGTAATTAATTTTGCTGCAGAATCATTTGTTGATAGAAGTATTTCTGATGCAAATCCATTTTTGGTTTCAAACATACGTGGTACCTATACAATCCTTGATATCATAAAAGACCAAAAGAAAAAATTAATACATATTTCAACAGATGAAGTATTTGGTAGTTTACAAAATAATAATGCTGATGAAGATTTTAAATTTAATCCATCAAATCCTTATGCAGCAACAAAAGCTGCTGCAGAATTAATAATTAATTCTTATAACACTACTTTTGATACAGACTGCATAATTACTCGATGTACTAATAATTATGGTCCTATGCAATTTCCAGAAAAATTAATTCCAAAAACAATCATTCTAGCGTCACAAAATAAAAAAATCCCTGTCTACGGAAATGGAAAAAACATACGTGATTGGTTATTTGTTACAGACCATTGTGAAGCAATTTTAAATATTTTAGAAAAGGGAAAATTTCAACAATCCTATAACATTTCTTCTGATAATTATTTAGATAATATTTCGATTGTTGAAAAAATCTTAACAAAAATGGATCTTTCATCTGAACTTATAGAATTTGTTGATGATAGGCCTGGTCATGATCTTAGATATGGTCTAAATTCTTCAAAAATTAGAAATGAGTTAAATTGGTCTCATTCAGTTGATTTTGATTCTGGTTTAGAAAAAACTATTGATTGGTATTTGAAAAATAATGATTGGTGGAAAGATATATCCTCTAAAATATTTGATTCAACACCATGGAAAAATTAATTTTAGTTGTATGAATGGAATGAACAAATGAAAGGAATTATCTTACACGCTGGTCATGGAACCCGTTTACGTCCTCTTACCCATACTGGTCCAAAACAATTACTTCCAATTGCAAATAAACCGATGTCCGAGTATTGTGTTGAATCACTCAAAAATTGTGGAATTACAGAAATAGCAATTGTAATTGGTGGTATAGGTTCTAACAAAGTGAAAGAATACTATGGTGATGGTAAAAAATTTGATGTAAGTTTTTCATACATTGAACAAGATTCACCAAAAGGAATTGCACATGCAATTGCGTTATGTAAGGATTTTGTCAATAATGAAAAATTCATTGTTTTTTTAGGTGACAATTTTATCAACACAAGCATTAAAAATTTTATAACTGATTTTGATGATTCAACTTTTGATGCATCACTTCTATTATGTGAAGTGAATAATCCTCAACAATTTGGAATTGCATATTTAGATGGAGACAAAATTTCTAAAATGATTGAAAAACCTAAAAACCCTACGTCTAATTTAGCCATAACTGGAATTTATTTACTCACACCTAAAATTTTTTCAAAAATAAAAAAATTAACTCCTTCTTGGAGAAATGAATTTGAAATTGTTGATGCTCTACAAATGCTCTTAGATGATGGCGGTCGAATTTCATATGATATTATTACTGAATTTTGGAAGGATACTGGTACTCCTAATGATATTATTCATGCAAACAGAATCATACTTGAAAATATTAAACATGTAATGATGGGTATTATAGAAAATGATGTAGAAATTACTGGTTCATTGTCACTTGGAAAAAATTCGGTAATAAAAAGTGGTTGTAAAATAATTGGTCCTGTGATAATTGGTGATAATTGTACAATTGATCACAATTCTATGATAGGCTCTAATGTAAGTATAGGTAATAATTCAAAAATATTCAACTGTACAATTGAAGATTCAATCGTAATGAATAACTGTTTGATTAATACTAAAACTTCCATAATTGATAGTATCATTGCACAAAACTCACATATTTTATCTGAATCTTCAACACCAGAAAAAAAGAAATTTCTTCTTGGAGAAGGTACAAAAATCTCTTTATAATTAATTTTTGTGAAATTTTATGAATTTTAATAATAAAATGAAAGGCTTATCTGCAATAGGTATTTCTGATATTTTAGGAACTGGAGCAACAGCATTTTTCTGGTTTTTTTTGGCATCATTAATCAGTCCAGAACAATATGGGCAAATTTTCTATTATTTGGGAATTGCAACTATTGCTTCCTCCTTTGTTCTTCTTGGAACTCAAAATACAATTACTGTTTACTTAGCAAAAAAAATTAAACTTCAGAGTACGCTATATTTAGTTTCATTACTTGCCGCCTTTTTCGCCTCAATCATAATTATGATTTGGTTCTATCGTTTAGATGTCGGGTTTGTTTTAATAGGTTATGTAATTAACACTCTGGCCATTGGTGGTTTACTTGGAAAAAAATTATTCAAATCTTATTCTAAATTTGTTATAATACAAAAAATTTTAGTAGTTATACTTGGTTTAGGATTTTTTTATATTTTTGGAACTGATGGAATACTTTTTGCAATTGCATTATCGTATATAGCTTACACAATAATTATTTTCAAAGGAATGAGAGCAGACACAGTAAATTTTTCTTTATTAAAGAAAAATATTGGATTTGTTACTAACAATTATTCAACAAGTATTGTACAAATTTTAAGAACACAAATTGATAAAATTATAATTCCTACCATACTTAGTTTTACAATATTAGGTAACTTTGCATTAGCATTACAAGTTATGGCTATCCTGAATTTCTTACCAAACACAGTCTATAAATTCATTTTACCATATGATGCAAATGGTAATCCAAACTCCAAAATTAAAATTATAACAATAATTGCTTCTGTTGGTTTTGCAATATCTGGATTAATTTTATCACCAATTGTAATACCTAATTTATTCCCTGAATATATTCAGGCTATAGAAGCAATTCAAATAATGAGTATTACTGCAATTCCAACTTCCATAACGATGATTCTTACATCAAAATTTCTTGGATTGGAAAAAAGCAGGTATGTTCTAATTAGCAGAATAATTAGTTTATCATTAATTAGTTCATGTATGATTATTTTGGGCACATTTTTTGAAATAATTGGACTTGCATTTGCATATTTGATTGCTAATTCTGCATCTGCATTATTCTTACTTATCTCAAATTATCTAATAGTAGAAAATAAAAATAAATCTAAATTTAATAACTAAAATTAAAAATGAATAATATGTTACCAAATGTTCTATTCATAACAATTGATTCACTTCGTGCAGATAGATTTTTTGGTCAAAATCGAAGTTGCAAAACTCCTAACATTGATTCATTAGTTGAACGAGGATTATATTGTAAAAATGCTGTTAGTTCTTCTGATGCAACAGGTATAACATTAGGTAATTTTTTTACAGGGAAATACTCATTCAAAACTGGAATTACATTAAGAAATTTTAATTCCAAAGAAAAAACATTATTTGATATTTTAAAAAATTATGGTTATTCTCTACATGGATTAATTCCTAAACTGACCTGGTTTGATTATTTAACTCATAAGTTTGATGATAAAGATGAGTTTTTTTGTGCAAATCTTACACAAGATGATCTAACTACAAAACTAGGACAAAAAATCCTTGATAAATTAAAATCTAAAAAAATGTCTGAACCATGGTTTTACTATTTACATCTTGAAGATTTACATGATAAAATAATTCTCCCTGATGATTTCAATGATGAACTTTTTGGTTCTACGAATTATGATCAAATGGTCTCATGTGTAGATACTTGGTTAGGTAAAATCTTGAAAGAAATTGATCTCAACAGTACCCTTTTGGTTATTACTGGTGATCATGGCGAATATATTCATCCAGTTGATAGTAACATTGGAAAAATACCTAATATACAAAAACTCTTTAGACAAGGTAAGAAATATTTTCCTTTTCTTGAACCATTAGGATTAAAAATATTTATTTTATTAAGAGATTTAGTAAAGTATTATCAGATTCGTAAAATAAAAAAAACGTTAAGTGATGAAGAACTTCGTTCTTTAACATCTAGACGAGCAGCAAAAACACTTCATGATGAAACAAATCGTATTCCAATTCTTTTTGTTGGGAAAAATGTAAAAACTCCAATTATGATAGATAATCTTGTCGGTTCTGTAGATGTTTTTCCTACAATTCTTAGTATTTTAGGATTAAAATATGATAATTCAAATTTAGATGGTAGAAATTTATCAGTTGTATTTGATAATCAAAAGATTATTGATAAACCTCTATACATTGAAAGCAGTGATTCAAATGAATTTCAATCGGGTTTTGTAATTGGAATACGAACATTAGAATACAAATATGTTAGATCCAAACAAGACCCAAAAAAACATGCTAGTCTTTATAATATTCAAGTTGATCCGCATGAAAATCATAATTTAATTGGTGAACGAACTGACATAGTTGAACAAATGGAAACTTATCTAACTAAAATTACTGACTATCAAAAAAATAACGAATCTGATATTTCATCTGCAGATGAAGAAAAAATCAGGGATGAATTAAAGAAAATGGGATATGTATGATTTTGAATTATTTATCTAAAAAAACATCCTCTACAAGTTCACAAATGATATGATAAACTGTTCTATGAGCTTCTTGAATTCTTGGAGTGGAAGAACTTTCCACAATTATTGGAATATCAATTAATTCTGAATATTTTGCCATCACATCTCCACCATTATTGCCTATTAATGCAATAGTTTTTGCACCTTTGTTTAAAGAAACTTTCAAACCATTTATGACATTCTTGGAATTTCCACTTGTGGATATTGCTATAACTATATCTCCACTTTCCACCAAACTTTCGCATTGCCTACTAAAAACAAAGTCAAATGAATCATCATTTGCAATTGATGTAATTGTAGATGTATCTGTTGAAAGTGCTATTGCTGGTAAACTTTTACGTGATTTTTTAAATCTACCTAAAAACTCCGCTGCAATGTGTTGTGCATCTGCCGCACTTCCTCCATTTCCAAAAATAACTATTTTCTTACCAGATTGTAAACCATTTTTAATTTCTTCTACTGCATTTTTGATTTGATCAATTTTTTTATCTAAATTTTGAATAGTTTCAGAACTCTCATCAATTATTTTCTTAATATCATTCATGACCTTGTTTGTCCTCCGTCAACAACATAAATTGAGCCCGTAATAAAAGAAGCCATTTCTGATGAGAGAAAAGTAACTAGATTGGAAATCTCATTTGTAGTTCCAAACCTATTCATTGAAACATTATCTTTAAGCATTTTTTTAACTTTTGATGGGTTATTTTTCATTTTTGTTTCCCATGTTGACCCATTAAATATTATATTACCTGGAGCAACTGCATTAATACGAATATTGTATTTAGATAATCTTTTTGATGTATTTTTTACATATGAGTTTAATGCAGATTTAGCAACTGAGTAAGTTATTGGTGCATTAGTGGTTTCAACTCCTGCAATGGATGATATACAAATTATACTTCCCTTAGTCTTTTTCAATTCATTTTCTGCAAATTTAATTAAATTTATTGAACTATAGAAATTCAATGAAAACATTTTCTCCCAATCTCTTATTGTCTCTTTTCCTGTAGGAACTGCTTTGCCTGACCCAACATTACAAACTAAAATATCCAATTTTCCATATTTCTTTTTAATGTCTGAAATTAATTTTTTACAATCATTTATTTTTGTCACGTCTGCTTTTAGATAATTTGATTTTTTTGGACATTTTCTTCTTCCATTAGAAATTACTATGCAACCTTCATCCTCCAAATTCTTTGCAATAGACAAACCAATTCCTTTTGTCGAACCTGTTACCAATGCAATTTTATTTTTTAGATTTAATTTCATATTATTTTTTAAACTAAATTTATTTAAAATTAATTACCAAATTGTCCAACCGCCATCTATGACCATAACTGCACCAGTTACATATGATGAATCTTTACTAACAAGGAATTCGACTAGAGAATTTAATTCATTTTTGTTCATCATTCTACCTAGTGGCGTATGTTTTGAATATTTTTTAATAAAGTTTGAATCCTGATTATGTTTTACTCCCCCTGGTGCTATACAATTTACACGAATAGATGGTGCCAAATGTGTAGCTAAAAATTTTGTCAGATTTATAACGCCTGCTTTTGAAACTGAGTATCCTGGATGTTTATGTGAACCATTGTATAGATCTGGTCTTGCTGATACTAAACCTGTCGTTGCAGAGAAATTAACTATTGTTCCTCTTTTATTATTTCGTCCATATTCTCTACAAACCGAAAATAATGCAGTTAAATTTACATCAAGATATTTTGAAAAAGATTCTAATGTTATGTTAAACAGTGTTTCCTTTTTTCTATTTCCATCAACATGATCATTCATTGCAAAACAATTAATCAATGAATCAGCTTTATTTTTTTTAAACCATGATTTTACAAATTTCTCATCAGTTAGATCATGACCTAATGAAAGATCCAATTTTAAAATTTTGTGTTTTTTTCTTAAATGTGATTCAAGTTGTTTTCCTATCAATCCTTCAGAACCAGTTAATATTATTTTCATCGTCTATCAGATTGTATTACAGTCATTTATCAAGATATTGCATAACAAATTTGAAATATTTACTACACGTTTCTTCTGGTAAGATACTAATATCTATCAAATCTTCTCTAGCACCTTGAATAATCAAATCATACGAATAATTGATTTTCTTAATTAATGAAAAAAATTGTCCAAAATCCACATTTCCATTTCCAAGTGGCACTGTATTTCCATAATTTAGTCTATCTTTGACATGTATATTCATTATCCAAGATTTTAGTAAACTTAATTCTATTTCTGGATCATACCCATTTGAAGTACTATTTCCTATGTCGTAATTGATCTTTACATTTGGATGATTGATATCCATCAATAATCTTAGAAATCTATCTGGTTCTAGATCTGTTTCAAGACAAATCATCATATTATGATTTTTTGCCGTTGATAATATTGATTCTATATTATGTTTGAATTCTTGTTCATTTTTTTCTAGATCTATAGTTGATGAATCTACTAATGGAATCTCAATTATTGATATACCTAATTTATGACATTGTTCAATTAATTTTTTTAGCATCTGTAGATTATTTTCTAGATCTATAGATGACTCTGCAAATAATTTTTTTTCCATAAAATAGTCTGCACAAATAGAATTAATTTCGATATCATATTTCTCAGAATATTTTTTAATTTCTTTTACTCCATCATCTTCCATAATTGGATTTTTTTGATAATCAAAAATCCATTCAATTTTTTCAAATCCAATTCTGTTTGCTTTTTCGAATTCATCTTTCCATGTTTCTTTTGGAAATGTTTGGATTGCTTGATTAATCGGCTGAGATAATCTCCCAGACATAATACCTATTTTATTATTCATTATTTTTTATAACCATAACATAAAATCTGGGCTTCTACACTCCATCTGTAGAATTTATTTTTTGTTTTTTCAGTCATACTTCTTGCCTTTTTTGTTGTTAAAAAAATTCTCAAAAATTTTGCAATAACTCTCCAAAATGATGAATTCCATAATAATTCATTATAATAAAAAATCTCAGAATGTATTTTCTCGAATTTATTAATATTTAGTAAATCTGCTAGTCCTTTTACTTGATAAGGATGAACGTGTGTAGGATCCTCAAAAAATACTTCCATTTGACTTGTCCACTCTGGTGTTAATATTATTAGAAGTCCATTTGGTTTTAAGATTCTTGAAATTTCTTTCATTAAATGAGTTGGATTTGATATATGTTCAATGACTGACTTCGAAAAAACTACATCAAATTTTTCTGAATCAAAAGGCAATGTTTCATTTTCTAAATCTGATACATAAACATCTGATACTGATTTTGAAGCATATGTTCTTGCTTTTTCTGATGAATCTACCCCATATGCTGATAAACCAATATGAGAAAATGCATTGAGTGTTTCACATCTACCGCATCCCAATTCTAGAAGTGTTGTATCACTATTTATTCCAAATCTATTTGCTAAATATTCTATTAATTTTTTGGGAAAATCTGTTAGAGGTTTTTCATTTTCATTATATTTGACATCCAAATAATCTTTTTTACTTTCTTCCAATCTATTCTTGATAATATTTTCTGATTTAAAAACTCTACAACATTAAGCTCTTTTTGTAAACACATACAATCCTATTGCACCTGTATGTGGAAGTTCATTGTTAAAAATAATTGCATTTTGCTTTATCCATTTAATCAGATTATCAACATTTTTTTTATTATTTATTCCCACATCTGAAAGAACTTTTGGTAGTCTTCGTTTCAGATCTTTTATCATGACTTCTCCATACCCCCATGAACGATTGAGAGTTTTCCATTGTAGCTTCATATCTAGTGATTTGGACCATTTTTCAAAGTCAATAGGACTTAGATAATGTAAATCTGCGAGTGTAATTGGCGCATTAAGAATGTAATATAATGTCAATAACACATATCCTCTTGGATTTAACCAATTTGGAACTGTAGCTATTATTTTTCCATTTTTATTAAGATGTTTTTTACAAACTTTCAAAACTTGTAAAGGATTATCCATATGTTCTAATGTTCCAACTAGTACTATGATGTCATATTTTCCCGGTAATTTATCACTTGCATTGAATTGCATAAATTCTAAATTTTTATTTTTATATTTTTTTTGAGCAATTTTGATTGCTTCATTAGAATAATCAATTCCTAAAACATGTGCACCTGACTTTGCAGCTTTATATGCAAAATTTCCAGTTCCACAACCAATGTCTAAGACATTTTTATTTTTAAAATTTGTCGAATTCAATATCTCATTATCCATTTCAAGTGGATCATCCATTATTAACAAATTTGAATAGTGTTTTTTTTCACTTTTAAAATAAACAGAATCATAGAATTTTTTTAAAGATTTATTTTTTGTCATATAATCTGTTATTTTTTTTTAGACTTAGTTATAATTTTATCTAACAATTTACTCATAACGTGTTGGTTCTAAATTTATTATAAAATTATTTTTCCATATCGAATTTTTCAAAGTCTATTTCAAAAATTTTCACAGAATAGCTGAAATTAAAATCTGCCGAATCAAATATTTTTTTTAGATATGGATAATTGTCCTCATTTTTGAATACATCTCTGATAAACTCCGGTCTATTTTGATTATCATCTATGACTAAATGTGAAATTCCTATTGGAAAATCCTTCTTTAAACCATTTGACATGTAATATAATGGATCTAAATCATAATTTCCAGTTGAATTTGTTAATCTAAAATGATGCACTGGATCTGTATTATACTTAGGATTATTTCTTATATCTCTAGAATTTTTGATAAATTTTTCTAACGTTTCGCTATCATCATATTTTATTAATAGTGTGTCTCGAACAATATGCCCACTTAAATTAGCAATAGATGTTTCCGGCCATTTATTTTCCATTTCGGCCGCTTTGACGAATTTGCCTTCTGGTGTAAATTGATTATACCCTGTGGCATTTTCTACTACATATTGTGATACTGTGAATGATTCTAAATCATATTTGTACATCTCTTTATATTCAAAATTTGAAAATATTGTTACAACGATTAAAACAACTATTGTTGAAATAAGTAATACCTTAGGTTTTTTCATTCGTTCTAAAATCTTTTCAAATGAGAAGAGTGAGATAAAACATAAAATTGGATAAAGTGTAAACAGATACCTAATATCATTGAATCCATTAACATAAGCATAGAATGCCGGTAAAGTTAGAAAAACCGATATAATTATAATTAATTTTTTTCTAAAGTCACTATTTTTTAAAATGGAATATATTCCAAAAGGAATAAAAAATATAAAAACTGGAATGATTAGAATGCCTATGAATTTAATAAAATTCCAAGCACCATTTATCAAATAATATGATGATTCTTGACTTTCCATCTCTGCAAGTTCTTTGTATACATCTTGACCTTCAATAAACTGCACACTACTTCTATTAATTGCACTAAAATACTGATTAGTTATTCCATCTTCGCCTGTAGTGTAATAATTAATCACCATAAATGGAATTAGAACACTTAGAAAAATTACTAAACAAAGAAAATATTTTTGAATATTTTTTGAATTTTTTTGAAAATTCAAAAAATAGATAATTGTAATCGGAATTATTAGTATAAGTGATTCATATCTCACATGTGATAAAATTGCTACTAATGCAAATGCAATATATGCTGATTTAATATTCTTATGAAAAAATAATAAAATTACTAATGCAATAAGACAAATGTATAAGGGTTCAATTAAACCAGTTGTAGAATTCATAATAATTCTTGGTTCAAATGCGAATAATGCAGCACCAATTAATCCTAAATATTTTCCAAAAAATTTAGAGCATACAAAATAAATCACAACAATTGTTGTAATTGAAAAAATTATTGAAACTATTCTAAATAAATTAACATAATCTAAAAACCCTTCTAAGGGAATTATTGAAAATATTATTCCTAAAATTGATGGCCATCCATTATTAGATATGGGCCAATTAATTGGAAGTGAACCTGAATTTTTTATTTCTAATGCATATCCAAAATAATCACCTGCATCAACTACCGGCGGAATATCAAATGGAAGAAAATATAATCTGATTACTAGCCCTGCAATACATATTGCAATAAGATACGCCCACCAATAATCAAAAATTTCTATAGATTTATGATTTTTTAACATATATGATTACAGCTATTTGGAGGTTATTTTTATTGATTAAGATGTAATCATACAAACTAATCTATTTCCAAATTAAATCTATGATTTTTGTAAGGATATTGGAGAAATATTTGTCTTAAACATATTTTTTGTAACTGGCACTTTCTATATTTCCTAATTGTGCATGATAATCAAATGAACTAGTATAGTCATTTTCACTTTCTTTTCCAATTTTACCAAATTGAAAGTCATAAAGAAAATTACTTCTATAAGTTTCCAGTGTTAGTGCTAATGCTCTCAAAGGCTCATTCTCAAAATTAAATTTTTGTAACTCATAATTTATTGCATGTACTAATTTCTCTTTTTGTTCAAATTTACATTTTTTTGAATCAAATGTTAAACGTGGATATAATATTTTCAAAATATTCACCATATCTTCATCATAAAGTATAGTTTTCACTAATTCGTTTGATCCAGGGAAATAAATGCGTTCCAAGCAAAAACTAGATAATTTTTTTGCCGCCTTATCGTCTGTTTCATCAATCAAACCCTCAATCAGTGTCCTTGCAAATTCTTTATCCAACAATATTCTTGCAAGATATTTGAAATTCATTTTTAAAAATCCATTCTTCATTAGTTTTTCAAAATTTTCACTATAATATTCTCTCAATTCATCTGCTGAATCAAACCATTCTTCTCTAGCTTCTTTTTCAAAATCGGCAAGAAATTTAGAAATTTTTTCATTTTTTGTTGAATGAATCAATTTTAGTATTATGTCTAATGGATTTTGATTCATTTTGGTATGTAGATATCGTAAAATTGGTTTTGCTATTCCTAAATTCCAAAATGCATAGATGAAAAAATGTACTTTTCTTAAAGATAACATTTCTTCTTCGGTAATATCTTTAGATGATCTTACGGATTCTTCATATTCAAAAATTGGCATTCCATCATATTTTCCATAACCTCCAGAAATTAATCTAAATTTTGTTTTTAACTTGTATTCATCTCTACATTGATCAGTTTCCATCTCGCTTCCTGGCAACAATCTGATATTTCCCACTTCGACCCTTGAAAAATTCAGATCAAACACTTTTCGTAGTGTCTCATGATGACTTTCTAATGATTCTCCAGGTAATCCCACAAGTACATCAGTACCAACAGTCAAATTGTCTTGTGACCATTGATCCAACAAATCTGTCATTGTTGAATATTTTATATTCCCTCGTTTGATTTTCTTTAAAACATCTACATCCATAGTTTGTACAGCAGCTAATGGATCTACCAATCTTCCAAATGTTTTTGAGATTTCTAATGTATTTTTTGATGAATTTTTTGCCCACCATACCTGAGGATGTTCTAATAATCCATATTTATCCGAAACATCTCTTATCTTTTCTGCAAGTTCTAAATCTCTCTTTAACATTCCAAAATTTGCATCTGCAAAAATCCATCTTGGTGAAGGCGATTTTTTTGCAACATATTCAATTTCTTCTTTTGCACGTTCTAATGGGAAAACACGAACTTTGTCTAATGCAGAAATACCCCAAACACAAAATGTACATGCGAATGGACACCCACGATTAGTTTCTAAAAGTGGTACCCATTGTGGTTCTTCAAGAAATTCATCTAATACTCCAGAAAGATATGGAGATGGAATATGTGTAATAGTTTTATCTGTTGCAGTGATTACTGGATATGATAATCGTTTATCTTTGGTTATGTATGCAACACCAGGTATTGGTTCATCACACAATTCTTTTTTGACAACTTTATTTTTCAAAAAATACTCTATTAGATTGCCTAATGGTATTTCCCCCTCAAACATACAATAATAATCAACTTCATCATTAATTTTTAAATAATCTGCAATTCCTTCAGGATCTACTCTTATGTGTGGACCACCTTCGCAGATAACTGTATCAGGATTTATTTCAATTATTCTATGAATTATATTTCTGTTTAATTCTTGATTCCAACTATAATTTGAGAATCCGACAATATCTGGTGCATTTCCATCTTTAATGTCATTTTTAATATTTTTTAGAAGTTTTTCAGGAGATTTGAATAATTTAATTTCTAAATCCTTACTAAATTTACTTAGGAGATAAGATTTGAGCAGACCTACATTAAGTGGTGTTACATAATTGCCTGGAAGATAATCATGAATTAAATCTGCTAAATATATTTTCATTATGATTTTTTTTAAATACTGTCACTTAAATTTTATCACACAAAATTCCTTTCCAATCATCTATTCTAACATGATCCAGTTAGTATATTTTCCATAAAGCTAAAAAATGTGAAATTTTCACGAATTTCACGTAAAACCTTATTGATAATTTTACTATAGAGATCACTTTCTAAACACGTATTGATTTTATTATCGTCAGCAAAAACACTGCCATCAAAATCTGTTGAAAATGGATATACTTCTAAAAGATTGACTTTTGAAAAACTTGTTTCAATAAATTTTGAGGTTCCAAGTTTTGTATCTCTAAAATCAACTTTTTCAAGAGTAGAATAAGAAAAATCTATTTGATAGATATCTGAATTTGAGAAATCCACATTATACATTTTAGAATTTGTAAAATCATTCACCCAAATTCTTGAATTAGAAATATTCACATTATTAAAATTAGAATTCTGAAATTTATTTTTCTCAATAACTGAATTACTGATATTGACATCATTTAATACTGCATTTTGAAATTTTGCCCAAGAAATATTGGAATCCTTTAATTGGACATTTTTCATATTAGAATTTTTAAAAACTCCATGATCAAGATCTGCATTATTCAAATTTACAGTATCGAGATTAACATTAATCATCTCTATCGCTTTCAAATTAGAATTTTCTAAATTTACATTCTCTAAATTAGCATTTTCTAAAATAGTTAAATTCATATCTGAATTACTTAAATCCACATTTTTAAAATTAGCATTTTTCAAATTAGAAGCTGACATAATTGCATTGTTCAAATTCACATTTTTAAAACTAGCATTTTCCAAATCTGTAAATGATAAATTAGCATTTGACAAATCCACGTCTTCAAAATTTTTACCTGCTAATTTACAACCTGATAAATTTATGTCAATGCCTAGTTGCTGAGAACAATGTTCGATATTATTAACTTCATTATTTTGAGAAATTCTAAATATCTTACCTTGACCAATTGATAAAATGTATAATTTTCCATCTGGACCTTCTTCAATATCTGTTGCACCTGCAAATCCTGTTCCAAACAGAATTTCATCTGTTGAATCATCTTTGTTTAAAACAAGATCTTTTAAATCTGGATCATTAAAAACAAAACCATCTCTATTTTCATTTAATTCAAATTTCCAAATTGCTCCTGTATTAAAATCTCCAACTAATACGGAATTATGATATTTTTCAAAATATTCAGATTGAATAAATGAAATTGCAGTTACACCAACTGGAATCTCCCAACTAAATTCTGGTTCACTATATCTATAATCTTCAAATATTGGAAGTTCTTCAATTTGATTTAATTTTGCAGGACCCTGAATACTCTTCCATCCACTATTAAATTTTGGAATTACATAGTTTATCTCATCAAAATATTCAGGACCATTTTCTGTATCCCACAAATTATTTGTCATAGGATCATAAGTCAATCCAAAACTATTTCTTATACCAATTGCATAATATGGTTCTTGTTTATTTAATGAAAAAATTACACTTGTATCGTCTGGTTCACCTTCAGAAAAATTTTGTAATTTCCCTTCTCTATTTAACAAATCTCCAATAATCGCATATATTGTCCCGTCTGGATGTAATATCATAGGTCCTGAATTATGTCTCCCCGAACCATCATGAATCACTTTAATTAATTCTGGTTCTACTAATTGTTTATTTTTCCACTCATATTTGTAATACCAGTTTGATGTTTTTTTGTTTTCTGTATCCTCATTTGTAAAATGTAAATAAACCGTTGTATCATCAACTAGTACGCCTAGTAAGCCTCCTTCTATAGTTCTACTCACATCAATTTTTAGAATTGGTTCAGTTTTTAGTTCACCATTTTCAACAAGTCGTACATTACCTCCTTTTTCTAAAACTAGAATATCTTCATCAATAAATGCCATTGTTGTTGGCCACTCAAGTCCTGAGACATATTCTTCAACTGACAATGTCCCATCGCGCAAAACGGCTTTCGCCAAGTTTTCTTCATCATCTGTAGACTGAATTTCAGATACGGAACCTTCTTGAGCATTTCCAGAATCTATGAAAACAAATCCAAATAAAATTAACAGAAATGAAACAATGATTTTTCCATTCATATGCACATTCTCTATCAAATGAATTTAAGATTTTCAATTATATGTTGGAAAACTACGAAAATGTTATAACCGTCAATTCAAGTAATTTTTTTATTATGGTATCTGACTTAAAACAAGAATTTGACGGGAATGGATATGTTGTAATAAAAAACATTATTCCAAAATCAAAATTAAATGAACTACTCAAACACATCTATAATCTATACGTCAAATTTTCTGAAAAAAAAAATTTATCTGAATTAAACGAACCTTGGAATTCAGATGAATTTCATAAACAATTGATAGAGTTAAGAAAATCAAGTCCAGAAAAATTTGGTGCCATTTTTGATTCTCTTAAAACAAGTTTAATTCTAACACAATTAGTTTCAAATGAAAAATTAGTAGGATATGTTTCGGACTTACTTGGAGCCAATCCTAATGAATTGTCTGAATCTGAAAAAGTTGTTCGTTTGGATCCTCCACTTGATGAACGTAGTACGCTTGAATGGCATCAAGAAAGATCATACTTTCCACAAAATAGAAGTGGTTTACATGGTCTTGTTGTTTCCATGCCCGTTATCAATGCTCCAATTGAATTAGGCCCATTAGATATATGCCCTAAAAGTCATCAAGTAGGACAATTAAAAGTTTCAAACAAAGAAAAAAATGATCTTATGACAGCAACTCAATTTGTAGTTCCAGATGAAATGACTAGTAATTATGAAGTTAAATCTATGCCATTAAACGCTGGGGATGTAATAATCTTCAATTTCTTGCTCTTTCATCGTTCTGGACGAAATATATCAAATAAAGTTAGAATGACTGCTGTAGGTAGATTTCATATATCAACTGCAGATGATTTTCTTCATTTTGATCTCTCTCATCATTATAATTCATATGTCAAAAATGAAATATTAGAAAAAAAATATGATTGTTCAGACATACCAAATAATAAGAGACAACCTCCAGTAGTCTTGAATTAAGAAATATAGAATTAATAGTATCATTTATCAAGAATAGGATCCGAAAAATATTGAATATTTTGATTTTTAAACTTCGAGAAAAATTCATTTGGAAAATCTTTAGAAAATGAAAGATAAAATTTTATTTTGGGTTAATGCTTCTCTATTTCATTTTTCTTTAGCATATCATTTACAAAAAACTCATGATGCCGAATATTTTTCTATTATAGATATTAGCAATAATGCAAAAAATTTTTTTGAAAAACAAAATCTAATTGATTTTAAAAAAACTTGGTTTTATCATGATAACATTAAACAATTTCATGGGGAACCTGATATTGAATATCTTAAATCATTTGAAACAAAATACGGTCTTGATCTCTGGAAATTTGCTATAAATGAACGAATTTTTTATTATTATAATAAATTTCATAAATTCTCTCGAAATGAAATTTTATTAATTTTAGAACAAGAGTGTAAACTATATGAAGAAATTTTAGATTCAATAAATCCTGATTTCTTTATAATCTATGATCCTCCTCTTCATAATAGTAAGATACTTTATGAATTATGTCGTGCACGTGGAATTAAAACACTAGGGATGTTTGGTGGTAGGCTAGGTCACAAATCAATAATTATTGAAGATGGTGATATTTTTGGTTTAACTGAACTAAGCGAGATTGAATCAAAAAACCGTTCTTTTGAGGAATTAAAAAATTTTAAGGAATTATTTAATGTATCAACACAATTACTTGATTATATTGATGAAAGACCACAAGAAAAAACTTCCAATAAAATTAATGCTGTATTGAAATACATATTTCATGCTGATAGTACTAATACTAAAACAAACTATTCCTATTTTGGACGTAATAAACTCAAAGTTTTAACTGAATCTTTCAAATTTTTACTAAGAACAAATTATAGAACTAATTTTCTTAATAAAAATTTAGAAAAAAATTTGAATTTAGATCAGAAATTTGTATACTTCCCACTTCAACCAGATGAAGAAATTAATATTTTACATAAAGCTCCATTTTATACAAATGCAATAGAAACAACTCGACATTTAGCAAAATCTATTCCAATCGATCATCAATTATTTGTAAAAGAACATCCTGGCCAAAAAGTTCGGGGCTGGAGAAGTATATCTGAATATAAGGAAATTTTAGCAATTCCAAATGTCATCTTAATCCATCCTTCAATAAAACATGAAACACTTGTTGAAAAAAGCTCTTTAGTTGCTACTATTAGAGGTTCATCTGCAATTACTGCTACATTATATGGCAAACCAACTCTAATTTTTGGAAATGTTCCTGAATTGGTATTACCATCAGTTCAAAAAGTAGGAATCTTAGATGAATTACCTAAATTAATTCAAAAATTAATATCAACACGAGTTGATTTGTCTGATCTTGATAAATATTTTACATGGTTAGAAAAAAATGATATTGATTTTGATTTCTTAGGATATGAAAATATGGAAAAAGAATTTTTCTATCCTGGTGGAATTCTAGTTGATGTTGACATCTCTGATTCAAAAATGAAATTATTTTTAGAAAAAAATTCATCACTGTTTAGTGAGTTGGCCAGATTATATGTTGAAAAAATGAAAAATTAAAGATTTCTTAATTTTTTCATACTAGGTATTTCTGAATCCCAAATTCTTTTAATACCATCACCCAGTACGTTTTCTGACAATTTGACATCCCTGATCATTCTTTCAAAACCATCTTTTTCTAATGACGCTGCCTGATCAGAACCGTACATAGTTCGATCTAAGGTTAAATGACGTTCTATAGAACTCACTCCAAATGCAACCGACAAAACACATACTAAATAAGAACTAGTTTCATGTCCGCTGTATCCTACATCACAACTAAATTCTTTTTTTAATGTATTAATACAACGTAGATTTGCTTCTTCTAATTTCATAGGATAAGATGAATTTGTATGCATTAATTCAAAAGAACAATTATGTTCTCTAAATATATCCACTGCATTTTTTATTTGATTCATATCGCTCATTCCTGTTGAAATGAATGTATGTTTTCCTTCTTTCGCAATAATTTTTAGAAGTTCAATATTTGTCAACATTGCAGATGCAACTTTATTATATTTCAAATCATATTTTTGTAAAAATAACTGACTATCAATATCCCATGCAGATGCAAACCAATCGAGACCTAATGAAAAACAATATGAATCAATTTCATCATATTCACTTTTCCCAAATTCTAATCCAAGTTTTTGTTCTCTTGTTGTAGTTCCCCAAGGACTATCTCTTGATGAATCCAAAACATCTTTTGTATAGACTTTTTCAACTGTCCTTTTTTGAAATTTAACTGCATCGCACCCAATATCTTTTGCAATTTTTATTAATTGTTTAGCAACTTGTATGTCGCCATTATGATTTATTCCAATTTCTGCAATAAATAAAACCATTTTTACTTATCACCTATTTTTTTAACCTGTATTAAAACCAAATCTGCTATTTCTCTAAATGCCCCTCTTCCTCCATTATTTTTACACGTATAGTCTGTGTTCTTTTTAATGGTCTCATGTCCATCATGTGGTACTGCTGAAAAACCTACAATTTTTAATAGTCCTAAATCATTTACATCATCTCCAACGTATGCAACCTCTGAAGGTTTTACTAAAAACTCACTACAAATATTTTTAAGAATTTTTTCTTTTTCTTGAATTCCATCATATACTTTCTTAATATTCATTTTCTTTGCCCATTTTTTTATAATTTGATTTTTCTCTTTTGTTACAATTATTGTTGGAATATTATTTTTTCTTAGTAATGTGACGCCCATTCCATCTCTTGCATGAAATTTCTTCATCGCATCACCTTCTTTTGTATAATACATCCCTCCATCTGTTAATACGCCGTCAACGTCAGTTAAAACAATCTTGATTTTACTAAGTTTTTTTCTTACATTGGAATTAATCATAATATGAAAAATTCATCTTAATCTTATTATATTTAACCATAAAAAAATAAGCATGACTGATTTTATCAAAGGAATTAGACATTTTGGCATTGTTGTACATAATCTTGAAACTTCTATTGCATTTTATGAAGATCTCGGATTGAAAATAACTAAACAAATGGATGAAAGTGGAGAACATATGGATAAAATGTTATCATTAACTGATGTGAATGTAACAACGGTAAAAATGTCTGCCCCTGAAACTGACACACTAATTGAATTACTTCATTATAAAAATCCAATTCCAAAAGAAATTGAAAGAAAAATTAATGATCTTGGTCCTTCACACCTTGCATTTACTGTAAAGAACCTATCTGAAAATTATAAAAAACTCTCACAAAAAGG
>MDSW01008161.1_pt1 | contig 21790 bp, 21 predicted proteins | sample 811171 | NCBI WGS metagenome assembly MDSW01 (sample SAMN05326641, study PRJNA326480) | marine metagenome | isolation source: seawater | place: Atlantic Ocean: North West | collected 2012 | reverse complement strand
GTTTAACCCAAACCATAGATTAATCGGAATTGGGTACATAAATATACCGGGGTCAAAAAAGCCTCACTGCTGGACTATGGATTTTGGCAATTAACCGGTTGTCGGCAAACACATCTCTGAAGTGGTAGTCTTATCACCAACAAAGCATTGCTTTTTTGATTAGGAAACTAGTTTATATTAACAACATCCTCCCCCATCGTAGAAGTAGGTGGACTCGGATACAAAAATATCAGAGCGACCAAGATTACTTAATGCATTCGCCGTTTTATCGCATACCGACAATGGCTGATTTTGAAGCAAAAGATGCCCTTTTCTATCATCAAACACATCCTCCTCTCCATAATAAATGGCGGTTTTTCCGGTAAAAATGCAAGGACCATCCGCAGGCATCGGATCTTTAATTGCGCAGACCTCTATACTTTCTATGTAAACCAGCTCATCTGTGGCATACTTTTCAGGGTCTAGAACTCGATAAGGCCTTTTTGCTCTAATTTCTACGGTTCCAAAACCAGCTTCAGTGATCATATCAACATATTTACTCAATGGTATGGCTCCCGTCAGGCACATCGCTCGCAACCGATCATCATTTCGTAACTTATCGGACATCTCTTGATTGCAAATGGGATCTGACATGACAAGTCTCCCATGTGGTTTCAGCACTCGATAGGATTCAGCAAGAGCTTTTTTCAGATCATCAGTTTTAAATATGTTAAAAACACAATTTTGAGCAGCAACATCTATCGATTCATCGTCAATCGGCAAATTCAATGCATCTCCCAATCGGAGATCCACAAATTTTGAGCTAAACCAAGGGTTAAGTAATTCAGCTTCCTTGAAATTCTGAGCTGAAGCTTCCAACATTTCATTCAAAACATCCACACCTATTATCCCCCCGTTGTTCCTATTGAAGTAAGAGAATTGCAGCAATTCCATTCCTCCTCCCACTCCAACGTACAACACCTTTGGATTGTTGACCAGGTCTCTCGCATGAACCGTACTTCCACAACCATAATTCATTTCTTTCATTATTCCCGGTATTTCTAGTCCGGGAAGTTGCCAGATCGGTGTTGTCGTACAACAAAGCCCCACATCCGGAGCTATTGCTGCTTTTCTATACAATTCGTTCGTTGCTTCCAAGTAATTACTCATTCCCAATATCTTTTATTAATTCTTCAAATAGTTCTGTCAGTACTTTTTCACTTTTACCTGCGATCTCAATGATCTCATCGATATTGATCGCTTTCAGGTCATCTGGATCACATTCGTCGGTTAAAACAGAAATAGCGACAACTTTCATACCTGCATGTTTTGCTGCAATTACCTCAGGGACCGTGCTCATTCCAACTACATCACCTCCAATTCGCTTCAAATATCGATATTCAGCTGGTGTCTCCAACATCGGACCCTGAGCCACCGCATAAACCCCTTCTTGTAAACGTATATTTTTGTTTGCTGCTATTCTTTTTACCTTATCTCGCAAGTCCCTACTGTATGCATCAGACATATCTGGAAATCGGATTCCAAGTTCGACATGATTCGGCCCAATTAACGGATTTCCCGGAAGTATATTGATGTGGTCAGAGATAAGCATCAAATCTCCCTTATTCCAATTCAGATTCATACACCCGGCCGCATTCGAAATCAATAATGTTTCAACTCCTAACATTTTCATTACCCTTACAGGAAATGCAATCTGTTCTTGTGTATAGCCTTCGTAGAAGTGATAACGACCCTGCATCACCATAACGCTTACACCACGAATAGTTCCGAAAAGCAACCTTCCTTTATGAAATTCTACAGTTGCTTCGGGGAATCCCGGAATTTGATCATAGCTAAGTTCTACGTCTATGTTTACTTTGGTGGTAAAGTTGCCCAACCCCGTGCCAAGAACCACACCTATTTTGGGATTTTTCACACCTCTTTGAGATAGAAACGCTGCCGAATCTTTTATTTCCTCTATCATTCTCCCAGCTGTTTTTTATAAAAATTCAATAGCGATTGTTGAGAGAACCCCAAACGATAGCCCATATGCACACATGCATGAATTAGCTGCAATCGGAAAACCCCATGTGCTTCGTATCTTCGGGCGGAGGTAATCAATTTCCGTTGCACAACAGTAAAATTTCCAATTGATCGTATTCTTGGAATGATTTCGTTGTCTTCAAGAATGGTGTACTCTTCATTGAATCCACCAATTTGATTAAACGCTTCCCTTTTAATAAATAACGATTGGTCACCACCCCTGCACCAATTGTTGTTGAATCGGGTAAACCAACCAGACGTCCTAAGCACCGGGTGTTTTGAATCAAAACCCATGTAAAAACATCCTGCAATCGTATTCCCGTTGATTGAACTCTCGATCAGCTGATCAAAATTCTTTGGAGGATAGCTATCTGCGTGGAGAAAATATAGAATGTCATGAGCTGCAATCTTGGCTCCAGCATTCATCTGCCGCGCTCTTCCTTTTTCAGACACCAAGAATCGGGCATCGTACTGGGCAGCCACTTCCTTAGTAATTCCGCAATTCGTAGCATCAACCACAATTACTTCAGTATAAATGCCCGTAGAACATTCCTGGATATGACTCAGCAAAACTCCAATATTCTCTGCTTCATTATATGTTGGAATAATGATACTGATCAATCCAAAATCAATTTGAGTTCATCGGGCAGATCTTCGGCATAATCCACGTCACTCAGTGTTTGAAGCAATCTTATGGTACAACCGGCTTTTTCAACATCCAACAATGTGTCTACCAATACATTCTCAGTACTCCATTCTTTGTTGGCGAAAATTTCTGAATTCAGTTTTTTCATACCCAGAAGATAATAACCTCCATCATAAGCGGGACCAATAACCACATCCGACTCATTCAAACCATCAAAAGCAATTTCAATAGTTTCCGAATCCAATTCCCAGCAGTCTGAGCCAATTATTACTACTTTTTCGAAACCGACATTGAATGCAGACTCGAATGCATTCTTCATTCGCTCTCCTAAATCATCTCCCATTTGAAGTCTTTTCGAAAAAACTTTCTCAGGAAATTGATCATATTCGTCAATGTAATCTGAATAGTAGATCACTTTTTGAGCATTTATCGGTTCAATAATCTCCTTGGTCTTCTCAATCAAAGCTCGGTACACGGTCAATGCATTTGTATCCCCAATCGATTGAGCCAATCTGGTTTTTACCCGACCCAATTCAGCATTCTTTACAAAAACAAGTAAAGCATATTTATTTGAATACTTTTTCACCTGCAATTAACCATTTGCCCCAATTCTTGTCGTAGCCGTGGATCTGATTGGTCTTTCCATTTTCATTGAAAACCGGATATCCCGTGTTCACCCAATCGAAAATTCCACCGTATAGATTGTGGACATTTGTATATCCTAACTTTATCAATTTTGCTGCTATTTGATCACTCCGATAACCTACCGAGCAATAGACAACAACAGGAGCTGATTTTTTCACTCCCGCTAATGCATCAGCATCAAAACTCTTATAGCCGCAATTCAAAGCATTCTCCAAGTGTGAAACCGTAAATTCCTTGGGCTCTCTAGCGTCTAAAAGAACAACAACTTCACCGTTACTGATGGATTTATTCAACGATTCTACGGTTAGAACAGGAACATCTTTTGAGATAAGTCCTTTCACCATCTGATCAAAATCCTTTTGACCTAAAAAAGATAAAGAAATGGTCATAATGTATAGGAAAAAGACATATTTCATATTAGAGCTCCTTGACATCCGGAACCGGCTCCTGCTGTGCATCCAAAGCAATGCTGATTTGTAATAATAGGACGGTTCATAAGCAATTCACTATCGAACTCTTGTATCGTTTGAGGAGCGTTTTTCTCCAATCCCAGATTCAACATTTGATTAAAATCACAATCATGAAGCAATCCATTCCAGCCAACTGAAATTGTATTTCGACACATCAACTCATCCACTGACTTTGGATTGAATGCATTAACGAGTTTGACCATGTATTGTTCATATTGTCCTGAAATCCATAGGTAATCCAAAAATCTGCTGATCGGAAGATTTGTGATTGTATAAAGATTGTTGAATTCAATACCAAAATCGTCCTTTAGCTTTGCTTTATAATCTAGTTCCAAAACCTTTTGATCAGGCGGCAAGGATGCGCCGCCGGGGTTGAAAACCAAATGAAGCTCCAGCCCTGAATCCAATTTACCATAACCAAGTTCATTTAACTTGATCAACGCACGAATCGAATCTGCAAAGACACCTTCTCCTCTCTGTTTGTCGACATTTTCCTTGGAATAACAGGGTAATGAAGCTATTACCGTTACATTATGTTTCTTAAAAAAATGAGGGAATTCTTTAAATTTCTTATTGGACTCAAGAATGGTTAAATTACTCCTTACAATGACCTTTACCTGGCGTTTCGCCAGCTCTTCTACAAACCACTGGAAGTGCGGATTCATTTCAGGTGCGCCACCTGTTAGGTCTACGGTGTGTGCGGTAGAGTTCTCAATCGCCTTCAAGCAATAGTTCATCACCTCCTTGGTCATGATCTCTTTTCTATCGGGGCCTGCGTCTACATGACAATGTTCACAAACCTGATTACACATGTAGCCCAAATTGATCTGCAGAATCTCCAATTCTTTTGGCCGAAGAGGGGATTTCTTCAACTCATTCAGTTTATCTGCAAACGACCCCAGCGACTGAGCAGAGGAAGACAGTAATTTGATCTGCTCAAGGCTATTGGCTAAATTGTTCCCTCTTTTCTTTAACGATCTTGTTTCTCCCATTACTTATTCAAATTCCAGTCGTATTCTAAGTAGTTTATTTTCGCATTCGTTTTAACCTTTACTTCGGAATATTTATTGATCCAGTCAATCACCCCCCCATTCTGAGTAAAATCATTCTTAAACCAGCTGAATATTTTAGAAATTTTAATCTCATCTGGCCTAATTTGATTTTTGGACTTATCTCGTAAAAATTCTCTGGCTAGCAAATCTAAATCCTTATCAACAATTTCAGGGTGGAATGCTCTGTTCAGTAATTTTGGGCAAGAAACAGATGCGCAATTTATCCCAACATGGATCCTTGGATCTCCCATTTTTCTTAAAATCTCATGTTCGATCGTATTCAAATCATACGTTTTGCCACCGAGTTGTATGAATTTAATGCTCCACGGCTTTCCGGAAATATCTTTAATCGAATTGACCGGATACTTATTTAAAATCAGCTTTATCGTGAATGCGTTATAAGCATTCATCCAATATGCAAGACGGACGTTTTTCGATGCATTCTTCTGAGGAACATTAGCTGATAATTGTTTTAAATAGGCGTCTAGCTGTTTAATGTCTTTTTTAAAAGCTGCATAATCAACATTACCAGAAGCCGAAACGTACTTTTTAAGTAGCATTCCAAATTTAGAATGATCAATCTGTTGATTCTCTGCTGATACGCTGTCTTTGAATGACGAATAGCCCGTCATTCCCCAACTGCATTGCCAGACAAAGGCTACGGCAATAAACACAACTATTTTAACTGCTTTCATACTGTGGTTTTGGCTTATAAATTATCCCGCTTACTCAATTAAATTGGAAGTCGTAAAATACAAAAACTACCATTTCATTTGCGGAAAGATACTGACAGAAAAGAATAAAAATTGTGCCACTTTCAGAGAGCAGAGGTATTGTAAGCAGGAAGAACTCTTTTAATCGACACGATCAGATGGAAATAGAAAGACTTTTGTAGTCTGAAAAGTCATCAAAAATAGCAGGAAATTAAGAGGATAGCGGCTTTATTCAACAGGGTGAGTTTCCTCGATTACACGAACTTCGTACCCCCCCTCAATAATATCAAGGTAGGCATTCAAAGCCTCTTTTACCTTTACCGTGTCCGGATCAGACACCTTTATTTCAAAAGTACTCGTTGACTCTCTGTTTTCAATCGTGAATCCCTTACACCCTTCAAACGAATTCTCTGCAATCAGCTTTAAAATGTCCAATTTTCCCTGAATTTCTTTCTCATCAAATTCAGAATCAGCTCCAGTATCGAGTGCTTCATACGTACCCAACCAAATTGTTGCTTGATAGCTAGACTCGTCTTTTTTGTCGCACGAATTGAATACTAGGAAAGCTGCAGCAAGAATAGCAAGTGTTAATCTCATTTTTGTGGTATTGGATTTCCAAATAAATCGTAAAAATCGGCTTTTTCAATTTTAACGTCAACGAAATTACCAATTTTCAATTGATTTTTTGAGGCGTTAATAAGAACTTCATTATCTACTTCCGGGGAATCAAATTCTGTTCTCCCAACATAGTATCCCCCCTCCTCTTTGTCAATAAGCACTCGATATACCTTCCCAACCATGGATTGGTTTTTTCGAAATGATATGTCAGCTTGAATATTCATTATTTCCTCCGCCCTAGCTTTCTTTATTTCAGAAGGCACATCATCTTTCAGATTGAAAGCATGGGTATTTTCCTCATGTGAATAGGTAAAGCAGCCCAATCTATCAAATTGACTATCCATCACCCACTCTTTCATTTCCTCAAAATGTTCTTCTTTTTCGCCAGGGTATCCTGTGATAAGCGTAGTTCTGATCGCAATATTAGGGACTTGTTCCCGAATATCCATCAAAAGTTGAGAAGTTTTTTCACGTGTAATACCTCGTCGCATCGACTTAAGAATTTCAGTTGATCCATGTTGAAGCGGTATATCTAGGTAATTGCAAATATTTTCTCGATCTGCCATTACCTTCAGTATATCTTTTGGGAATCCTGAAGGATAAGCATAATGAAGCCGAATCCATTCTAATCCTTTGATGTCTGACAAATGCTTGAGCAATTCTGAAAGATTCCTTTTCCCATAAAGATCAAGGCCGTAGTACGTCAAATCCTGAGCAATCAAAATGAGCTCCTTCGTTCCTGATTGGACCAATTGCTTCGCGGAGTCGACCAGTTCTTCAATTGGTTTAGACCTGTGCTTCCCTCTCATCAGAGGAATCGCACAAAAAGAACAAGGACGATCACACCCCTCTGCAATTTTGAAATACGCATAATGGGCCGGAGTTGTGAGTAATCTTTCGCCCACCAATTCTTTTTTGTAATCGGCCTTTAATGTTTTTAAGAGCTTCGGAAGTTCTCGAGTTCCAAAAAAAGAGTCTACCTCAGGAATTTCTTTAGACAACTCACTCCCATAACGCTGAGACAAGCATCCGGTCACATATAGTTTTTCCAAACCGCCCGTTTTTTTTGCCTCTGCGTACTCAAGAATTGCATTAACCGATTCTTCTTTGGCACTTTCAATAAATCCGCACGTATTTATAATTACGATCTCTGCATCCTGACTTGCAGATTCATGCACCACATCGAAATGATTGGCTTTCAGCTGAGCCATCATAACTTCCGAATCAAATATATTTTTTGAGCACCCTAAGGTGATCACATTGACTCGGTTCTTTCGTAGTGTTTTTGTTTTCATTCGCCAAACAAGGAATCTACAAATTCATGTCTATTGAATACCTGAAGATCTGATACTCCTTCACCCACCCCAATAAATTTGACAGGGATTTTAAATTGATCTGAAATGCCAATAACAACGCCACCCTTTGCCGTACCATCTAATTTCGTGAGCGCCATTGAATTAACTTCAGTCGCTTTTGTAAACTCTTTCGCCTGCTCAATAGCGTTTTGCCCTGTAGACCCGTCAAGAACGAGCATTACTTCATGAGGAGAATTAGGGATGACCTTATGCATTACGTTCTTAATTTTGGTCAGCTCATTCATTAAATTCACCTTATTATGTAAGCGGCCTGCGGTATCAATTATTACTACATCTGCGTTCGATGCTTTTGCTGATTGGCACGTGTCAAATGCTACAGAGGCCGGGTCAGCGCCCATTCCTTGATGAACAACTGGAACACCTACTCTTTCCGACCAAATCTTTAGTTGATCAACTGCTGCCGCCCGAAAAGTGTCCGACGCACCCAAAACTACCTTTTTTCCAATGGATTTATATTGATGCGCCAATTTCCCAATTGTTGTGGTTTTGCCCACACCATTAACCCCAACCACCATAATCACGTATGGCCCTTCCATTTCAGGTAAAGAAAGCTCACTTCCATCTTCAGCAGAATTATTCTCGTACAATAGCTGGGCAATTTCGTCTCTGAGTACTTCGTTCAATTCACTGGTCCCAACGTATTTGTCTTTTGCGACTCGACCTTCAATTCGCTCGATTATCTTCAAGGTGGTGCTTACACCCACATCTGAACTGACAAGTACCTCCTCCAGATCGTCCAAAACTTCATCATCAACCTTTGATTTTCCGGCTACTGATCTCGATAATTTCTGAAAAAAACTATTTTTTGTTTTCTCCAGTCCCTTATTGAGTGTTTCTTTTTTTTCTCTAGAAAATAAGTTTTTCCAACTCATTGTGTATACAAAAAATAAAAGCTTCCCCCAACCGGAAGAAGCTCAAACATTCAAAACTTGATTTAAGTTATTTCGTCTTCTGAAGCCAGTCCTTCACATTATCTTTGTGGACTATTTCCTCTCTGAACATATAAGCACCTGTCTTAGGTGATTTTACCATTTTAATCACTTTAGTGTGTTGCTTGCCGCCTCCGGCTTGTAAAGATGCAATTGCCTTTTTTGCCATGACTTAATTATTTGATCTCCTTGTGGATGGTATATTTTTTCAATATCGGATTGTACTTTTTCAACTCCATTCTATCGGGCGTATTTTTCCTATTCTTGGTTGTAATATACCTCGAAGTTCCAGACACTCCGCTGTTCTTGTGCTCCGTACACTCTAATATTACCTGTACTCTATTTCCTTTCTTTGCCATTCCTCTTAATTCTAATGGGCTGCGAATTTACGCATTAATTCCTTGTAAGCAAATAAAATTAGTCATTGAATCTGCTTTTTTCTAACATCAATGTCTCGATATCTTCCACCTCACGTGGCACACAACCACTCAAATTTACAGGTTTACCATTCGTGATTAAAATATCATCTTCAATTCTTACCCCAATGTTCCACCATTTCTGATCACAAGGAGATCCTTGAGGAATGTAAATTCCTGGTTCCACTGTAATTACTTGACCAGGCTCTAATTTCCCATATCTACCCACATCATGCACATCAAGACCAAGATAATGAGAAGTACCGTGCATGAAATACCTCCGAAGCTCAGACGAGTTTTTAATAATTCCCAGTTCTTTCATCCTTTGTGATAATACGGTAGTTGCTGCAATATTGGGATCCCAAAAATTCTTTCCTTTCTTACAGACATCTATTCCAGCCTGCTGCGCTTCCAGAACAACTTTGTAAATTGTTTCCTGCTCGTAAGAATATTTTCCATTGGCCGGTAATGTTCTGGTAACATCCGCAGTATAACCGTGGTATTCCGCCCCAATATCGCAGACAAGCAAATCGTTTTTGTTCATGGGTCTTCTGCTTGCCGTATAATGTAATATGCATGAATTCTCTCCACTCCCCAGAATGGAAGGAAATCCCGGATACTCGGCACCATTCGCTTTGAATATGTATTCTACCACCGCTTCTGCTTGGTATTCTGTCATGGATGGGTTTAATGCGCGCATAATTTCGCGCTGGGCTTCACATGTAATCGTAATTGCCTTTTTAAGCAGATTTAGCTCTTCATCGGTTTTAATTTCTCTGAGCTCCGCACACCATAGCGATAGCTGTCCATTTTTCTGTTTTGATTTGACCTTGTTCAGCTTGACATCCAATTTTGCCTTCAGATCAAAAAGATCACCGTTTTTAAATGGTACATCTCGAATATCATCATGAATGTTTTGGACGTAGATCTCATCAAATTGGTCCAGATCCAGCTCCATTTCGTGAAACACCTTGTTCTCAAGTGCCATATCCAATCCTAATATCATAGTCGCTCCGCTTGTTCCGTACCGTTTACCGTCCCAAATTTCCGTTTCCGGATCTTTCTCCTGCATAAAAACCACCTCCTTTACAAAACGACCATTAACCTCTGTAGGCTCTCTGAATATCATGATCATTGCATGGGGCTCATTCAATCCCGTGAAGTAATAAAAGTTAGGATTCTGATGGTATTCAAAATTGACATCATTTGAACGATTTCTAACCGGCGCCGCAAGAAAAATGGCCACCGAATTGGATTTCATTCGTTTTCTAAGCTCCTCCCGCCTACCCGAATGAAAATCTGCAGATAAGAGGTCATTATCGTAAATCGAAATGCTATTATTGTCAAGCTGCCTTTCTGCAACTTCTTGTGTTTGAGCAACAATCGGCAGCACCAATAAAATCGAAATGATCAAAATCTTATCCAACATCTGTATTTGTTTTATCGCAGCTGTAAATAAACAATTATTCAGGAATAGAGCACCCGTTTTTAAACAAAAAACGCCGTCACTAGGGACGGCGTTTACAAATATCGTAGTACAATCTACTTCAAGAAGCCTTTTTCTCTTGCTTCCTTAATCGTTGCAGAAATACCGTTTTTATTGATTGTTCGAAGAGCTGCAGTAGATACTTTGAGCGTAATCCACTTGTCCTCTTCCGGAATGTAAAATCTCTTCGTCACCAAATTGGGATAAAACTTTCTTTTGGTTCTTCTATTGGAGTGCGATACATTGTTACCGGTTATCACTCTCTTTCCTGTTATTTGACAAACTCTAGACATCTGTTTAAATATTTAATTTCCCAAACGGGAGCGCAAATTACGTGATTTTTATTCGAACAATCAATAATGATTCACAATTATTTGATCAAAGACTATCAACACAGCATTGTTCACCATCACCATGACCACATAAAACGAACAATTATAGCCAATCTTCTCTGTCAATTATGACTTTCCGAAGCATTGAAAATGCGGCTATTGCGGTTCGTTGGATATTCAGCTTTCGATCATTTCCGAAATAATGGCGTTTACTTACCACGCCAGACTCACTGGAAATAGCAATCCAAACTGTACCGACCGGCTTATCCGGCGTACCTCCCCCCGGTCCAGCTATTCCAGAAGTAGCAACGCCATAATCCGTTCCAAATTTTTCCCGAATACCTTTCGCCATTTCTATGATTACTTTTTCACTTACCGCCCCGTATTTGATTAATAAATCAGGATCTACATTTAACTCGGCGGTCTTTGATTCGTACGAGTAGGCAATAACGGAGCCCAAATAATACCTGGAACTACCCGGAACAAGCGTAATCTGACTCGCCAAATAGCCAGAGGTACAACTTTCTGCCGTGCTAACCGTCGCATTCCTTTCCAAAAGCAATTCGCCAATTACCTCCTGAATAGAAATACCATCATAACCAAAGATGTATCTTTCAATAATTGGCTGAACCTCTTTAACTTTCTTATAAACGTTTTCCGTGGCGTCTTTTTGATTTTCCGACTGCCCTGTAACCCTCAGCTTTACAATTCCAGGGGACGGAAGGTAAGCCAGACCAAACCCTTCGCTTCTCAATTTTTTCTCCCAATCTTCGATCATTTCCGCTAGAACAGACTCCGGCAGGTCTACTGTCATTATAGTCTTGAATGCCCTTGGGATAAAATTGAAATAATGTCGAACCATTGGTAAGACAGATTCTTCCATCATGGCTTTCATTTCGTAAGGCACTCCCGGCATCGACACAAAAACCCTTCCCTCTTTTTCAAACCACATACCACTTGCAGTGCCTTGCCAGTTTCTAATCACTTTTGCATCTACCGGAAGCAAAGCCTGATCCCTGTTCATTTGAGAAATATCAATATTTCTCTCGTAAAAGTATTTTTCAATTTCGCTGAGCACCTCAGGATTGAGGGACAAGGTGGTATTAAAATATTCGCACAATGTGGCCTTTGTTATGTCATCTTTGGTGGGACCCAATCCTCCAGTAATCAGTATGAGCTGCGACCTGGACTCAGCTTGTTTCAACGTAGAAAGTATGTGTTCTCTTTGATCTGTTATTGAAGTTATCTGCTGAACTTTGATGCCCTGTTTTGCCAACTCTGCCCCAATCCAAGCCGAGTTAGTATCGACTGTCTGACCGATCAAAAGCTCGTCTCCAATAGTTATAATTTCCGCTTGCATTTCGTCAATTTTTTTTTGGCAAAATCTTTGTAAGTTTACCCCGAAAGTAAAGACAAGAATATGAAAAATAAACTATTACTCGGCCTATTTGGGATTGGATTAACGTTTGTTGCTTGTGACGTATTGAGTGAAGCGGAAAAATTAATCGATTTACCTACTACCACAACGGGAAATACAGGTTTAAGCCAAAGCGAAATTATTGAAGGATTAAAAAATGCCTTGACTGTTGGAGCTGGAAACTCATCAGCATCCGCTAGTAAAACCGATGGATTCCTTAAAAATTCTAAAATCAAATTACCATTTCCTCCTGAAGCAGAAAAAGTAAGAGAAAAGGTGGTGAAAATACCGGGAGGTCAGGCTAAGGTTGACGAGTTTGTACTCACATTAAACAGAGCGGCAGAAGATGCAGCTTTATCGGCAAAACCAATTTTTGTTGATGCAGTCAAATCCATGACTGTATCTGATGGCTTGTCCATACTTCAAGGCGGTGATAATGCCGCAACCGATTATCTAAAAGAAAAAACTTCGGCAAGTTTGAAAGAAGCATTTATGCCGAAAATCAAGGCGTCTATTAGTAAAGTTCAGCTTACCAACAAATGGGAGCCTGTGGCGAATGCATACAACAAAGCCATGTTGCTAACTGGAGGTAAAGCTGTGGATCCGGATCTGAACAATTATGTGTGTGATCGTGCAATATCCGGTCTTTTTATGTTGATTGCAGATGAAGAAAAAAAGATCAGAAAGGATCCAGTTGCCAGAGTAAATGACATCCTGAAAAAAGTTTTTGGAAGTCCCGAAGCAAACGGAGGGAACTAAATTGACCCCATAGTGAAATTGAAAAATCCTGCTTATTGCGGGATTTTTTATTTTACTTTTAACTGAGAACTATCATGATACCAAAAACGCGATACCATTCCAACCCTCTTGAACCATCGGAGCTAATTGTTACCGAGCAAGGTGCAATCTACCATCTAAACCTTCGCCCGCATGAAATAGCGGAAACAATTCTGGTTGTCGGAGATCAAAACAGAGTCGAAAGAGTTTCTCGACACTTTGATACTATTGAACACAAAATTGAGAATCGGGAATTCGTCACCCACACAGGGAGAATCGGTAAATGTGAACTCACGGTGATGTCGACAGGAATCGGATGCGACAATATCGATATCGTTGTAAATGAGCTAGACGCATTGGCCAACATAGACCTTGAATCCAGATTGATAAATAAGGATCCTAAATCACTGAACATTATTAGGTTAGGCACGTCAGGCGCACTCCAAGAGGATATACCTGTTGACTCCTTTGTGGTTTCTACGCATGGTTTGGGTTTTGATGGACTGCTCAACTTCTATGAAACTACACCATCGGATCAGGAACTGGCTATTCAAAATGCTTTTGTGCAACAAACCGGTTGGTCTGATGACCTGAATCCCATATATGTTGCCAAAGGATCGTCAAAATTGATTGAACAGATTGGGGAAGGAATGACACCAGGGATTACAGCCACAGCTCACGGTTTTTATGGGCCTCAAGGGAGAAGCCTAAGGATGTCGCCAAAAATCAATGAACTAAACCAAAAGCTCAGACAGTTTGAATACTTAGGGCACAGGGTTACCAACTTCGAAATGGAAACTTCAGCCTTGTACGGATTAAGCGGTAGCCTAGGTCATCAAGCCTGTACCGTTTGCGCTATAATTGCCAATAGATTCAAAAAAGAATACAGCAAAGACTACAAATCAACCGTTGACCTTCTGATCCAAAATGTGTTGGAAAAACTAACCAACAAACAAGGCTCTGTTGAAAAAAACGTTTGATTCTCGAAGAAAATGGGTAACAATACCCCCGATCTTTGCGTTCATAGTTTATGGCATTAAAATCAGAAATAGAGGCGTTAATTCATTTAATCGACGACCCCGACGAAGCCATATTCAATCAAATCCGAAACAAAATCCTTTCCATTGGTGACGAAGTCATTCCTTTTTTAGAGCAGGCTTGGGAAAATCAAGACCTTGGACTTCTATACCAATCGAGAATCGAAAATATTATTCATAAAATTCAATTCGACTCGGTCTATCACTCTTTATTCAAATGGGCGAATGGCGGCGGGCAAGATTTGCTGGAAGGTGCGTTGATCGTGAATCGTTACCAATATCCTGATCTCGACACAGAAGACATACGCAATAAAATTGGAGCCTTAAGGCAGGATATATGGATTGAACTCAACAACAATTTAACAGCGTTTGAAGAAATTAGAATTTTCAACTATATCTTATTTGACCATCATGGATTTAGCGGAAACAAAAAAAACTATCATTCGCCGCAAAACTCCTATTTAAATTGCGTATTGGAAAGTAAAAAGGGAAACCCATTATCCCTTTCAATATTGTATTGCATTATTGCTCAACAATTGGACATACCCATATTCGGTGTCAATCTGCCAAATCATTTTGTACTGGCATATCAGGATAAAAACAATGTGATGAATTTTGTTGATCCGGAAAAGGAGAACAGCGATGTTTTGTTTTACATCAATCCATTTAGCAGAGGCACCATATTCAACCGAACTGAGATTGAACAATTTCTTGAGCAATTGAAACTAGAACCAAAACCTACCTTCTTCGAACCTTGTAGCAACATAGACATTATTAAACGAATGCTTGCCAACTTGGTTTATAGCTACGAAAAGCTGGGCTATCCGCAAAAAGTTGATGAGCTAAGAGAACTGCACAGCTCCCTGGAAATCTAATAACCGCGAATTAATTGAATGTTTAAAAGGTCGTCTGAATACAATCAATCGGATGAACCTGATTCACTTCAGAGTGAGTCAGGCAGAAGAACTGGCAGTGCATTGCATAGAGTCATCTACTTCTTCCCTTTTCAGCTAATTCTGGTGCACATAAAACACAATTTCCTCCTTTTGTTTCTTTGGTTTCTACTCTTTAGTTTTCTCTTTGGTTGGATGGGCACCAAATACGGTATGGGATATTTATTCCTTTACCCTGAATATCTCGGGGAGGTGAATTTTTGGTCCTTCTCTATCCTTGGGTTTTCCATCGGCGGATTTATTTCAGCGTTCAATATCTACAGCTACATAAAGAATGGTCCTGACTTCCCCTTTATCGCAACGCTTGAACGTCCTTTTCACAAATATTCAATCAATAATTTTTTGATCCCCGGAATCTACATTGTTTCACTTATTGTTATGTCGGTACAATTTCAATCCGTTAACGAGCTTGTGGATACCTCTGATATTTTACTCAACATCGGAGGATTGGTTTTCGGCATGTTGTTTTTCTTAGGAATCAGTGTTTTATATTTCTTCCGAGTAAATAAGAATGTGTATAAACTGACTGGAAAAACCGACTCTGATTTCCAACCCGATCAATCGTCAAAAGCTTCCGAAGAAGAGCCTTCTCCAAGAGCGAAGAAATGGTTCGAACGAATGCAAAAACGGCAGAGTAAGCGCTCGGGATGGAGAGTAGAAACATATTTGGGTAAATCGTTCAGATTAAAACTAGCCAGGGACTGTCGGCATTACGATAACGAGCTTTTGAAAAAGGTCTTCCTCCAGAACCATTTGAATGCGTCTATTTTCGAGATCACCCTTTTCATTTCTTTTCTAATGCTAGGTATATTTCGGGAAGTTTCAGCATTCATTATACCGGCAGGAGCAAGTGTAATTCTCCTTTGCACCATGATCCTTATGCTACTTAGTGCGTTCAGAAGTTGGTTTAGGGGTTGGACCATCCCCATTCTATTCGTTCTCTTTCTAATATTCAACGTAATCAGTGGTCAGTTCAACCTATCGAATTACAAGAATTACGCATATGGTCTTGATTATTCAAAGGAGCCTGTAAAATACGAGCTGGGTTCACCGCAACGACACAATTCATCATTTGAAAACATCACTAATGATGAGGAACACGGAAGGAAAATTTTAGAGAACTGGAAATTATCAACCGGTCAGGAAAAACCCTACCTAATTGTGCTCAATTCAAGCGGAGGTGGATTGAGATCTGCTCTATGGACTTTCTCGATATTGAGTCATTTGGATAGCATTACAAATAATGCATTCTATAAACACGTTCATCTTGCTACCGGTGCTTCAGGCGGCATGATCGGCTCAGCTTACTACAGAGAATTACAGCTACTGCGGGAGAATGGGAAACTGACCAGCGACTCTATACGTAAACTTGGCACTAATGTATGCAAGGATCTTCTTAATCCGGTAGCCTTGAGCATAGCTACAAATGATTTTTTTATACGTCTGAGAAATTGTACAGATGGCAAATACATCTACAAAAAAGATCGTGGATTTACTTTTGAGCATCAGCTGAATATCAATACTTCTTTCGCATTGGATAAACGTTTGTCTGATTACCGGATTCCTGAACAGACCGGAAAAATACCCATTCTTGTTTTCTCCCCGACAATTGCAAACGACAGCAGACGACTCATCATTTCTGCTCAACCTATGTCGTATATGTGTGCTCCGTTTAAATCAGATTCTTATCAGGGGACGATAGAAGACGTAGAATTTTTAAGGCTTCTAAAAGATCACGATCCGTTGAATTTAAAGTTTACGAGTGCCATAAGAATGAATGCGACCTTTCCTTACATCCTTCCTCAGGTTTCCCTCCCTACTCATCCGGAAATAACCGTGATGGACGCAGGGATTCGAGACAATGTAGGAACAAAATCTTCGATCAAATTTATAGATGCTTTCTCCGATTGGATAGCAGCCAACACCAAAGGTGTTATCGTCGTTCAAATTAGGGATACGAAAATGCATTTTGAAAGAATTGGCTCAGCTAACACAAACTTTGCTGAACGCTTAACGTCTCCATTAAAAACTTTTTATGGAAACTTTACGAAAGTTCATGACTACAATAATGATCAATTATTGAAACATTTCATATCCAATGCCGGCTTCCCTATTAAAGTGATTACATTCGAATTAGAGCAAGAAGGACATGAAAAGGCGTCCCTCAGCTTTCACCTAACTGAACTCGAAAAGCAACAGATCAAAAAGGAAATCTATTCTTCAACCAATCAAAAAGAATCAAGAATATTACTAAAATTGTTGAACGAATAATCCGTACATTCATCACTAATGAGTAATCCTGACAAAGAGGGCACAACGGAAAACAACGATCAAAGGGTGGACTATGACCCTACCAAGATCGACAAGGACCTGCTAAAAAAGGCTCCGAAAGCATTTTATCGTTTCCTCACTGATATTTTAAGCATTAAGGATGAAGTCAATATAAAAGAAACCATTGAGGTCGTTAAAGCTAACATCGTTTTTCGAGGTGCCAATGTATGGGTTCTTATTTGCTCTATTGTAGTAGCTTGTATCGGATTGAACAATGACTCAACGGCAGTCATTATCGGAGCCATGTTAATCTCGCCACTTATGGGTCCTATTCGCGGAATCGGACTAGCCATTGGCACAAATGATTTTAAAACATTAATTACATCGTTGATCAATTTTGGCGTGATGGTAGGCATCAGTTTTTTGGTCGCCTATCTGTATTTTCTAATCAGCCCAATAAAAACAGCCACTCCTGAATTGCAATCCAGGGTGCACCCGCATGCATTAGACGTTCTAATTGGATTTTTTGGTGGGTTAGCTGGCATTATTGCGTCCGCCACTGGCGATCGATCCACTGTGGTTCCCGGTGTAGCGATAGCAACTGCACTCATGCCCCCTATGTGTACAGCTGGGTACGGACTAGCAGTAGGCCAACCCGCCTTCTTTTTTGGAGCATTGTACCTGTTTTTGTTGAACTCCGTCTTTATATGTCTTAGCACGGTGCTAACGGTCCGTTATCTAAGCTTTCCACTGATGGAATTTGTCAACTCACGAACAGAGAGGAAAGTAAAACTGTATTCCTTTGTTATCCTACTCGGAATCGTGGTCCCCAGCATTTGGTTCTTTGTTAAGCTGGTAAAAGAGAATCAGTTCGAAGAAGCAGTAAACAATTTTATTGCAAAAGAGATTAGATACGACGAATTTTTCGACAACGTTGAACTGAGTGGTTTTGTATATGACACTGATTCCAGTGTAATTTACCTGAAAGTGTTGAGTGGATATGTAGAAGAGTTGCAGATCGACTTGTGGGAGACAAAATTAGACCAGTATAAAAAGTTGGAACATACTCGAATCGAAGTTAAAAACAACAAAAAGCCTTCTTTTGAAAACAGTGATTTCGTAAGCAAAGAAATGTTCAATGCGCAAAAGAAAACAAGACAAGAACTGGAAGCCAATACGATGCGACTACGGTCTGAACTCCAACAGTATGAAAATGCTGAAATCAGCAGCTTGAAACTGGAAAAGCTGCTTAAAGTGAATTATTCAAAGTTCATCGATAGTATAGAATGTGGCCCTATGTACCTTAATAATTTAGCAGGCTCCATAGATACCACATCACGATACATCATCTACTGGAAGCCGCAAGTCGGAGACAGCACGATCAGCATGAAAAAGAAATATTTGGAAGAGCACATCAAACTGAATATGGATACAAAAAACTCAAAATTCCTACACGTAAATAGCTATGAGCAAGAATAAAAAGAATCGAAAAAATATCGTCTATTCTACCAACCCCAATCATAGCTATGAATACGAAGAAGAGGAAGACGAAGAAACACTTCTTCCTGGCGAACAAAACCTTACAGCGTATATTGACCGAAAATTCAGAAAAGGAAAAGCAGTTACCATTATTGCTGATTTCATCGGCAGCACTGATGATCTAAAAGAGCTTGGAAAAACATTGAAGATCAAGTGCGCCGTAGGCGGAAATGTTAAGGACGGTATTGTAATTCTTCAGGGAGATGTTCGTGAAAAAGCAGTTAAAATTCTAACCAACCTCGGTTATAACGTCAAGAAATCGGGCAGCTAAATCAATTTGACCACCGAACATATATCTAGGATAGTTCCTCACGAAGTATGCTGCAATTGATTCAGATTTTCTAATTTCGCACCTCTTATGGGTATCGAAAAAGAGATCGGAAAAAGAAGAACATTCGGAATTATATCCCATCCGGATGCGGGAAAAACAACACTTACTGAAAAGTTATTGCTTTTTGGAGGTGCCATTCAGACTGCAGGAGCCGTTAAATCCAATAAAATAAAAAAAACGGCTACGTCGGATTTTATGGAAATTGAGAAACAAAGAGGGATCTCTGTTGCTACATCAGTAATGGCATTTAATTATCGTGACACACAAATTAATATACTTGATACTCCTGGGCACAAAGACTTTGCAGAAGATACATTTAGAACCTTAACCGCAGTAGACAGCGTAATCCTTGTGATAGATTGTGCAAATGGAGTCGAGTCCCAAACTGAAAAATTGATGGAGGTATGCAGGATGAGAAATACACCTGTAATTGTTTTTATCAACAAGATGGACCGTGAGGGTCGAGATGCTTTCGACCTTTTAGACGAATTGGAAGAAAAATTAAATATCAAAGTCAGACCCCTTTCCTGGCCAATTGGAATTGGAGAGACTTTTCAAGGTGTGTACAATATGCACCGCGGTGAGCTGAATTTATTTGAAGGAAATAAAACCAACATCGCTAAGGAAAACGTAAAAATTGATGACCTATCTTCAAATCAATTGGACGATTTTGTTGGTGCAGAATCTGCAGCTGAGCTCAGAGAAGAAGTGGATCTGGTAAATGGTGTGTACGACGAACTGGACACACAAGACTATCTTCAAGGTAACGTTGCTCCTGTCTTTTTTGGATCCGCCCTGAACAATTTTGGAGTACAGGAATTGCTGAATACATTTATTGAAATTGCACCAACACCCAGAGGAAGGGAAGCTGATAGCGGTTTGATCTCCCCTACTGATTCTAAATTTTCCGGATTTGTTTTTAAGATCCATGCCAATCTCGACCCAAAGCATCGAGACAGAATTGCATTCTTAAGAATTGTTAGTGGAAAATTCGAAAGAAACAAATTCTATCAGCATTCGAGAATTTCAAAAAAACTAAAGTTTGCCAATCCAACTAGTTTTATGGCGCAAGACAAAAGCGTTATTGATGAGGCCTTCCCCGGCGATGTGATTGGTCTTTATGACACTGGAAACTTTAAAATCGGTGACACCTTAACTGAGGGAGAATCTTTCTTTTTTAAAGGAATCCCCAGCTTTTCACCGGAAATATTCAAGGAATTACAAAACGACGATCCGATGAAGGCTAAACAGCTGGATAAGGGAATTCAGCAGTTGACAGATGAAGGCGTGGCGCAATTGTTTATAAAACAACCGGGGAATCGGAAAATAGTAGGTACCGTAGGAGAGCTACAATTTGAGGTAATTCAATACCGACTGAAACACGAGTACAGTGCTGCATGTACATTCATATCGAAAAACTACCACAAAGCATGCTGGATGACTACGACAGACGAAAACCAGCTGGAGGATTTTTTGAAGAGAAAAGCAAACTATATTGCAAGTGACAAAGATGGCAACCCGGTATTCTTAGCTGAATCTGCCTGGCTCTTGAGCTCCGCCGAAGAAGATTTCCCTGCGATTACATTCCATAAGACTTCCGAATTTAAGCTCGAACAAGCCAATAGCTAAAGTACTCTGATATTCTGGAAAGATTCTTGTATCTTAAAGGAGCATGAATCGGCACACCAAACATATTATTTTGTCCTTTTTTACTTTTTGCTTTTCGATAATTGGAACGAGTCAGGTGAATTGGGTGGAAGGATGGAGTGAAAATCAGCTCAAGCAAGCTATCGTGCGCGGCGACTCTCAAATGAATGAAGCTGAGAAAGAGGTAATCTTTTATTGTAATTTGGTGAGAATTGATCCGAAAAAATTCATGTCTACCGTTCTTCCGAAATACGTCGAATCAAGAGAAATCGAGAACAGCAGCTATCTTATTTCCTTAAGAAGAGATCTTAAAAAAGCCAATGAACTCCCCCCTTTTATTGCTAATTCAGAACTGTCTCAAGTAGCAAAAAAACATGCAACAAACAGTGGAAACAAAGGTACCATAGGTCATCACAATTACACCCAACGATTTAAACATCTGAATGATATTTTTTCAGTGGATGGGGAAAACTGTGATTATGGAAACGGGGAAGCCATAGATATAGTCTTTAGCTGGCTGATCGACGAGGGAATCGCTGATTTGGGGCACAGAAAAAACATTTTGGATCCTGACTTCACCCACACTGGAGTGGGTATTTCTCCTCACAAGGAGTACGGTGTGAATGCCGTAATGGCGTACGGAAAAATGGAGTGAAATCACCAGTCTTGCTCAAAGAAATAGTTGACTAATCCATTGATTTGACTCACTTTAAGTGTGCTATCCTCTTCAAAAAATGCATTGACAGCCTCATCTATTTCTCCTTTGGTTATTTCCCCATTGTTGTCCAAATCAAATACCAGATATTCAGCAGGAACAGCAGACATATTGGCTTGAACATCCACCTCCGTTGATGATTTCTCCGCAAGCAACTCTTTAACCAACTGGTCGTATTGATATACAAGCTCAGACAATTTTGTGCCCGTCTCATTGTAGGTTACAAAAATTCCATGGTTGCAATACGTATTGGTTATCGGATCGTAAAGATATCGTCCAATTTTTTTCAATGTTCCATCAGGATACATTTCAGCAATCTCATATTTCAAGGAATCTACGTCCTTTAATTCAACGTATTTAAGTGGAAACCCCTCGTCGTTATTCCATTGCTCTATCTT
>MDSW01083794.1_pt1 | contig 21802 bp, 18 predicted proteins | sample 811171 | NCBI WGS metagenome assembly MDSW01 (sample SAMN05326641, study PRJNA326480) | marine metagenome | isolation source: seawater | place: Atlantic Ocean: North West | collected 2012 | reverse complement strand
GGGAGCCAGCAGGCGAGTCTTGGGCTGGCTGGCGGGAGCCAGCAGGCGAGTCTTGGGCTGGCTGGCGGGAGCCAGCAGGCGCTGTGGCTGGCGCCGGGGACGGCGCAGGCGCCATCGCCGAAACCTGGAACCGGTCGACGGGATCGTCGGCGACGCACTCGTCGCAGCCGGCATCGATATGCCATTGCAGGGCGGCGTGAAGGTCTTGGGCGTGCTCCATCCTTCGATGATATCACGCGCGCGTGCCCTGAACAGGCCTGCAAATGACGGTTTTGGGGGATTTCCGTTCGGAATTCATTCGTGAAACCGGCAAATTCGCGTGATATACCCGAGTTTCCGGGGGCACGGGGCCTTATTGGACGACAATATAGTAAGACGAGGCGATCATGAACGACGACCAGGGACAAACCGAAGCCGTAGAGCGCGAAAGCATGGAATTCGACGTGGTGATCGTCGGCGCCGGTCCGTCCGGCCTGTCCGCCGCGATCCGGCTGATGCAGCTTTCCCAGGAACAGGATCACGAGATCGCCGTCTGCGTCGTCGAGAAGGGCTCCGAAGTCGGCGCGCATATTCTGTCCGGCGCCGTCGTCGACCCGATCGCGCTCGACGAACTGATCCCCGACTGGAAAGACAAGGGCGCGCCCATGGGTGTGCCCGTCACCGACAACCAGCACTGGGTGTTGTCGGAGAACGGCTCGTCGTCGCTGCCGCACTTCCTGATGCCGCCATTGATGTCGAACGATGGGTGTTACACCCTCTCGCTTGGCAACCTCGTCAGGTGGCTGGGCGAGCAGGCGGAAGCGATGGGCGTCGAAGTCTATCCCGGCTTCGCCGCCGCGGAAGTTCTGTATAACGACGACGGCTCGGTGAAGGGCATCGCCACCGGCGACATGGGGCTCAAGAAAGACGGCACCCCCGGCCCCAATCACGAACCGGGCGTCGAACTGCACGCCAAGTATACCTTCTTCGCCGAAGGCTGCCGCGGGCACCTGTCCAAGGGCTTGATGGAAAAATTCAACCTGCGCGACGGCCGCGAGCCGCAGACGTACGGGATCGGCATCAAGGAACTGTGGGACGTCCCCGCCGAAAACCACAAGGAAGGCACCGTCATCCACACCCAGGGCTGGCCGCTGACCGACTGTGCCGGCGGCGGGTTCATCTATCACCAGGAAAACAATCAGATTGCCATCGGCTTCGTCGTCACGCTGGATTACGAAAACCCGTATCTGTCGCCTTACGACGAGATGCAACGCTTCAAGACGCACCCGGACATCAAGAAGATGCTGGAAGGCGGCCGCCGTGTCGCCTATGGGGCCCGCGCCATCAACGAGGGCGGCCTGCAAAGCGTGCCCAAGCTCGCGTTCCCCGGCGGCTGCATGACCGGGTGTTCGGCAGGCTTCGTCAACGTGCCCAGGATCAAGGGCTCGCACAACGCCATGAAGACCGGGATGCTGGCCGCCGAAAGCGCCTTCGACGCGTTGAAGGCCGGCCGTGCCCACGACGAGTTGAGCGACTACGAACCGGCGTTCCGCCAAAGCTGGGTTTACAAGGACCTGCACAAGGTCCGGAACGCCCGCCCGGCGCTGTCGAAATTCGGTATCACGCTGGGCACCGTCTATGCCGGGTTCGACATGTGGCTCAATAACCTGGGGCTCGGCTTCCTTCTGCCCTGGACGTTCTCGAACCACACCGACCACGACCGCCTGAAACCGGCCAAGGACATGCCGAAGATCGAGTATCCGAAACCGGACGGCGTGCTCACCTTCGACAAATTGACTAACGTCTCGTTCTCGTCGACCAACCACGAAGAAGACCAGCCGGTGCACCTGACGCTGAAAGACGAAAGCGTGCCGGTGGCGACGAACTACAACGTCTATGACGGTCCCGAAGCGCGCTTCTGCCCGGCGGGCGTTTACGAATACGTCGCCGACGAAGACAAGGGCGGCGACGCGATGAAGCTGCAGATCAACGCCCAGAACTGCGTGCATTGCAAAACCTGCGACATCAAGGACCCGACCCAGAACATCCACTGGGTGGTGCCGGAGGGCGGCGGCGGCCCGAATTATCCGAATATGTGACGTCCCGGCCACTGGACGTCATCGTGAATGCGATTAGGGATTTATCCTTCGAGACGGCCTTTCAGGCCTCCTAAGGATGAGGCGGGAGAAAACCTCATGCTGAGGAGCGAAGCATCTCGAAGCATGCGGCCGGACCGATGGATTTACATGTGGGGCGCAACAGCCTGTTAGAATTGCTGTTCCCCCACCCCCTTGCGTCCGTGAATACAATTTGCGAGGGTGACCTTATAGGGACGCGCCGAGGAACCCGTATCCAAGGACAAAAGCCGAGACCGGCGTCTCCTTGTCCGAACGACAATAATAGTTAGGCATTTTCATGAAACTGACGAGCGAACAGGTCGGCGCCATCGAGCGTCAGACCGGTGCCATTCCCATTCCGGAAGACAATGCCGCCAACGAGGCGCTGACCAACGTCTTCGGCGAACATACGTTCTACGCCGATCAGAACGGTCTGCACGTGCTTGAGCCGGTCAATATGGAAGAGCAGGACGGCGACCACGCGGAAGTCATCCAGATCGCCGAATGGACCAACGACAGCAAGGACGAACTGCAGCCGATCGAGCCGCAACGCACCGGCGCGGTGCTGGGCCTCGAAGACGACGGCGAAGAGGCTGGCGACAGCGAACAGACGGGCTAAGGCCCGGCTTCTGTCAATTTGGAGGGGTACCCCCTCACCTAGCCTCTCCCCCTAAAGGGGGAGAGGGATAAGTGGGGCGTGCTTTTGCGCGTGGGTACCTCTCCCCCAGTCATACCCCGTCATTGTGGGGAGAGGACAGGTAAGGGGGCGCTCACCGCCGAGAGAGCCGTCATTCCGCCGGCTGGCCCGACGCGGTGCGGTCGGTGACCTCGCGCAGTTCCTCGTCGAGTTCCGCGCCCTCCTGCGAGCGCGGTTTCGAGAAGCCGGCGATCAGCATGTAGAGCACCGGCGTCAGCAGGAGCGTGATGGCGGCCGCCATCCCCAACCCGCCGAAGATCACCCAGCCGATGGCGATGCGCGCTTCCGATCCGGGCCCGGTTCCCAGGATCAGCGGCAGCCCCGCGAACACCGTCGAGAACATGGTCATCATGATCGGCCGGAAACGCACCAGCGAGGCTTCGCGTGCGGCATCGCGGGGGCTCATGCCCCGCTCGCGTAACTGGTCCGCGAACTCGACCATCAGGATCGCGTTCTTCGCCATGATCCCGGTCAGCATCAGCACCCCGATCTGCGAATAGATGTTGATCGACGTCCCCGTCATATAAAGCGCGAAGATCGCCGCGCAGATTCCGAACGGCACCGTGATCATCACGGTCACCGCACTGGTGACGCTTTCGAACTGTGCGACCAGCACCAGGAACACGACCACGAACGCGATCAGATACGTGATCGCGAGATCATGCGACGTTTCGTTCAGTTCCTTCGCCTCGCCGAGGAAGATCAAACCGACGTCGCCCGTCAGGCTGCCCGACGCGACGGTGCGCGCGGCCTCGATGGCTTCGCTCAACGTATGCCCCGGCGCGATGTCGGCATCGACCTCGATGGCGCGGCGCTGCTCGTGGCGGTCAAGCTCGGCAGCGACCGAGCTTTCGGAGAACGTGATCAGTTGCGACAGCGGCACCAATCGTCCGCCGGCGGCAGTGACATACAGGTTCGCAATGTCGGCGGGTTCGTTCACCGCATCTTCCGTCGCCTGCAACACGATCGGCACGCTCTTGTCGTGCACGGTCAGCTCGGCGACCTCGAACTCGTCGACCAGCACCTGGATCGTCGTCGCCAGATCGGCGATGTCGACACCCAGATCGGTGGCGCGGCGGCGGTCGATGTCGATGGAAAGTTCCGGTTGGGTGGCGCGGAACTCGACCCGGAAGTTGCTGATCCACGGCGTTTCCGTTTCCAGCTTGCGAATGAATTTCTGCACTTCCTGATAGATGTGCGCATAGTCGGCGCCGATCAGTGCGATCTCGAGCCCGCCGTCGGCGTTCCTGAGATTGAGGCTGTTGCCGCGCCGCACGCGTGCCTGCGCGCCCGGCAGGCCGGACAGTTGCTTGTTGATGTCCTTGGCGATGTCGCCTTCCGAAATCGTGCGCTGTTCCCACGGGATCAGCGGCGCGTCGATCAGCCCGCGGTTGAGGTCGTAATATCCCGTGATGGTGAACAGCCGTTCGACCACGCCCTTGTCGATGTAGGACTGGAACATCTTCTCGACCTGTTCGACCTGACGGTCGCAATAGGCGAGCCCGGTCCCGTCCGGGCCGGTCAGCCGCACCGTCACCTTGCCCCTGTCTTCTTCGGGGACCAGTTCCTCGCCCAGATCCTGATACGCCATATAGGCAAACCCAATCACCACGGCGGCGAAGACGAACACCAGGATCGGTGCGCGCATCACCAGATCGAGCGGCACCTGATACGCCTTCAGACCGGCGCGCCCGACGGCATTCAGTTTCCGCTGGATCGGGCCCGCCTGTTTGCGGTCGCCCCGGTTCGGCAGCTTGGACGCCAGCATCGGCACCAGCGTCAGCGCCACGAACGACGAGATCATCACGGTGACCGCGAGCACGAAGCCGAATTCCTGGAACAAACGCCCCGCCGTCGACGGCAGGAACGAGATCGGCACGAACACCGACACCAGCGTCGCCGTCGTTGCCAGCACCGCGAAGAACACCTGGCGCGTCCCCAGCACCGCGGCGGCGCGGGTACGAATGCCTTGCCCCCGCAAACGCTGGATGTTTTCCAGCACCACGATAGCGTCGTCGACGACGACACCCGCCGCCAGCACCATGGCCAGCAGCGTGATCAGGTTGACCGAGAAGCCGAGGATCCAGACCGCCGCCAGCGATCCGACCAACGCGACCGGCATGGCCACGGTCGGGATGAACGACGCCCGCCACTGCCCGGTGAACACGACCAGCACCAGCACCACGATCATGATCGTGTAGCCGAGCGTCGTCAGCAGTTCGGCGATCGAGCCCTTGATGAACAGGCTGTCATCCGAAATCGTCTCGACGGTGATATTGGGGATTTGCGTTTTCAGGCGTTCGACCACCTTCGCCACGCCCTCGGCGATGGCGATGGTGTTGGAGCTGGCCTGACGCACGATGCCGAGCGACAGAACCGACCGCCCGTTGAGCCGCACCCAGCTTTCCGCCGTCGCCGGTCCGAAGAACACGGTGGCGACGTCGCCGATCCTGACCGGCTCACGGATGAACAGGTCTTCGATCTTGCTGGGTTCGATGACGGATGCGTTGGCGCGCACCAGCACTTCCTGTTCGCGCGACTGGAAGCTGCCCGCCGGCACGTCGTAGCGCGCGTTGCGCATGACGTTGGCGACGTCGGCGACGGAGAGGCCGTAGCTCGCCAGCTTCATGGGATCGAGCAGCACCCTGAGTGTGCGTTCCTGATCGCCGTACATTGACACGTCCGCGACCCCGTCGACGGACGTCAGTTCCGGGATTACCTGATCCTCGACGACCTGGGTCAGCGCGTCGATCTGCAAACTGTCGCTGTAGACCGCAAGCCGGACGATGGGTGTCGCGTCGGCGTCGGCCTTGATCACGGTGATGTTCTCGACCCGGTCCGGCAGTTCGCGCTCGACCCGGCTCACCGCTTCGCGGACATCGTTGGCGGCGTCGATCAGATTGATGTCCGGGTTGAAGACGGCGCGCAGCCGGAAGTTGTTCTCCTCCGACGACGCGCGCACTTCCTTGACGCCGTTGACGCGGGCCACCGCCGCCTCGACGACGCTTGTCACCTCGGCGTCCATGGTTTCCGGCGATGCGCCCGGATAATCGGCGCGGACCGTGACGATGGGCCGGTCGACGTCGGGCAGTTCCCGGACCTCGACGCCCAGAAGCGCGCCGAAGCCCGCGATCATGATCAGAAGGTTGAGCACCACCGCCAGGTACGGGCGGCGCACGCTGATGGTCGGCAGATCGTTGGTCGCGGCGGACGAGGTATCCAGACGTTCAGACATCCAAGCCCCCTATCCTACCCGCCGACCTGCGAGATCTCGACGAGACGGCCGGGTCGCAGCCGCTGCACGCCCTCGACGACGACCACGTCGCCGGGCTGCACGTCGCCTTCGATCAGCACCTTGCTGTTGAGCCGGCGCTTGGAAACCACGGTCACGCGCTCGGCCTTGCCGTCGACGACACGCCAGATGAAGCTTTCCCCGTCCTGCCACTGCAGCGCCAGTTCGGGGACGCTCGGCAGCATCTCGCCCGGCAGGTCGACGTTCACGAAGAACGACATCCCCGGTCTGAGCGTGTCGTCCGTGTTCGCGAACGCGGCGCGCACCCGGACCGTGCGCGATACCGGGTCGACGCGGCTGTCGATCTTGTTGATGTGTCCCTCGATATCGCGGTCGCGGAAGCTGGGGGTGCGGGCCTTGACCGGCATATCGAGTTTGATGCGCGACAGGTTTCTTTCCGCCACCTCGAATTCGACCAGCAACGTCGAGCGGTCGTCGATGGTGATGATCTCGGTCGACGTCGAGACGCGGTCGCCGTTTTCCACCTTCGGAATACCGACGATGCCGTCGAAGGGCGCGCGCATGGTGCGGTCGGAAAGCGCCTCGCGCGCCTGGCTGAGTTCCAGCTTGGCGCGTTCCATGATCACTTCCGCGTCTTCGACGTTGGCGCGCGAGCGCACGTTGTTGTCCTTGAGACGCTGCGCACGCTGGAGCGCGTTTTCCGCTTCCTTGACCCGGGTTTCGGCGACACGGACCTGCAACTGCGCATCGCGCGAGTCCAGTCTCATGATCACGTCGTTCTTCTTCACCTGCTGGCCGGTCTCGACGGGGAACGCGACGATCTCGCCGGCCGCCGCCGGGAACAGGGTGACGGAGAGCCGGGCGCGCGCCGTGCCGATGGCTTCGACCAGCACGCTGTCGCGGGTTTCCCCGACCGCTTCGACCAGCACCGGCACGCCCTTGCCCGGCCCGCTTTTCTTGGGCGCGGTCCTGGTTTCGGACGTGGCGGACGCATCGCCGCCACCCAGGCCGGCGCCGTCGAACAGCGGTTTCCACTGGTCGTAGGTGCCCCACAAGACAATGCCGGCGAGCGCCAGCACCGCGATCAGCCGAAGCCCATGGCCCCGCTTCGGCGGGGTACGAGACGCAGCATCGTCGCCGGCGTCGGCGATCTCGTCGTTCAGGTTCTTGCCGTCCAAATCACGGACTCCGATACCAACGTGAGCGGCACGCCGCCCTGTTTCAGTTCTTCAGAAATGGCTGCCCGGTGCCGCCGTTTTCGGCGTGATTCCGCGCCTCTGGAAATAAAGACGTCCCTAAGCCTCTTATTTAACAAATATTCTTGCATGATATCTGGGGATCGGAAAAGCGTTATCAAGACAATCCAGGCTTTGACAGTCCCGGACCCGACCCCGTAAATCATTGCCCCAACACTCGTTTTCGGATTCTCGCATGACTGGTCATCACGCCGATACCGCCGACGCGGACCTGGTCGACAGCGCCTATGCCTGGCGAAGGCTGGCGGTGTCCCTTGCGCTTTCGACCGTCGGCGGTATCGGGCTCTGGTCCGTCGTCGTGACCTTGCCGGTGATCGAACAGGAATTCGGGATCGACCGGGGCGGCGCGTCGCTGCCGTACACCGCCACCATGATCGGCTTTGCCGTCGGCGGCATCGCCATGGGACGGCTGGCCGACCGCTTCGGCATCTTCGTCCCGCTGCTGGTCGCCACCGGCATGCTGGCGGTGGGCTACATCGCCGCCGCGCAGGCCGAGAGCCTGCTCACGTTCATGCTCGCGCAGTCGCTGCTGATCGGTATGATGGGCAGCGCCGCGACATTCGGCCCGCTGGTCGCCGACGTGTCGCTGTGGTTCGAAAAAAGACGCGGCATCGCGGTCGGGATCGTCGCCAGCGGCAACTACCTGTCGGGCACCATCTGGCCGCCGATCCTGTCCGAAGCCATCCAGACCGTCGGCTGGCGCGAGGCCCATGTCTGGATCGCCATCACCTGCGTCGTCCTGATGCTGCCGATGGCGTTCTATCTGCGCCGCCGCGCCGACACGTCCGAGCGTCCCAACATTCTCGGCCGCAACGGCACGGTCAAACCGGAAGGCGTCTCTCTCCGCACCATCCAGATCATGCTGATCGTCGCCGGGCTCGCGTGCTGCATCGCCATGTCGATGCCGCAGGTCCACATCGTCGCCTACTGCGGCGATCTGGGCTATGGCGTCGCGCGCGGCGCGGAAATGCTGTCGGTGATGCTGGGGCTCGGCGTCGTCAGCCGGATCGTCTCGGGGTTCATCGCCGACAAGATCGGCGGGCTCGGCACGCTGTTGCTGGGCTCGACATTGCAGTGTCTGGCGTTGTTCTTCTACATCCCCTACGACGGGCTGGTGTCGCTTTACGTGGTCTCGGCGCTGTTCGGCCTGGCGCAAGGAGGGATCGTGCCCAGTTACGCCCTGATCGTGCGTCAGTACTTCCCGGCGAAAGAAGCGGGCGCGCGGGTCAGTCTCGTCTTGATGACCACCGTCGTCGGTATGGCCATCGGCGGCTGGATGTCGGGCGAGATTTACGACCTCACCGGGTCTTACCGGGCCGCCTTCATCAACGGCATCGGCTGGAACCTTCTGAACATGTCGATCGCGTTCTTCTTATTAATGAACTGGCGGCGGACAAGAACCGCCTGAATTTCGCTTTCCAGCCTCGGGTTGGGCTGGCCACGGGCGGGCGCGTTCACTACACTCTGAACGGTCCAAGCGAAGCGGAGAGCACTGCATGCCCCCAATTTCCCGCGCGTTCCCGAACGCGCCCGTCCGTACCCTGGGCGCCGTGGCGGTCGCGGCCGCGCTGTTGTTCCGGACACTGCCGGCCGACGCCGCCGAAGAACATCCGACGTCCTTATCGGGGAACTTCCTGGCCGGCCATGTCGCCCAGAAACGGAGCGACGTGAAGGCCGCCATCAAGTATTTCAGCGCCACCCTCGCACAGGACGAGGGCCAGGCCGACGTGCTGCGCCGGACGTTCCTGTTCAGCATCATGGACGGGCAGATGGACGATGCCATCAGGCTCGCCCGGGAATACGTCAAGAACGAGCCCAAGGCCCCCGTCGCCAACCTTGCGCTGGCCATCGACGAGGCCAAAAACGATAAATGGGATGCGGTGTTCAAGCGTATGTCGGCGCTCGACGGCACCGGGCTCAACGGATTCACCGCGCCGATGTTCAAGGCGTGGGCCTTGTTCGCCAAGAAAGACAAGAAAGCCGCGCTGGAGGCGCTCAAGCCGCTCCGCGATCTGGGCGGCACGCGGGCGCTGCACGATCTGCACGCCGGTCTGATGCATGAGCTTTCCGGCAACCTCGCCGCCGCCGAGACCTACTATCTGAGCGTCACCGAAGACGAGGAAGGCGCGTCACTACGCGCGTCCCGCATTCTGGGCACGCTCTATGAGCGCCAGGGCAAGATCGCCGAGGCGAAGGCCGTGTTCGATCTCTATCAAAGCGCTCAGCCGGGGACGTCGTTCGTGGATATGGATCTCGACCGGCTCTCCGAAGAAGAAACCAAACAGGTGCCGGTGCTGGTCCGCAACGCCAAGGACGGCATCGCGGAAGCGCTGTTCGGTATTTCGTCGTCGCTCAACCGCCAGGGCGGCAGCGAAACCGCGCTCGTCCTTGCCAGACTGGCGCTCCATCTGCGCCCCGATTTCGCGGTGATGCGCTACATGGCGGGCGGCATCCTGGAAAACCTCGAGCGTTACGAGGACTCGGTCGCGGTCTATGAACAACTGCCCAAGAACACACCCTTCACCCGCTCGGCGACGCTCCGGATCGCCCGCAATCTCGACCGCATCGACGATTTCGACGGCGCCGTCGGCATCCTCAAGAAAGCCGCGAAAGCATATCCCGAAGATCCGCGCCCGCTGATCTCTCTGGGGGACGCCTACCGCCGCCACGAAAAGTGGACCGATGCGGTCGACGCCTATGACGAAGCGGTCAAACGGATCGGCGACCTGGAACCGCGTCACTGGCAGCTTCTCTATTCTCGCGGCATCGTGCTGGAGCGCGCGAAGAATTGGGACCGCGCCGAGGCGGACTTCCTGAAGGCGCTCGAATTCGAACCGGACCAGCCGTTGGTCCTCAACTATCTCGGCTATTCGTGGGTCGAACAGAAGAAGAACCTGGAACAGGCGCTGACCATGATCAAGACGGCGGTCTCCAAGCGCCCGCACGACGGCTACATCACCGACAGCCTGGGATGGGTTTACTACCAGTTCGGCCGCTACGAGGACGCCGTCCCCGAGCTTGAGCGTGCCGTCGAACTGCGCCCCGAAGACCCGGTCATCAACGATCATCTGGGGGATGCTTACTGGAAGGTCGGCCGCCGTCTGGAAGCGACGTTCCAGTGGAACCATGCCCTGTCGCTCGACCCCGAGCCCGAGCTGAAAGTGAAGCTTGAGAAGAAACTCAAGGACGGCCTCGTCGAGGAAGCCGACGCCGTGACCAAGACGACGACGGACGGTGGTTGATCCAGTCCCACCGCTTCGCGAGCCGGCGCCGGCCAAGCTCAACCTCTATCTCCACGTCACCGGCAAGCGGGACGACGGCTATCACGTATTGGACAGTCTCGTGGTGTTCGCGGGTGTGGGCGACCGGATCGAGGCCGAAGCCGCCGACGCGATCACGCTCGATTACGCGGGACCGTTCGCCGATCTGCTGCCCGATCCGGAACAGAACCTCGTCATGCGCGCGGCCAGGGAACTGGCGGCGATGTTCGGCATCAGGACCGGCGCGGCCCTGACGCTCAACAAGTCGCTGCCCGTGGCGAGCGGTATCGGCGGCGGCTCGGCCGACGCGGCGGCGGCGCTCAGGGCGTTGATCCGGCTATGGCAACTCCCCCCCGACGATCCGCGGATTTCGAAGCTCGCGCTTTCTCTCGGCGCCGACGTCCCCGTCTGTTTGATGACCAGGCCGGCTGTCATGCGCGGCATCGGCGACGAGATCACGCTTTTGGGGACCTTCCCCGAGCTTCCCATCGTGCTGGTCAATCCGGGGGTGGGGGTCTCGACGCCCGAGGTTTTCAAGACGCGCAGCGGGGAATTCTCGGCCCCGGTCGACTGGCCGGCGGCGGTCGCGGACGCCGAGACGGCGATCGAGGCCCTGACAGAAACCCGGAACGACCTCGAGGCGCCGGCCGGGCAGATCGCCCCCGAGATCGCCGACGTGCTGGCGGCGCTTGAGGCCGCGGCCGGGGTTCGGCTTGCCCGCATGTCGGGCAGCGGCGCGACGTGCTTCGGGGTGTTCGACAGTCTCCAGGCGGCGGAATCGGCGGCGGAGAATATCGCCGGGACGCATCCCGACTGGTGGGTCACGGCGACGCGCACCTACGGGGCGTGATCGCGGGCATGCGCCGCGATGGCGGTCGATGGAATTCCCCCTTCCCGGGCTTGCCCCGCCCCCGCCCATCGACTATTTTCTGCCTCGCCCGCGTGCGCGGGCCCTTATGGGGTGTGGCGAAGTGGTTTAACGCACCGGTTTTTGGTACCGGCATTCCTAGGTTCGAATCCTAGCACCCCAGCCAACGGAAAGCCCCGCTCCTTAGCGGGGCTTTTTGTTGCTCGGGCTGCCGGAGGCGGCCCTATCGTGCGTGAGAAACGCCAAATTTGGGCCCCCAACCAACGAAAGCCCCCGGCCTTCCATGCAGACCGGGGGCGAGTTGCCATCCCGTTTTCAAGGATGGGCGGGGTTGGTTCGGTTAGTGCTTTTCAGCGACCTCCTTCTTCGGGGCATCGAAGATCGTCAGGTTGTCCGGCCCGTCGACTTTGATGTGACCCGCGAGGCCTTTCTCGACCCGGCTCAGGGCGTGGTCGACGATGACGTAGGTGCCCGGCACTTCGAACGTGAGGTCCGCGATGGTGGCACCGCCCGGCGCGACGGTGACGGTCTGCACGTCGTCGGTGGTCGCCTTGACGCCGCCCAGGTCGTAGATCTTGTCGAAGATCTCGCCGATCACGTGGAAGCTGGAGGTCTTGTTCGGGCCGCCGACACCGAAGTAGATGCGCGCGGTTTCACCGACCTTCGCCGTCAGGGGGTTGTCCTTGATCAGGCCGCCGACCTTGCCGTTGAACACGTAGTGCGTCGGCAGTTCGTCGATCAGGCGCTCGTAGCTTTCGGTCAGCTCACCCTGTGTGCCGATCGACTCCTCGGTGTAGAGTTCGCCCTGCATAACGTAGAATTCCTTGTCGACCTTGGGCAGCCCGCCCTCGGGCTCGACCAGGATCATGCCGTACATGCCGTTGGCGATGTGCTGGGCCACCGTCGGCGTGGCGCAGTGATAGACATAGAGCCCGGGCTTCATCGCCTTGAAAGAGAATTTCTTGGTGTCGCCGGGGTCGGCCAGCGTGGCGACCGCGCCACCGCCCGGTCCGGTGACCGCGTGGAAGTCGACGTTATGCTGCATCCAGCTGTCTTCCGCGTTCTTCAGGGAAACCTCGACGGTGTCGCCGACGCGGGCGCGGAACATCGGCCCCGGCACCTGGTTGTTGAAGGTCCAGTAGCGGTACTCGCTGCCGTCGTTCAATTCGGCGACCCGCTCGATGGTTTCGAGCTCGATCTTCACGGTTGCCGGCTCGGTGCGGGTAATCGGCGCAGGTACCTCTGCCGGATCGCGGACGATGCTCTCCGACGCCTGGGCGTCCATTGCACCGCCCAGACCGATGGCGGCCATCAGGGCGAGAGCACTTACGGTTGACTTCAAAAGCGGTTTCATCGGAATAACTCCTTGCTCGTCATTCGACAGCTGGCGGCGGCTCGCTCACCGGGTCGTCGTCGCTGACAAGACGGATCATGCGCGATCCGGCGGAACTCGATATTGCGCTGGCGCAAACAACGGCATGTTTTTCAAACGGGCGGACAACCATAAAAAAAGGCCCCACCTGCATCGGCAGATGGGGCCCGAGTTTCCTTGAGGCTTATCTATTCGGCGGGTTGCACCGGGATCGACGGTGTCGTCGGCACCGCTTTCGCGCCGCGCCGCGAGCGCAGCACCAGACCCGCCGCGAACACCGCAAGGGCGACCGCCCCCGCACTGAACACGATGTCACCCGGCACACGCAGCCACACGAACAGGCGCACCAGTTCGCTCTGCATCATCTCGGCGGACCGGGCATACCACAGCCCTTCCGAGATGCTGGCCCAGGCCTGCACGGCACCCGTCGGGAACAGGCTCATCACGACCATCATCGCGAGCCCGCCGTTCAAGAGCCAGAAGGTCCAGGCCAGCGGCCTGTCCGACCAGGCGTGGCGCGGGAACAGGCCGCGCAGGCAGAACAGCATCAGGCCGATGCCGAGCAGCCCATAGACCCCGAACAGCGCAGCGTGCCCGTGCGTCGCCGTCAGGTTGAGGCCCTGCACGTAGTAGAGCGAGATCGGCGGATTGATCAGGAAGCCGAACACACCGGCGCCGACGAGGTTCCAGAACGCAACCCCGACGAAGAACAGGATCGGCCACTTGTAGGTTTTCACCCACGGCGCCGCCTTGGTCATGCGGTAGTTCTCGTACGCCTCGTGACCGACCAGCGCCAGCGGCACCACCTCGAGCGCCGAGAACACCGCGCCAACGGCGATCACGCCCGTCGTCGTTCCCGAGAAGTAGAGGTGGTGCAACGTGCCCAGCACGCCGCCCGTGAGAAAGATCACGGTGGCGAACAGCACCGCGCCGTTTGCCGTGCGCCCGCGCACAAGACCGAGCTTGACGGTCAGCAGCGCAATGGCCGCGGTGGCGAAGACCTCGAAGAAGCCCTCGACCCACAAGTGCACGACCCACCAGCGCCAGTATTCGATCATCGACAGGTGCGTGTGCTTGCCCCATGTCAGACCGGCGCCGTAGAACAGGCCGATGCAAACGGTCGACAGGAACAGGATGACCGTCAGCGGCCGCGCGTCACCGGGCGTGCGCAATGCCGGCCACAGCGCCCGGCCGACCAGCGTCAGCCACAGCATCAGACCCGCGAACAGCGCGATCTGCCACACGCGGCCGAGATCGACGTATTCCCAGCCCTGATGACCGATCCAGAAGTTGGTATCCAGATCGAACACCTGCTGCACGCCCAGCCATTCGCCGGCCATTGAGCCGACGACGACCAGCAGCAACGCGCCGAAGAGCACGTTGACGCCGAGTTTCTGGAACCGGGGTTCGCGGCCGCCCAGCAGCGGACCGAGGTAAAGGCCCGTCGCCAGCCACGCGGTGGCGATCCAGAATACGGCCAACTGCGTGTGCCAGGTCCGCGTCACCGCGTAGGGCAGGACGTCGGCGATCGGAATGCCGTAGAAGTCGTGACCTTCGACGGCGTAGTGCGCGGTCGTCGCACCGAGTGCGATCTGCGCACCGAAAAGCGCGATCACGGTCCAGAAGTACTTGGCGGTCGCCCGCATGGACGGCGTCGGCTCGGCGCCGCCGAGCGGATCCTCGACGGGCGGCGTCGGCGCCGGTTCTTCCTTACGTGCCGAATGCCACCACGTCAGCGCACCGATCCCGGCGATCAGCAGCACGATACTGGCGATCGACCAGACGACGTTGGGCGTCGACGGCGCGTTGCCGACAAGCGGCTCGTGCGGCCAGTTGGCGGTGTAGGTCACGTCGTCTCCCGGACGTTCGGTGGTCGTCGCCCAGGCCGCCCACTGGAAGAACCCCGTCAGCATGTGGCGGCGTTCGGGATCGGGGATCGCGCCGTTGGGAATGGCGTAATCCTCGCGCAGTCCTTCAAGCGCCGCCGCATCGCCGAACAGATCGACATAATGCGCCGCGACCCGGCGAATGGCTTCGGCCCGGTCCACCGAGACGACGATTTCGTCCGTATCGGCAATGTAGCTGTTGGTCCGCATCTCGGTTTTAAGACGTTCCTTGAGCGCGCCTTGACGGCTGGCCGACAGATCGGCGAACGCCGGCTGGCCATATTCGCGCATCGCCCAGATATCGAGCAGCGTGACCGCTTCGCGGTGCAGCCAGTCGGCCGACCAGTCCGGCGCCAGATAAGCGCCATGGCCCCAGATCGAGCCGACCTGCTGGCCGCCCATCGACTGGTAGACCTGGCGGCCTTTCTGGATGTCGTCCTTGGTGTAAAGAACCGTGCCGTCGCTGGAAACGACGGCGGTGGGCACCGGTGGGGCCTCGCGGTGAATTTCCCGGCCGAGCATCAGCAATGTGCTGAACGACGCGACCAGGATCAGCGCGAGCGCGATCCACAGGCGTTTGAGCGATGTCGCATGCATGATTTCATATCCTTCTGCAATTCCGGCCGCGAAAAACGGCGGCGGTGCAGACGTCTTAGACCTGTGGACGGCGGGCGTTATTGCGCTGGCGCAAATTAACGGGAAACGGCGATCACGGCAGGATCAGGGCGAGCGGATCGACACCGATGACGACCGGATGCAGAAGCAGAAGGAGCATCCACACCGCGAGCGCACAGATCACCGGCTTCATACGAAGTTTCGTTTCACCCGCCTCCGGCGCGGCGGGCGGCGGTGCGCTCAGCGTGTTCTTGACCATCGCGATGGCGCCGATTGCGGCAAAGACGCCGAACAGCATGACGGCGCATGCGTGGCCGACATTCAACAGATGCAGCAAGGCCCACAGCAAGATCCCCGCACTTCCCGGCGCCGGGATCAGGCGATAGATACCGGTGCGCATCTCACCGGGCCGCTCGAGCAATCGGACGGCGACCAGCCAGAAGGCAACGGGCATGCCCATGACCGCGACCCAGCGCGCCCATACGGGCGGCGTCCACAGCCACGGCCCGCCGGCGGCGCCGATGTAGGCGGCGATCATCCACGCCACCACCCCGAGCGAGACCAGACTGTACGCCACACGAAACCCGGTCAGCCCGAGTGCGCGCACGCATGCGGGCCGCACGCCCGGCGCCGACGGTACGAGATGGGTCAGGACGAGTAAGGCTAAGGCGGCGGCAAGCTCGATCATGATGGCGTCACTGTAACAGACGAACGACCTTTTCAATTTGCGCCAGCGCAATTTTTATCCTCCGGGTATTCGTCAAACCGGATGACGGCTGCTAGAGTCCGAACGCAACGGAGCCGGGATACGTCATGGATATCGATGCACGAATGAGCGTTCTCGAACGCTCGCCGTTTTTCGCCAGCGCCGACCGGGACACGCTCAAACACGCGGCGGAAACGGCGAGCGAGCTTCCCATCGCCAAGGAAGATCAGATCTTCCGCCAGGGCGAAGAGGCGAGCTACAGCTATCTGCTGGCGTGGGGCCGCGTGCGTCTGGACCAGACAACGAGCGACGGCCGTAACGTGGTGATCCGCTATCTCGGCCCCGGCGACCTGATCGGCACCGTCGCCGTTCTGAGGCGAAAGCCCTACCCGGCGACGCCCGTCGCCGTCGAGGACGGCATGACGCTTTTCTGGAGCGCCGAGAAAAAGGCGATGCTGATCGCCGCCCACCCGGTGCTGGCGACGAACGCCATCGAACTGACGGGCAGTCGCCTTGAAGAACTGCAGGAGCGGCTCCGCGAGGTCGCGACGCAGCGGGTCGAACGGCGCATCGCCGCGACGTTGCTGCGCCAGGTCCGCCACGCCGGGCGGCGGGTCGAAGAAGGCGTAGAAATACCGTTCACCCTGACGCGTGGCGAAATCGCCGAACTGACGGCGACGACCCTGCACACCGTCAGCCGGACGCTCGCGGCGTGGGAGCAGGAAGGCATCCTGTCGGGCAAGCGCGCGTCCCACCTCGTGATCACGAAGCCCCACCGCCTCGTCGAGATCGCCGAGCAGGAATAGATAATTCCGCTGAGTTTGCGCTGCCGCAACGTCGTCGGGTCACACGGCGCCTAATATCGACGCTCTGTTGTCGTTCGGATGCATGGAGCGTGATATGCCCGAGTTTGCATTGGAAAATACCATGGTCGGCGAGATCCTTGAGCGATGGCCCACAACCGCCGTCGCCTTCAACCGGCTCGGCATGGCCTGTCCCGGCTGCGTCATGGCGCCGTTCATGACGCTCGACGAGGCATGCAAGGCGTATGGCCTCGACCTCACAAAAGTTGCGTCGGCGGTGCGTCAGTGCATTGGCCCGGCCACGCCCGATAGACCGAAGGAAGAAAAATGAGCAACACATCTGCCGCTGCCACCGCGCGTGCCGGTATTCCGCGCTACAAATCGTGGAATGGCGTGTCCGTCTTCCGCCAAGGCTTCCGGCCGTTCTTTCTGGCCGCGGGCGTGAGCGCCGCCGTTCTTTTGGCGATCTGGCTTCTCGTGCTGGCACGCGTGGTCGAACTGCCGTACGCCGTCTTCACGCCGGTTCACTGGCACGCCCACGAAATGATCTTCGGCACGCTGGCTGCGGCCGTCGCGGGATTCCTGCTGACCGCGATCCCGAACTGGACGGGGCGCATGCCGTTACAGGGCTGGCCCCTCATCGGTCTGTTCGTGTTGTGGCTTGGCGGCCGGCTGGGAATGGCGCTCGGCAATGCGATCGGCGCCGAAACGGCCGCCGTCATGGACGTTTCCTTTCTTGCCGTTCTGCTGGCTGTCGTCGTGCGCGAGATCGCGGCCGGCCGTAACTGGCGTAACCTGCCGGTGGTCGCAGCCCTGGCGCTTCTGACAGCCGCCAACGCCACCGCCCATCTTGAGGTCCTCGGCTTCATCGACACCTACGACCTCGGCATGCGTGGCGGCATTGCGGTCATCGCGTTGCTGATCGGGCTGATCGGCGGGCGCATTATTCCCAGCTTTACCAACAACTGGCTCGCCAAGCGGGATGTGGCGCAGCGCCCGCGCCCGTTCGGGCGGTTCGACGGCGTTGTGCTATTGTTGACGGTGGTTGCCCTTGGCGCCTGGACCTTCGCCCCCGCCTACGACACGACCGGTTTTCTGCTGCTCGCCGCGGGTATCGGCCATGCGCTCAGGATTGCCCGCTGGCAGGGCGGACGCACATGGGCCGAACCGCTGGTCTGGAGCCTGCACGCCGCGTACGCCTGGATCCCGATCGGGCTGTTGCTGTTGGGCCTTTCGTATTTCTGGTCCGTCGCACCGGAATCCGCCGGTCTCCACGCGCTGACCGCCGGCGCGATGGGCGGGATGATCCTGGCCGTCATGACGCGCGCGACGCTTGGACATACGGGACGGACACTCACCGCCGACCGGTGCACGACGATCATCTATACCCTTGCCAATATCGGCGCCGTTGCCCGGGTCGCCGCCGCTTTGTCGCCGGTGGGATACGACAATCTGCTGATGCTGGCGGGCGCCGCGTGGATTGCGGCATTCGGACTGTTCAGCATCCGCTATGGCGCGATCCTGTTAAGCCGTTAGGCCGAACCCTCGGTGCATACGATGTCCGGTCATTTGTGGGGCCTGTCATGGGAGAACTTACGTTTCCAGCGGGCGGCGCAGCCGCCGCGCCGGGCAGGCCAATCGCCCAAAATACCCGCCCCGATTTTATTTTAAAAATTTATAATCATTGTCTAGTAAAGAATTATATAGTATAAGATAATTGAAAATTATATTTCTGCTGATATTCGGTTTTTACAATTGGATTTTTTGTAAAACCCGCCCGACTCTACCTCAGATTTTGTAATTTTTTTGGCGCCCGGTTTCGGGACGCCGGACGATGCGTTGCGGCATGCGTATGCGCCCGGGCATCGTCGTTCATATTGCGCGCTCATTCACACAGGATTCAAATTCCATGAAACTTCCCGAAAATACCCTCCCCTTCTCCATCGGCGCCGCGCTTGGTGCCGTCCTGATTTCCGGGCTCGGCCTCGCCAACGGATGGGTCATCGCGTCCTCGAAAGTCGACACACAGCTCGAAAGCGCCATCCTCACGGCCCAGGCATCGATTTGCGCTGCGCGTGCCGAGACCTTCCTGAAAGAGTCGAACAGCAACTTGGAACTCGAGGGTTATCAGGCCGACGCCCGCGCCAACCGTGAAGAACTGGCACAGAAGTATTCTTCGCCGCTGCAGGGGCAGGAAACCGTACACAACAATGTGGTCGACGCCTGCGCGCGGCTGCTGAACAAACCCCACGCCTGATCCAAGAGGACGCGCGATGAGAGGATCGAACCGATTAACCGCCGAAGAACAGTTCAAGGCGGCTCAGAAAAAAACCGAGAAAGCGAAAACCGAGAAGGAAGAGGCTGACCAGGTGCGCGCCGAGAAGATCGGCGCGCTTCGCGCCCGTCGACTGGCGCAGGCGGCCCAAGACGAGAAAACCGCCGCCGCCAAACCCCGCAAGGGAAAAGGCGGCGCAACGCCTTCCTGAGATCGCAACAAGAAAAGGACGGGGACTTGAAACCTGTACTAATGACGGTGATCGCCGTCTTGCTCGCCATGACACTTTCGGGCACCGCCACCGCCGCCGACGGCGTTCCTGCCAACGCCTACCCATCGAGCGCCGGTTACGGCAAATCGTGGAAATGCTCATACGGTTACATCGAGCGCGGCGACACCTGCGTCGCCGTCGAGGTGCCGCCCAATGCGCATCTTCGCCCGTCCGGCGAGCGCTGGGCCTGCGACCGGGGTTACCGGTCCGAAGCGGGCCGGTGCATCGCCATTCAGGTGCCTGAGAACGGATACCTGTCGGATTCGTCCTATTCGGACGGCTGGACATGCGATAGCGGCTACCAGGCCCATAACGGCAAATGCGCGGTCATCGCGGTGCCCAAGAACGCGCGCCTCTCGGGTGCCAGTTACGGGTCGGGCTGGGAGTGCGATCGCGGTTATATCGTCAGGGCCGGACGGTGCGAAAAAATCGACATTCCGAAAAACGCTTATCTGGACGATTCACGCCGCAACACCGGATGGGTCTGCGAACGCGGGTACCGAAAGTCCGGCGACACGTGCGTCGCCATTGCCGTGCCGCCGAACGCGCACCTCGATTATTCCGGCAACGACTGGGAATGCAACAAGCCCCTCAGGCGGACGGACGACGGCTGTAAACCCGGGAACTGACGTGCGCTGCCGGGCGCACCGCTTCCGCCCTCTTCCCGCACCGCCGTCCGCCGTATAATCTCCGCAAAATACGACCTGAAGCGGACGGAGATATATGGCCGACTGGAACAAGCGCTACCTGGAAACCGGTGAACGTCTGTTCGGTGAGAACCCGAACGAGTACGTCCGCGAGGTCATGGCCCGCTCGGACGTGAACATTTCATCCGCGCTGATGATCGCCGACGGCGACGGGCGCAACGGCGCATGGCTGGCGGCACAGGGCATCCAGGTCACCGCTGTCGATATCTCGGACGTCGCCACCGAACAGGCCCTTGAACATGACGACGCCATGGGCGTCACGGTCGAGCGCATCGCCGCCGATCTCGAGACGTGGGCACCGGATGCGGGTCGGACCTTCGACGCCGCCTTCATGATCTATCTGCAATGCGAAACCGCCGTCCGCCAACGCGCCGTGGAAATCGCCGCCAGGGCGCTCAATCCGAACGGCTGGTTCGTGGCCGAAGGCTTCGCCACCGGCGACGACGGTTCGGGCGAGCTGGGTCCGGGCAAGGACGATCTTTTGTACGATCCCGAGGGTTTGTTGTCCGCGCTCCCGGACATGCGGATCGTGCATGCCCTGTCGGGCCGCGTGCATCTGGACGAAGGCGTCAAACACCGGGGCACCGGCTGGGTGTTCAGGTTGCTGGCGCGGCGAAACGGTTAGCGCCCCCTCTCCTTCGAGATGGCCTTACCGCCTCCTCAGGATGCGGCGCGCATGACAATCGAAATATCACCTCATACTGAGGAGACGCGCACGCATCGTCTCGAAGTATGGGGCTATGCAAAACTTTCACGAAACCGCCCAGACACCCCCTGAAACAACCCTTGCGGTCATTGACTCAGAACCGCGCGCGGGCATACCGTAATCACAAGGGCGTTGTGGAGATTGCCGTTTCTAAAAAACGTCACCTTTCTGCGTCCAAAGTTGCGTCATAATCGGCGCACGAGAGCCGGAAAACCGGCCGATCTGGTGCTTTGGGTCTGGCCCGTCGGCACCGCCAAACAGGAGAGGAAACGTCCATGTCCCATGCGATCAGCATGACGGTCAACGGGCGCAGTGTCAGCGCCACCGTCGAATCGAGAACCCTGCTCACCGAATTTCTGCGCGATAACCTGCGCCTGACCGGCACCCACGTCGGCTGCGACACCAGCCAGTGCGGCGCGTGTACGGTCCACGTCAACGGCAAGTCCGTGAAGTCCTGCACCATGCTGGCCGTCCAGTGCGACGGCGCCGAGGTGCTGACCATCGAGGGGCTCGCCAACGGCGAAGACCTGCACCCGATGCAGAAGGCCTTCAACGATCATCATGGCCTGCAGTGCGGCTTCTGTACGCCGGGCATGGTGATGAGCGCGCTTGAGGTCGCGGACGGCAACAATGATCCGTCCGACGAAGACATCGCCAAGGGGCTGGCGGGCAACTACTGCCGCTGCACCGGTTATGAAAACATCTATCGCGCCGTCAAAGCCGGCGCCAAGGCAATGGGGAGCTGATCGATGGCCAAGCATGTCGGCGAACGCATGAAGCGTGTTGAAGACGGCCGTTTCCTGACCGGCCGTGGGACCTATACGGACGATATCTCCAAACCCGGACAAACCTATGCCGTGTTCGTGCGCTCGCCGCACGCGCACGCCAAGATCAAGAGCGTGAATACCGAACCCGCCCTCGCGGTGGACGGCGTCGTCGCCGTCTATACCGGTGCGGACATGGCGGCCGACGGGGTCGGCGGTCTGCCGTGCGGCTGGCAGGTGATCGGCAAGGGTGGCACGCCGATGATC
>MDSW01165129.1_pt1 | contig 21803 bp, 23 predicted proteins | sample 811171 | NCBI WGS metagenome assembly MDSW01 (sample SAMN05326641, study PRJNA326480) | marine metagenome | isolation source: seawater | place: Atlantic Ocean: North West | collected 2012 | reverse complement strand
TTTTTAATATTTTATCTACATTATTTTTTAGTAAAGTTGACATTTTTGGGAATTTTCTTTTTATACCACCAGCAAATTTATTAATTTTTTTAGACTGGAAAAAATTATAGTTTTTAGACCAAATAATTTTTTTTTTAGATAATATTCCTTTAGCGAAAGATCTTTTTCTAAAAATCCATTTACTATTATTTAAGTATTTATCATTCTTCAACTTATCAAATTCTTTTAATGATTTTTCATTAAGAGGATTTAAAAAATTAACTAAAATAAAACTTTTATTTTCTAAAATTTTTTTGTAATTATTTTTTGCCATTTTTTTAAGCTATTTATTTCAGACACTTCATTTATATCAAGTTTTAATTTAAAATTTTTTTTAAGTTCAATTAATAAATTTATATGATTTAAAGAATCCCACTGAGGAGTATTTCTTGTATTTGAATTTATTGTTAATTCATTTCTATTAATTTTAAAAATTTTAGAAGCAATTAATAAAATTTCCTTTTCAATTTTTTTTTTATTTTTTTTTATCAATTAATTTTTCCCAATCTTCTTTTAATAAATCATATAACCAGTTGCTTTGAAATCTTCCATCTTTATAAAATCTCTGTCTTTGAAGACCAATTTTTTTAAAGCCTAAAAATTCAACGGTTTTTTTTACTACAATATTATTTTCCATAAACGTTGCGATTATAGAATTCATACCTAATTGATTAAAAGAATAGTTGATTAACCACTTATTTATATTTAAATAAAGTGAACCAGTATTATATTTTTTTTCACCAACTAGCATACTTATCTCGCATCGCCTACTTAACGTCGGATTTAAGATATTAATGCTACAAGTTCCTATAAGTTTATTATTTGAAGACAAAATTGAAAATAGAATTTTGTATTTTCCATCTAAATACTTAGATCTATATTTTTTTTGATTTTCAATTGTATTTGGAATTTCTCCTCTAACTAAATGTTTTGTTATTTCGGTGTTATTAAACCATTTATACCAAATCTCTGTATCTTTCTCTCTTGTCTCCCTTATTTTAAATAGTTTATCTTCAAATATAAAATTTTCTTTTTTCATCTAATTATCTTTTCTTTTTAAACCTAACAATTTTTTTTCACTATTAATAAAATCTGTCCATTCAAAAATCCAATCTTTTTTTAAATTAAAAGCATGTTCAGACAATTGACTAAGCGATTTTTGAGTCGAATAAGAGTTCCACCACTCTTCAGGATTTTTCCAAATATTATTTATATGCTTGCTCGCACTTAAAGAATCTTCAAATAAAATTTTATTTTCCTGAAGATCTTTAAGAATCTTTGAAGCTCTATCCGAAATTTGGTATAATTTTTTTGAAAAAATTACAATTGTAGGAATATTCGCAACTAAAGCCTCGGTCAATGGTGTATCAGGATAATTACACACAATAACTTTTGAATTTTTAAAATCTTTGTAAATTTTTGATGTTTGAGTATTATGTGATTTCAATTCTTTAAATTTTTTTTTAAATTGAGAACATGTGTCGTAGCCTAGATTATTTGATCTATAAATAACATTTTTATAAATTTCAGGTTTTAAATTTTTCACAAAATTACATATGCCGTTAAAATCATCTTTGTACTGTTCAACATATGGCCAGGATTGTATTTTAGTAGGATATTTAACTGTTTCACAATTTACAATAAGCAGAGAATGAGGTTTATTACGTTTTAATTTTTTTGCTTTTAATAATTGTATTGGACTTAATTGAATTTCTTTTATATTTTCGCTTTTTTGCCAAATCAAAAATTTTTCACAAATTTTTAGATCATGTTCAAAAAAACCGTTTAATTTAAATTTTAAAAAACCACCATGTTCAGCTATATAAATTTTTGAACCATTCATATTCATTCTTGCCAACCAAATTTTAAATCTCTCATTTCCTACATGTGAAATCATGGTTATTATCATTTTTTTATTAACTTTATTTATTGATTTATTTGATGAGTCTATTTCATGAAACTTCTCAAAATAAGCAATTGGAAAATCATCTTTTAGAGCAAAAAATAAATATTTCTCAAAATCATCTATCGTTTGGTTCTCTTCTTCAAAAAAAAATTTTCTATCAATTTTATTTATTTCTTTTTTTTTTTTAAATTTATCCTCATTAAATGTATTTTGAAAAAACGAGGGTATTATTTTTAATTTTAAAAACAATTTAAGCAAATTTAATTTCGAAAAACAAATTGACTCAAATATTATTCTATTAAATCTTATAGCTAAATATGAAAAAGGTTTGTCAATAATACCAATTAGTTTGTATATGAAAAATTTAGCAATATTTTCTAATGAATTAGATTTTTTTATTTTTATAAAATTATCAACATATTCTATTTTTTTAATTTTTACTTTATTCTTAAATTGAAAATTAATTATTCTTATAAAATTCTTATGATGCCATAAATCATTAGTTGCAACTTTATTAATATAATCTATTGTTCCATAATTAATTAAAATATCATTTGAATATTCAAAATCATAGGTTATTAAATTAGTATTTTGTTTTTCAAAAAAAATTCTGAGCGACTCCCACTTATCATACATTGATGATAAATATACTGAAAGCCATGGACCTATTACTATACGCCATTCTTTTAGACTAAAAGTTGTTTTATGATACTTATTTAACTTTATTGATAAAATATTTAAAAGTTTTTCATATAAATCATTGATATATTTATAGTCCTCAAATAATTTTTCTGATGATGTCCAATGATGCCTCATTACATTTAAATTCTTTTTAGGCTGCAAGTTATCGTCTAGATTTTTACACCACTCGCCTAATAAAAAATAATTTTTATTAATATCATCTGTATTAATTTTTGGAGTAGTAACCAAAATATTTTGTTCCGAAATCATATTGTTCAAAAATTGAACAATACTATCGTTCATTTATTGAACAGTAAAGAAACTATTTAAAAATCTTTATATAAGCAATTTATTTAGAGATAACAATAAACTGCTTAATTCCTTATAAGCATACCTGTTCTTTTAAACTCACCATCTTTTTTTTTGTCTAATCTAGCTAACTTCATATCTTTAATACAAAGTTTGCCTCTAATATTTTTAAAAGATTTCATAAAAACTGTATCTTTATTTTTTTGATCAGGTTTAATTAAATATCTCAGTGATATTCTTGGCGACTTACTATAATTATAGTAAGTACCATGCAAGGCAAGTCCATGAAAACAAAACATAGTTCCTGCCTCACCGGTAATTGAAGTTTCGTGAGTTTCGATAAAATTTTTATAATCATTATAATACCACAAATTTTTAAATTTATTAGATTTTCTCAAATAATGAGGATAAGGCTGTGCTCCTAACAAATGGCTTCCTTCTAAAACTTTAATACAAGAATCTTTTCTAGATACTGTATCAAGGTAAATATAAAACGTACAAAATTTTTTACCCGTTTGCATATCCTGATGAAAATCAGCAGTATGAAAATGTTGAATATCCTGAAATTCATCTTTTATGTATGGATTTAAATTTGCTCTTCCTACATCAATTACCTTATTTCTTACCCAACTAGGAAGATAAGCGTATGGTACGGATCTAATGATGCTTTTTTTAATTACTTTATAATTTTTTCCCATAATTTTTGTAACATTTTTTTTGAAGTTTTGACTTTTTTCTATAAAATCTAAATCAAAATTTAACTCATTCTTTAACAATAAATTGTGGTTTTTTACCCCGGGTGCAAATCTAAAATATCTACCTTTTTGACTAAATTCTTTTTCGTTTTTATAAAAAATATTTTTGCTAAGTTTTCTTAATTCTTTTATTCTTCTTTTTAGTTTTTTAGATTTTGATTGATCTAGTGCTACTCCAAAGTTGTGAAATCCTGTATTTTTAAAATAACACTTTTTTGAATTTTTCATGTTTAGTTATATATATTATAGTTTTACCTCACTCAAGATTTAATTAAATAAAATCTTTAACTAAAAGTTGGTGACCTTTTTTTAAACTTCTTGATATTTTTTTATTTAAAATTTTTTCTATTATTTTTTCAAATTTTGAAAAATTATTAATTTTTTTTATTCTTATTAAATTAAAATCGCTTTTTTTTATTTTTGATCCCTTCTCTAAGTTTTTGTTAAGTATAAATTGGCGAGAAACCTTTTTAATATTTTTAAAATCTGACTTATCATCATCAATTTTAAAATTAAATCTACCAATTAGTTTTTCATCTTCTCTTATTTTTTTAACCATATTTTTAAATTGCTTCGGTTCTAGAGAAATTTTATGATCAAAACCAATTCTTTTACAATCAAAACTAAAATGTTTTTCAATAATTTTTGCTCCATAATGAATTGACGCAATTGCAGCATTAAATCCAATAGTATGATCTGAATAACCAGGAATAATTTTATAATTATTTTTAAAATAAGCTATTCTAGATAGATTGCATTTGACCAAAGTTGTCGGATACAAAGATCTACAATGTAATAAACTAATTTTTTTATTTTTTGATTTTGATAGTAAATTTAAAAGAATAGTTATATCGTTTAAGTCAGTTACACCAGTAGAAATAAGTATAGGCTTGTTTTCTTTTTGAATTTCTCTAATGAAATAATAATCATAAAATAAACTAGATGAAATTTTAAAACAAATTGGTTTAAGTTTCTTAATAAAAGCAAAATTTTCTTTATCAAACGTAGAAAATAACTTTATGCTTTTTTTCTTTGCAAATTCATACACATTGTAGACTTCTTCTTTGGTCAAAATTGATTTTTTATAAACATCAAGAGATTTGACCCCTTTTTTATAATTTTTTTCAGGATTTAAAACTTGAATTTTTATTAAATCAGCTCCTGACTTTTTAGCTTGTTGTACCATTTTCAAGCATCTTTGAAAATTTCCTTCATGATTGATTCCTATTTCTGCGATTATTAGTGTTTTAGAATTATTTGATACTTTATAGTTTGATATATTAAACTTATTTGAAAACATAAATTAATACTTCAGTTGATGTGAATAATGAGGAATATAATCATTAAGTAAAATATCCCTTTTTGATTTTTTAATTTTTTTAAAAACTAAAAAAGATCTATATGATGTATTAAAAGATATTTTTTTTGTTTTTTGTTGCATACCTAAAATTTTTCTTACCATTTCTGCAGGAAAATTTACCCCAGCTTGTGTGCATACTCCAACAGAACCACTAAATCTACAACTAGCTTCTAATAAAATAATTTTTTTGTTGTTCTCGATTACATCAAAATCGCAAATGCCATCTAATTTTAGTTCGTATACAATTTTAGAAATTAATTTTTTTATTTTATTTATATAAACAATTCTGTGACCAGTAGAATAGAACATAAACCTGTTTCTAATTTCTCTCATTCTCATTGAAAGATGTGATATTTTACCTTTTTTAGCGATACAATCTATATCGTATATTTTTCCTTTATAAAACGGCATCATTATAAATTCTCTGCTTTTTTTAAATATGTTCATTTTATTTAATTCTTTATAATTTATTTCAAAACAGTTTCTTGATTCTAAAATTTTAATCTTGTTGTCTAAATTATTATTTAACAAATAAACTTCTTTGGTACCACTACCACTTGTTGGTTTTAAAATGTATTTTTTACTTCCTTTTCCTAATATTTTTTTTATTTCTAAAATATTAGAAACAAAGTAATATTTTCCTATTGGTATATTGTTTTTTTTACAAAAATTAAGAAATAATTTTTTATTGTAAAATAGCTTTGCTGTGTCAAAGTTGTTAAATGGTAGTTTAAACCTTACATTTTTTTTTTCTAAATATTTTTTATATTTTAAGATTATAAAAGTTTCTATATCAGATAGAGGAAAAAAAATATCAAACTTTTCTTTTTTAAAGATTTTTTCTATATCCTTTACATATTTTTTTTCATTTATAGCATTGCTTACTTTATAAAAATTATCACAGATTAATTTACCTTTATTTGATCTGCTTGAGTCTATTCCAACTATCTTTGTATGAAAATCTTTTTGATTTTTTAAAGACTCCACAAAATCATATGTCAAAAAACCATTAACACAAGATATACATATTTTAACTCTTTTTAACATCTATTTCACGATTTTTATAATCATTGTAAATTTTCAATAATAGACCTTTGTCAACAATTTTTAAATTTTTAACTTTTGTTTTAAAAAATTTTACAAACTTTTTTAAATTTATATTTTTTGTATTTAAATTGTAATATTTTAATTTAAATTCTATTCCTTTTATTCCTGATTGAGCTCCTATGTTAATAATCGTATCTTTTTGACCAACATCCTTTGGATTGATAATTTCATAGGTTTTTTTATTTTTTAATACTCCATGTTGATGAATTCCAGACTCATGTGCGAACGCGTTATCTCCAACAATAGGCTTGTTTTTACTAATATTAAAATTTGTGAGCTGTGATACAAGCAAAGACGTTTTTTTTAATAATTTCGTTCGAATTTGTGTATTTTTTTTAAAATAATCTTTTCTTGTCTTTAAAGCCATTACTACTTCTTCTAAAGGTGCGTTTCCTGCTCTTTCTCCGATTCCATTTATGGTACATTCAACTTGATTGGCTCCTAATTTTATTGCTTGTAGTGTGTTTGAAGTTGCGAGACCTAAATCATTATGACAATGAACAGAAAGATTGTATTTTTCAATTCTAGGGACATTTTTTTTAATTTTTTCAAGTAACGATCTCATTTCTTGTGGTGTTGTATATCCTACGGTATCAGCAATATTTAGTGTTTTTGCACCAAACTTTGCTGCTATTTGAAAACATTTTATGATAAAGTTTGGATCACTTCTTGTTCCGTCCTCACATGACCATTCAATATCATCAATTTTATTTCTGGCATATTTAACTGTATTTTCAACTAATTCCAAAACTTTGTTTCTATTAAGATTAAGTTTATATTTCATATGCAAGTCACTTGTAGCAATAAACAAATGTAGTCTCTTATTTTTTGAATATTTCATAGCTTCTAAACACAAATCAACGTCCCTCTGATTGTGTCTAGCAAGAGCACATATTTTTGAATTTTTTAATATCTTTGATATTTTTTTTACGGCAGTAAATTCTTTTTGTGATGAAGCTGGAAATCCTGCTTCTATAATATCAACATTTAATTTATCTAATAATTTTGCTATTTTTATTTTTTCTGCAACAGAAAGGTTTGCACCTGATGCTTGCTGGCCATCTCTTAAAGTTGTGTCAAAGATTTTAACGTGAGATTTTTTCATTTAGTTAATTCATACCTTAAAATTGATTTATTCTGCAAATTATTTTTTTGTTTAAAATTAGTTTTTTTGAATATTCTTTTTGAGATAAAGTTATATTTCTTAACAAAAGCTACTAAAGTAGTGCCTATTGGTATTTTTTGTAAAATCTTTTTAACTATTTTGTAGCCTTGTCTAAATCCTCTGAATTCATTTGAAATAGAATAAGTGATTTTAAATTTTTTTTCTGAAATTTTATCTAATCTTATTTGACCAATAATTAGTTTCCTATACTTAAGTACAAAAATTTTTGAATTTTTTGCTTTTAAACTTCGAATAAACCATTTTTGGTGAATATTAAAATTAATTATTTTTTTTTGTTTTGAATTTTTAACAACATTAAAATCATTAAATAAATTATATAAAAAAAACTTATCTATTTTTTCTGCCTTATGTAATTTCCCATTAATTTTTGATTTATCTTTAGTAAAGTAATCTACAATTCTATCGGCTCCATAACAGTCATAAAGGTCCACTAATTCTTTTTGCTTAATCTTGCTATCTCTTTGCTTTAAATGATTTAATATAAATTCAGAATTTATTTGTTTTTTATTTTTAAAATAACTTATTAAGTTTATAGAATCCAATTCTTTACAGATTCTTTTTTGAACTTGGTTTTGTGGCAAAATAATTGTTTTAATTCCTAAGGTCAAACTTTCGTACATTGAGGTTCCACCATTTGATATTGAAAGCGATGAATCTTTAATAAAATCATATAAATTTTTTTTTGTACCCAAGGCATATTTAAAATTTTTATATTTTCGTATTTTATTAATTATAAAATTTTTTTCTAAATTTTTTTTACCAATTACAACTAAAATTTTATAATTTTTAAAGGGTTTTTTTTTTAAAATAGAAACAACTTTTTCAGTATACCCTTTGCTATCTACACCACCCATGTAAACAGTTATTTTATTTTTTTTTTTATAATTTTTTTTTTTAAATTTTTTTACTATAGTATATCTAGGACCTATTAACCTCTTGCAATTTTTTTTTAAATAAAATTTTCTATATTCGTGTTTTTCATAAAATAAATGGTAATTAATTATATAATCACTAAATGTCTTTCTATTTATAAAATCAGTTATTAGAATAATTTTACAGTATTTTGAGACTATTTTTTCCCAAAATAAATTTATTTGATAACAATCTACAAATATAAAATTAATTTTAAATTTTTTAATAAAGAAAACTGTTTTTTTAGCGTCTAGATATATATCCTTTTTTGATTTTATTCTAAGATTTGACGACGGATGAGAAATTTTATGCAAACTAAAATTTTTTTGAATAGTTGTATTTATGTTTCCATCAAAGTCAGAGCATAAAAAAATGCTGTCTATTTTTTTTTTTTTGAAAATTTTTGCAATTTCAAGGCATCTATAGACATGACCAGTTCCAATTATATAGGAGCTATCTGTTCTAAATGCTACTTTCATTAAAAATTATTAATCACGTTTTAATTCACGGAGAACAAAAAATGCCTCAGCATATTTTACACCAATTTGAGTTCCTCTGTATTTTGCTAAAATTTTTATTGACTCTAAAGACCTTGAATGTGGATATTTCTTAATTTCACTTTTATAGATTTTTAAAAGTTTTATTTTTTTTTTTATATAATTTGAAATTTCAATATATAAATTCGGGTTAAACTGCACTTTAACTTTTGAAAAATTATTTTCAGTACTAGAAGGGGTCTCAAAGCAATAAATTGAATGTACAAATGTTTTTGTTGATGGTCTTGTTGCTGTAATCACTGCTTTACATGTTATTTTGTGATCTATATTCAAATCATCTTCATTGTGCGTAAGAATAATTTCTGGTTTGAATTTTTTTATTTCATTTTCTAAAAATTTTACAATTTTTAAAAATTTAATAGTATCTAATTGGTTATCAGGAAACCTTGCAAATACCGGAGAATGAAATTTACAAATTTTTGATACTTTTTTTGCTTGATTTTCACGAATTTTAATTAATTTTTTATTTTGATTTTTTTTAATAAACCTTGAACTTTCACCATCACTAAGAAAAACAGTTTTTACACTGTATCCTAATTTTTGGTAATAAAGTAAAGCTCCTCCACATCCTAAAAGTTCGTCATCCGGATGCGCTGCAACTAAAAGTAACTTTTTCATATTTTAGTTTAACCTTTGAAAATTTTTTTTGGGTACTCTTGTTTCTAATAGTTTGTCTATATCCATCCCTAGCTCACATTGTTTTATTTTTTTGACAATACCTTCAAATCTATCAAAGTAGATATTTAAAATTCTATCGGTGTGAGATACACTTGGATATATAGAAGTACCAGCTAAAATTCTATATTTCAACATTTCCTGAGTTATAAATGTTTTGTATTTATCATGATTATTTTTTAGAACAAAATTAGTTAGGGCAGGTATACCATTTATTTTAAAGTCTATTGTATAATAGTTAAAAAGATCTGACCAAAATGATTGTATCTTTTTGCCAATTTTTGAAATTGTTTGCCAACTCTTTAACTCTTCCATAATTTCTAATGTTTTCAAAGCAGCAACATATCCAGATCTTTCAGTCCAAAAAGTACTACTAATAAAACTTTCTTGAGCGTAACTCATAATTTCTCTCTTTCCTAGAACAGATGTTATGGCATAACCATTTCCTAAAGCCTTACCTAGTATCAAAATATCCGGTTTTATTTTTATTTTTTTATATAACCCACCAAAAGTTTCCCTAAATCCAGTGGTACATTCATCAAAGATTAAAACTATATTTTTTTTATTACAAATGTCTCTAATATATTTTAGAAATTTAGTATCAGGCAAAGTATTCCTGCAAATTTCCATTTTAATAGCTCCTAATGAATTTGTTTTTAAGATATTTTCTAATTGTTTATAATTTCCATATTCAAAAGGGAAAACTGTATTTTTTAATGAAGAAGGTACGCCACCTATTTTTAATCCTTTTATCAAATGTTTATCTAAGTTTTTATTATTTCTATTAAAATTTGCTGCTAAATACCAATCGTGCCATCCATGATATCCACATATGGCAATTTTATCTTTTCCTGAAGCGGCCCTAGCTATTCTTACAGACATTGCATTAGCTTCACCGCCTGTTCTTGCAAACTTAACCAGCTCAAGTCCAGGATGCATAGAAACAAGTTTTTCAGCTAATTTTACTTCCTCAAAACAATTTAAGGATGACATATTACCTTTTTGGATAGCTTTTTGTACTGACTCATCAACTTTTTTGTTACTATAGCCCAAGATATTTGTTCCAACTCCCATAAGGAATAAATCAGTGAACTTATTATTGTTCATGTCAACAATGGTGCAACCATTTGCATATTTATAATAAGTTGGCCACATCTCAGGCAAAATAATTTCAGGATTTTTTGATAACAACATATTTCCCCCGGCTATAACTTTTTTTGCTTTTTTCCATAATTTTTTAATTTGTATATTTTTAATTTTTATTTTATTTGATTTACTAAATATTTTTGAAACTTTACGATTATGCAAAATTTGTTGGAGTGAAACATCAAAATTATAATTAAAAATTTTAAATATTTTTTTTAAGGTTACCAGATCCTTTTTTGTATCTAAAGATAATTTATAATTACTATAATTTTTACTATAACTAAAATTTTTTTTTTTAAATTTATCAGATTGTCGAATGTACGTGGTTACATGCTCTTTATCAAATTTTGTTTTGGCGTTTTTGTATGATAATTCTAGTGCACTAAATTTCATAATCTCAATATCAAACCCGTCCGGAAAGGTTGGTTGAATAATATTTGAAAAATAATCGACTCTATCATTTTTGAATTTATGAATCATTTTATCAATTATAAGTGGATCAATTAGTGGGCAATCGCCAGTGACTCTAATAATATTTTTAGCCTTATATTTTTTCGCAGTTTTATAAATTCTAGACAACACATTATTTTCATTTCCTCTAAAGATCTCAACATTTAAAACTTTTAAATGTTTGTATAATTTTAAATTTTTTTTATTAAAAGGAATAGAAAATATAATATCATCTAAATACTTAGATTTTTTTAAACGATCAAATAAAATTGAAATGATTGTTTTACCTTTTATTTTTTTTAAACACTTTCTAAAAAATCTGTTAGATGTTTCTCTAACTTGTACTATAGCTATATTATTATTTACCATTTTGATGGGTTAATTAAATATTCATTATTAGTTTTTATATTATTAGGTATAAGAAATTTTTTGTTATTACTTAAACTTAAAATTTCTTTCAATTGATCTAAATCTTCTACTCCAAAAATAATTCGTTTTATTAGAGGAAATGAATTTGAATAATTCAAACAAACTTCTAACTTTGAATAACCTTTTGTCTTTATCCATGTATTCCATTTTTTAAAATAAATTTTCCATTTTATAAATTTTTTTGGTATATCTTCTAAATTACTAAGTAATAAACCCTGCAAAAATATTGATCTTACATGTACTTCTACTTTATTTTTTTTTAGTAAATCATAAATACTTTTTTCTATTAATCTTCTATCAAAAACATTAAATGGGCACTGAATAATATCTGGTTTTAATTTTGAAAGAATTTTTTTTTAGTTTTTTAAATGAATAAATTGAGTAACCAAATTTTTTAAAATATTTTTTTTTTTTTAAATATTTAATTGAAGAGTATAATAAATTTGCTTTTTTACTCATTAAATATTTTTCATTATGCAGTAGCAAACAGCTAATTTCTTTAACTCCCAAGTTTTTTTTATGTAAATTTAAAATTTTTATAATCTTGTCATCTATTTCTGATCTATTTTTACAATTTTTAAATCTTTCAGGATTAATTTTAGTAATAATTTTCCATTTTTTATATTTTCCTAATTTAATTTTTTTATCTACAAGTTTATATTCCGTTGAAGTGTCTAAAGAATGAATTTTTTTTTTATTTAAATATTTTAAAATTTTAATTATTTCAATTTGAGATAAATTGCCTGTTTTATTTGTAACGCCATATTTTCCTGAAAATTGAGCTGTTCCAAAAATATATTTATTTGTCATTTTAATAATCTCTTAATTTCTTTACATACATTTTCAATTTGTTTTTTTTTTAAATCATAAAAAATTGGTATACTGATTGCTGATTTGCTAAACTCTTCTGATGATGGAAAAGTATTTAATTTGAATCCTAAATTTCTGAAAAATGGACTTAAATGAAGAGGCAAATAATGAAGATTTACATATATATTTTTTTTTCTTAAATAATTAAAAATTTTTTTATAAGTAAATTTGAGCCTTTTAATTTCTAATTTTATTATAAATAAATGATAACTGCTCAAATTATCACTTTTAATTGATTGAAATTTAATAAACGGGCTTTTGAGTCTTTTTCTATAAATTTTTGCAATATAATTTCTTTTTTTTATAAAATTAACTATTCTTTGTAGTTGACTAATTCCTAAAGCTGCTGAAATATCATTCATTCTATAATTAAATCCAATACTTTGCTGTTCATAGTACCAGGGTTCATTTTTTTTTTTAAATTTAAATAATTTATTTTTTTTTGTAATACCGTTTGTTCGATACAACATCATTTTTTTTGCATATTTAATATTATTTGTAGTTGCCATTCCACCTTCTCCAGTTGTAATAATTTTTGTGGGATGGAAACTAAAAACTGTAATATCTGACCACCTACAACTACCAACTGGTTCACTCTTATGTTTGGCTCCTAGAGAATGAGATGCATCTTCAATTATTTTAAAATTATATTTTTTTGATAAAAGCCAGATTTTTTTTTGGTCTGTTGGTTGACCGGCAAAGTGAACAGGAATAATAATTTTAGGTAATTTTTTTTTTTTTTAGATATATAAAGTTTTTTCTCTAATTCGTTGATATCCATATTCCAAGTATCTTTATTGATGTCTACAAAATCAATTGATGCACCGCAGTTAATTGCACAATTTGCAGATGCTGCAAATGTATTAGGAACTGTCCAAACAATATCTCCTTTTTTAATTCCAATAGCTAAACATGCTAAGTGCAAACTGCTTGTTCCACTATTAGAAGCAATAGCAAATTTAGATTTAACAAATTTTGAAATTTTATTTTCGAATTCTATTACTTTTGGTCCCTGTGTAATAAAATTAGATTTTAAAACTTTTATTACTGAAGATATATCTTTTTTATCTATACTTTGTCGGCTAAATGGCAACATTAATTAGAATTTAGAAGCTTTTTGATTTCATTGATTTTTAAAAATTGCTTATTAGTGTCAGATCTATATTCAAATTCTGAAGATACTTTTTTTCCTTTTTCACCTAATTTATTAAAAATAAAACTTTTGCTGTTGTCAAAAATTTTTGGTTGTGGAAATATTATAAAATGATCCTTAAATTCTAAAGTATGAGAATAAAATTCATTTGGACACATTAATTCATTAATTTTTTCCCCAGGTCGTACTCCAATAATCTTATGTTTGATGTGTGGAGCTATGGCTTTTGCTAAATCAGTAATTTTAACTGACGGTATTTTTGGAACAAATATTTCTCCTCCTGACATGCGCTCAAAAGATTTAATAACAAATTTCACACCTTGGTCCAGTGTAATAAAAAATCTTGTCATTTTTTCATCTGTAATTGGTAAGTATTTTTTTTTTTCATTAAGGTATTTCTTGAATAAAGGAACAACTGATCCTCTCGATGCTAAAACATTTCCATACCTAACTACTGAAAAATTTATGTTTAAATTTCCGACAATATTATTTGCAGCTATAAAAATTTTATCTGATGCAAGTTTAGTTGCACCATAAAGATTAATCGGATTTGCTGCCTTATCAGTAGATAAAGCAATCACCTTTTTAACCTTTTGGGATATAGAAGCTTGTATAATATTTTCAGCTCCATAAATATTTGTTTTAACATATTCCATTGGATTATATTCTGCAGATGGAACTTGTTTTAATGCTGCTGCATGTATAACATAATCAGAGCCTCTCATTGCCATTTTAAGTCTATCTAAATCTCTAACATCTCCTAAAAAAAATCTTAAAAAGGGAAATTTTTTACTAGGAAATTTATCTTGCATCATGAATTGTTTAAATTCATCTCTTGAATAGACAACAACTCTTTTGGGTTTATATTTTTTAATTATAATTTCTATAAATCTATTACCAAAAGAACCTGTGCCACCAGAAATGAATATGTTTTTATTGTTAAACATTATTAAACTAATTAATTTATAAACCTTGTTATTTTATATCTTGCTTAATTCAAACTGTAAAACCTATTTTGTCAAAAAACTCATCAAATAAAGAAAAAAAATATAAAATAATGCTTTACTGTTCAATAAATGAACGTTACAAATGTTCAATATTTGAACAATTGTGTCAAAACTGAAACAAATTGTGGTCAATTAAATAAATGAAAATTTCAAAAAATAGATGGAAGGAAGCTCTTCTAGATATATGGCATTTAAATAGGGCGCACGTTGGAACAGAAATAAGTCTCGGGTATAGAAAACTTAAAAAATATTATAAAAATATAAATATTTTTGGTTACAAAAGTGGATTAGTTGTCAATGGCTGGAAAATATCTCCTGGATGGGATGTAAAAAAGGCGACTCTAAAAGACAAATCAGGAAAAATAATTGCTGATTGGTCTAAAAATAAGTTATCACTATGGACATATAGTCCAAAGTTCAAAGGAAAAGTAAAGAAAGAGAATTTAATAAAAAAATTATTTTTTGATAAAAAAAGGCCCGATAGAACTCTTTTTCACTTTAGAAATCAATATAACTTTTGGAAGTATGAGTGGGGATTTTCTTTACCCTACAACAAAGTAAAAAAACTTAAAAACGAATACTACAATGTCGATATAGATACAAAATTTTTTAAAAGTAAATTAGAAATGGCTGAACAGATACATAAAGGATCAAAAAAAGAAAGTATTTTATTTGTCGGTCATTTTGATCACCCTCAAATGTGTCTAGACGGGTTAGTCGGTTGCCTGGCTGGACATGAAGCTATTGAAAGTCTAAAAAATACAAAAACAAGATACACTTACAGAATGCTATCAACAGTAGAAATAGTTGGCTCAGTCTTCTACGCTAAATACAAATCAAAGAAAAATAATGTTAAACAGGCTATCTTTTTAGCCGCAAGTGGGGCTCCAAAAAACCTACATTATCAACAAAGTTTTTCAAAAGATAATTTGATTGATGTTGTGAGCAAACATTGCATAAAATATTTTGATAGTAAATTTGGAATTTCAGAATTTCGAAAGGGCCCTTTAGGAAACGATGAAGTTGCATTTGATGTGGGCGGGATTAATATACCGTGTGGTTCCATTATGAGAGCTCCATTTGAAAGTTACCATACTGATCTTGATACACCGAGCGGTGTTTCTAAAAAACACTTTGATGAAACCGTTAACTTAATTCGTGAAATTATTTTTACTATTGATAATAATTGTTTTATAAAAAGAAATTTTTCAGGATTACCTAGACTAAGTTCAAAAAAAAACAATTTATATCTTTCTCCGATTAGAGTTTCTGGAGTGAATCAAAAACTAAATGATAGAATTTATGATCACCTATTTGAAAATATAAATCCTAAATTTAAAAAATACTTACTTTCAAACAGCCATCGTTTTAACCATCTTATGAACACTATACCGAATATGTCCAATGGAGATAAAACAATCCTAGATATCGCCGAATTTGTAAAATTACCATTTAGATTTGTTAACAACTATATAAATCTTTGGGAAAAATACGGTTTAATTAAAAAAAATTGGAAAAGTTTATTTTAGTTCGATGAAATATTCTTTTAGAAAATTTAATGATAAAAGTAAATTTTCTGGAAATTTTATAAAGTTAAGTAATTTATTTTATAAGGCAAGCGAAGAGTACGAAGATTTATTCAAAAAATGTAAAATTAATAAACTTAAATTTATAAAAGAAATATTAAATAAAAAAAATTCAGAATTAGAAGAAATCATACTATTGCTGAATTATAAGGAAATAATAGGCTTGGTCACTGGTTTTCCCGAGATACAATTCAAATCAAGAAAATTAACAAGTCTATTAATTATTCGAAATATGACAAAAACTAAAAATATTAATGAATTTATTAAAAAAAATTTAATTGAATTTAATGCAAGAAAAGACGGCATTTATATATCAAGATTAGCAGTGAGTCATAAATATCAAGGCAAGGGAATTGGTACGAATTTACTTAATAAGTTTTTTAAAAACGCAAAAAAAAAACAATTCAATTTCATTTCTTTACATGTAAAAAAAAATAATAAAAGTGCTATTAATTTTTATCTCAAACATAAATTTAAAATCAAAAATAGAAATAATTTATTATTTTATATGGAAAAAAAATTATGAATAAGTTTCTAAATATATATATATTTGGCGACTCATTAGTGCTTTGTGACCGTTTAAATTTAAATCAAAAATGGACTAAAATCTTAAAATCAAAAATTAAAAAAAAAAATAATAAAGTAAATATGTCAGTAAGGGCTATTAACGGTGTAACAACAACAGAAGCTTTAAAAAAAATTAATTTTAAAGTTAATTCTAAATCAATTGTTTTAATTCTTTTTGGAGCAAATGATTCTGTATATTATAAAAGTAAAAAAGGTAAACCGAGGACAACTTTAAAATTATTTTTTAAAAATTATGTATCGATAATAAAGAGAATAAGAAGCTATGATAAAAAATGTAAAATTTTTTTACTTAATGGTCATAAATTCTATAGAAGAAGATTGGAGGGAAATAAAAAAACTCATAATTTTAGTTTTATAAAATACAAGAATATTATAAAAGTTATTGCTAAAAAAACTCAATCCGAAATACTCGATACTTATTCTTTTCTTTTAAATTACAAACCTAAAAAATATTGTATAAAATTACCTGATGGTTTGCACCAAAATATTTTTGGTTCAAAAAAATATAGTGAAATAGTTTATGATAAGATAAATAAATATTTATGATTAATGTTGTTTTAATTGGAGCAGGAAAGATTGCCGAAAGTTTTCACATACCTGCTCTAAAAAAATTAAAGTTAATAAAAATTGTAGGCATAATAGATAAAGATATTTCTAAAGCTAAAAAACTTGCTGAGAAATACAAAATAAAATATTTTTCTGCAAAGCTAAATAAAATTTTAAATCAAACAAAAGTAGAAGTGGTTGATATTTGCGCTTCTAACGATGCACACGAGCAAATTATCATGGAATGTTTAAACAAAAATTTACATATAATTTGTGAAAAACCATTTGTTACAAATCATAAATTAATAAGTAAGATAAAAAGAGTTAGCGAAAAAAAAAAATTAGTATGTGTAGCCGCACAACATCAAAGATTTAGACTTGCATCAATTTTGTTGAAAAGAAAAATTGAAAAAAAAAAATTTGGCAAAGTATACTTTGTCGATGTTAATTCACTTTATAAAAAATCTCATACAGTGAATAATATTAATCATATAAAAAGAAACTCTAATACAGGTTTGCTTTTAGATTTAGGATCTCATTTTTTTGATCTTGTTTTATGGCTTTTAAATAATCCGAAACCATATTCAGTAACAGCCAATGCATCAAAAATATTTTCAAAAAATTTATTAAAACAGAATAAATTAAATAAAAATTTTAAAGTTCATGATTTTTGTAATGGTTTAATAAAATTTGAAAATAATTTAAGTATTAATTTTAAGTTTTCGTATTTATCGAATTTAAATGTAGACAGAAAGGAAGAATTCAAAATATTTGCAGAAAAATCAAATGTTGTGTGGCCTGAACTTCACGTAACAAAATTTAGTAGCAAAAAGATTAGAAAAATTGGCAAAAAAGAGAAAATTTTAGCTAGTAATTTAATGTTTAAAGATTTCTTTGCTAAAATAAAAAAAGGAAGAAAAATAAAAAATAATTTTAATGTTCAAATAAACACCTTAAAATTAATTAATGCTTTAAATAAATCAATTATAAAAAAAAGGACAATTTATTTTGAAAATAAGTAAATATAATTATTTAGATATCAAAACTTCACATGATTTTGATAGGTTAAAAAAAAGATTCAATAAAACAGGTGTAATAATTTTAGATAATGTTTTAAGTAAAAAGGATTGTTTTAAATACAAATTGTTGCTTGAGTCAGATTATAAAAAATACTCAAAATTTTTAAATAAAAATAAGAAAGTACTAAAGTACTCAGGGGCTTCTGGAGCTAAAATTGTAACGAATCTTCATAACAAAAATTATCAATATTTAAAATTACTTGATAACAAAAAAATAATAACTCTTACAGAAAAAATTTTACAGCAAGGATCTTATTTAGAAAATGATCCAATTATTTGTCAAGCTTTTACAGCTAGATCACCATTATCAGGATCAGAAGAACAGCAAATTCACAATGACTCTAGAATTGTCGGATCTAAATACCCAATAGTTGTGCAAGCTATGTGGGTATTAGATGAGTTTACGAAAAACAATGGATCAACTAATTTTTTGTTAGGAAGTCAGAATTACTTAAGTTTTCCTAAAAATAATAAAAAGTACCAAAATTTATTGATCGCAGAAGCTAAACCTGGCTCTGTCATTTTATTTAATGGTGCTACTTGGCACGGAGGAAGTAAACCTAAAAAAAAATTCGATACTAGATGGTCAATAATTTGTAGATATTCAAGATGGTTTTTAAAACCTTCATTTAGTTTTTATAAAAATACTCCTTTAAAAATCTTTAATAGAATGACGAAAAAACAAAAAGATCTTCTAGGTTTCAGATACGAACCACCAATTGATGAATTTAATAATCATAGAAGTATACAAAAAAAATATATCAAACCTAACAAGTATAAGCTTCCTGGATAAATTAATTTTCTAAAATGGAAACACCTCAAAATCTTCTAATAAATAGTTTTAATAAAAATTTGAATAAAAAAGCTCTGTGGTTTAATAATAAGTATTATTCTTATGAACAAATATTAAATTATTCAAAAAAAATAATCTTTAAACTTAAGTTAAATAATTCAAAAAAAGTTGCTATATTAGATGAAAAAGGTATTTATTGTTATTCTTCAATATTATCGTTATTTCTAGATAATAAAATTTTTGTTCCTTTAAATGAAAAATTTTCAGATGAAAAAAATATCAATATAATTAAATCTGCAAAAGTAGACACTATTCTTGCTGGAGAAAAATATAAATATAAAGCTAAAAGCCTAAAAAATTCAGTAAAAAATATAAAAACTATAATAATTGATGAAAAAATTTTTAAAGATAATCAAATTAAAGAAATTAGTTTGGAAAAATCAAAATTAAAGGATACTGCTTATATTTTTTTTACTTCAGGCTCTACAGGAAATCCAAAAGGTGTTCCGATAAGTAATGAAAATTTATCTCATTATTTAATTAATTTAGAAAAAAGATATTCATTTAATTCAAAAGATAGATTTTCTAATAATTTTGATATCACTTTCGATTTATTTTTACATGATTTTTTATTAAGTTGGATTAATGGTGGAACTTTATTTGTTCCAGATAAATTTTACTTTTTCAACCCAACAAGATTCATAAAAAAACATAAGATAACATGCTGGTTTTCAGTACCATCACTTGGCTTAAATATGCTAAATTCCAAACAACTTAAAAGTAGAAAACTTCATACACTTAAATATAGTGCTTTTTGTGGTGAAGCTTTGCCCGAGTTGCTAGTAAATAAATGGCAATTTGCTGCTCCGAAATCGAAAATAGATAATCTTTATGGTCCAACTGAAACTACATTGGCAATATCAGGTTATAGGTGGGTTAAAAAAAAATCTTCACAAGAATGTTTAAATGGAATTGTTCCGATAGGAAAACTATTTAAAAATAATAATTATTTAAAATATAAAAAAAAAAAATTTGAACTAATTTTAAGAGGTAAGCAGGTTTTTGAAGGTTACTTAAATAGTAGAATTATAAATAAAAAAAAATTCATAAAAATAAAGAATCTCAAATACTTTAAGACGGGAGATTTGGTTAAAATAAATAAATTTAATAACTTTTTATTTTTAGGGAGACTTGATAGACAAATAAAGGTTAGAGGTTTTAGAATTGAACCTCAAGAAATCGAAAATAAAATTAAAAAAATACTTCATTCTAGGGATGTAGTTGTTATGGGATGGCCACCAGTTGGAAACAGTAAACATTCATATGAAAATATAGTAGTTTTTTTAAAATCAATTAAAAATATGCATAAAATTAAAATCTTAAAAAAATTGAAAAAAAATTTATCATTTAATCAAATTCCAGAAAAAATTATGATTTTAAAAAAATTTAAATATAATATTAATAAAAAAGTTGATTATAATTATTTAACAAATATTTTGAAAAATGAAAATCTCAAGAGAAAAAATTAAAAAAAATATCATTTTTTTTTTAAAAAAAAAAAAAAAGAAAATAAATTTTAATAATAAAAAAATTGATTTAATAAGAGATGAAATTATTGACTCTATGGATTTTTTAAATTTAATCTCTTTTCTTGAAAAAAAATTTTCAATTAAGATAGATTTGTCAAATGAAAATCCAAATATTTTTTCAAAAGTAGATAAAATCGCAAGTTCAATTTATAAAAAATTATGATAAATGAAAGATAGTATTAAAAAAAAATTATTATATTATTTAAAAAAAGTGGGAGTTAAAAAAAACTCAACAATCCTTCTTTTTTCTGGAATTAACTATCTTTCTAATCTCACTACTATTGATGAAGAAAAAGTAAGTCCAAGAAAAATTCTCAATATAATAAAATTTTATTGTGGTAAAAATTCAACAATTGTTGTTCCAGCATATTTTTATGATTTCGCAAGAAAGAAAAAAAATTTTAATATTTATAAAAGTCCGCCAAGTAAATCACTTGGCTCAATTCCACAATATATTTTTAACTCCAAAAAATTTTCACGATCAAAACATCCATTAACATCAATCATGTCAATTGGAAAAAAATGCAAAACTATTTGCGATAAAACAAACGATAAAGATTATGGTTTTGGATCTGCCTGGTCTGAATTAGTGAAACAAAATACACAAATTTTATTTTTAGGTGTGCCACTTTATAAAGCTAATACATTTATTCATTTTATTGAATTTCAAGTTGGTGTGCCTCATATGTATATAAAAAAATACAAAAATAAAGTGATCAATGGAAAAAAAATATTAAGTAAGAACGTTCTAAGTTATGTGAGATATTTAAATGCAAATATAAATGTTAACCAAATGAAATTGTACAAGGATCTAAAAAAAAATAAGCTTTTAAAATATAAGAAAATTGGCAAGGGAGAAATTTCTACAATAAATATTAAACAATTGTTAAGTTTTGGTTTAAAAAAAGTTGTGAAAAACCCATACTACTTTTTAAATAACAAACCTAATTTTAAAAAAAATTTAACCCCAATAAAATAGTAGTTATTTAAAAAAATTTTTTTTTAAAAATTTTTTTCAGTGCATAAATCAAGCCAATTGAGCTATTAGTACTGGTTAGCTACATGCGTTACCGCACTTCC
>MDSW01125291.1_pt1 | contig 21804 bp, 22 predicted proteins | sample 811171 | NCBI WGS metagenome assembly MDSW01 (sample SAMN05326641, study PRJNA326480) | marine metagenome | isolation source: seawater | place: Atlantic Ocean: North West | collected 2012 | reverse complement strand
ATGCAACCAACATGTATGGTTATCATAAAGATGATGCTATTATATTTAAAATTGGTGAAGTTCAAAAATTAGAAGATTTGTTATGAAAATAGAAAACATTAAAGCTTGTGTATTTGATGCTTATGGAACTTTATTTGATGTGAATTCTGCAGCAGCAAAATGTAAAGAAAAACTTGGAAATAAATGGGAAGGTTTTGCAAATGCTTGGAGAACTACTCAACTTGAATATACCTGGTTAAGAAGTCTTATAAAAAAACACAAAAATTTTTGGGAAATTACTGAAGATTCTTTAGATCATACTATGGAAACTTTTAAAATAAAAAAGGAAATGAGAAATGAACTATTGGATTTATATAAAAAACTTAGTCCTTATACTGAGGTTGCAGATTGTTTAAAAGGCCTTAAGGACAAAAAAATTAAAATAGCTATTTTGTCTAATGGAACTCCAGATCTATTAAAAGAGTTAGTTAAAAGTAATAATATTGAAAATTATTTTGATGACATTTTTTCTGTTGAGTCTGTTGGAGTTTATAAACCAGACTCAAGAGTATATGAAATGCCAATTAAAAAATATAATTGTAAACCCGAAAATATTTGTTTTATGAGCTCAAATACTTGGGACATATCTGGTGGAGGTTTGTTTGGCTATAATGCAGTTTGGGTAAATCGTTTTAATAAAGTTTTTGATAAATTAAGTTATAAACCTAAATTTATAATTAATGATTTAAAAGAGTTATTAAAATTTATATAAAATGAAAATTATTGAGGTAAGTAAAATCGTTTCTCCAATACCCACTTCCGACGGAGCTGGTGTTAAATTAAAAAGAAGCATTGGTGTAGAGCCTAATTATTTTGATCCTTTTTTAATGTTAGACGAATTTGGATCTGATAATAACAATGATTACATAGGCGGTTTTCCTCCTCATCCTCATAGAGGAATAGAAACAGTTACCTATATGCTTGCTGGAGAGTTTGAACACAAAGATAGCACAGGTGCTTCTGGAAGAATGTCCTCAGGAGATGTGCAATGGATGAAAACAGGTGGCGGAATAATTCACTCTGAAATGCCTGCAATGACCCAAGGTAAACTTCATGGTTTCCAATTATGGGTAAACATGCCGAAAAAATTTAAGATGAATAAGCCTGAGTACATCTATATAGATTCTGAACAAATGCAGATTTATGAAGATTCAGATAAAAAAATAAAAACTATTGCTGGAAAATATGGCAATATTGAAGGTCCTATCAAAGGTCATAACATCGAACCAGTATATTTTGATGTTGAGCTTGAAAAAGATAAAGAATTTAAATTTGATCTTCCTGCCACTCATAATTCTTTTGTTTATTTAATTGAGGGAGAAATAAAAATTGGCGATAAAAAACATGATAGAATTAATGGTTCTACATTAATACTTCTAACTAAAGGCAAAAAGCTAAAAGTTAAAGGTATCACAAAAGCTAAATTTTTACTAATATCTGGCAAACCAATTAATGAGCCTATAGTCAGGGGTGGGCCTTTTGTTATGAATACTAAACAAGAAATACTTAAAGCAGTTGAAGATTATAATACGGGAAACTTTGTTCAAAAATGACACGAGTTGTTAGATTAGAAAAAACCGGAAATCCAGAAGTTCTAAAATTACAAAAAGTTAAACTCGAAAAACCAGGTCCTGAAGAAGTGTTAATTGAGCATAAAGCAATCGGGCTTAATTATATAGATACATACCATCGCTCGGGCTTATATCCTCTTAAGCTACCATCTGGAATAGGTGGGGAAGGCTCAGGTATTATTAAAGAAATTGGAACACAAGTAAAAGATTTTTCTGTCGGGGATAATGTGTGTTATTCCGGAGGAATACTTGGTTCGTATTCAACTGAAAGAAACTACTCAATTAAAAATTTAGTAAAAATACCAAAGGGTATTGATTTTGAAATCGCAGCAACTTTAATGACAAAAGGTTTAACTACTTTTTATTTACTTCATAAAACATATCCTGTTTCATCAAGTGAAATTATTTTATTTCATGCGGCCGCAGGAGGTGTTGGACAAATTTTTTGTCAATGGGCAAAAAGTTTGGGTTGTAAAGTTATTGGAACAGTAGGTTCAGATGATAAGGTAGCTACAGCAAAAAAAAATGGTTGTGACTTTGTAATAAATTATTCTAAGGAAAATTTTGCTAAAAAAGTATTGGAAATCACTAAAGGCAAAGGTGTGCCTGTAGTTTATGATGGTGTCGGAAAAAATACTTTTGAGGGTTCAATTGAATGTTTAAAAATTAGAGGAATGATGGTTTCTTTTGGAAATGCTTCAGGTCCACTTGGCAATATAGATGTAAAAAAAATGATACAACCAAAAGGTCTTTTTTTTACTAGACCAGCAATGGGGCAGTATTTAGGAACAAAAGATGAAATAAAAGAAGGCGCTGATAAATTGTTTGAAAAAATAATGTCTGGACAGGTTAAAATAAAAATCTTCAATAAGTACAAGCTAGATGATGTTGTGCAAGCTCACAAAGATTTAGAAGCAAGAAAAATTATTGGCCCAGCAATCCTCAAGCCTTGAATGGAAAAAATCAGAATATTTGTAGATTTAACAAGATTAAATAAACCTATAGGTTTCTTGTTATTATTTTGGCCGTGCATTTGGGGTTTAACTCTTGGATATAATCTTAATACTAACATTAATCTTTATATAAAATTTATAATTCTGTTTCTTTTAGGTTCTATCCTCATGAGAAGTGCTGGATGTATTTTTAATGACATAGTAGATAAAGATTTGGATAAAAAAGTCGGAAGGACAAAGCAAAGACCTATTCCTTCTGGCAAGATTTCAATATTAAACGCTTTTATCTATGTGATTGTCCTTTGTTTGATAGCGCTTGTAATACTGTTTCAATTTAATAATCTAACAATTATTCTTGGGATGAGTTCTATGATTCTTGCCTTTGCTTATCCATTTATGAAAAGAATTACCTACTGGCCGCAGCTTTTTTTAGGTTTAACATTTAACTGGGGAATAATAATGGGGTGGTCCTCAATAACAAATTATATATCGATTGAACCCATGATTTTATATTTTTCAGCCATATTTTGGACACTAGGCTATGACACGATTTATGGACTTCAAGATTTAAGGGATGATGAAATTATTGGAATTAAATCAACTTCAATTAAATTTAAAAATAATGTAAAGGTTTTTGTAGGAACCTGTTATAGCTTATGTGCAATTGGTATTTTAACATTATGTCTAATGATGGAAATAGATAAATATAAAATGATATTATTAATTCCTTTTGTGGCCTCTTTAGTTTATCAACTTAGGGTTTTTGAAATTTCAAAACCCAAAACCTGTTTGGTTGCTTTTAAATCAAACAACGTAACAGGTATTTTTGTATTTATTTTAATTTTATCTTTTTCCTTATAATGGATATTTCTTCTTTAAAAAAAATTTTGTCAAGACTATTTAGCTCTTATGTAAAAAGGCATTTTTCTAAATTAATGCTTGCTTTGGTTTTATCTTTTGGTGTTGCAGGTGGTACAGCTGCCATTGCATGGCTACTAGATCCTGCTGTTAAGAAAATTTTTATAGAACAAGATAAAACAATGTTGCTAATTATCCCATTTGCTATTGTTTTTGCTTTTACAATAAAAGGTTTATCTCTTTACTTTGCTAGAACTATTCTTATTAAAATAGCTAATGAAGTTGTAAGAAATATTCAAGTAGAACTATCAGAATGTTTTTTAAAATCTGACATAAGTACAATAGAGTCAAAACACTCTGGAAAATATATTCAGCACTTTTTATATGATGTAGGATTAGTAAGCCAATTAGTAGGTAACGGAATATTAAACCTTATGAAAGACTCTTTAACCTTATTGGTTTTAATAGCCTTAATGTTCTATCAAAATTGGAAGCTTGCAATATTCGCTCTCATAATGATGCCTTTAGCTGCCATAGTTGCTAAATCTTTGGGTAAAAGATTAGGTAAAGTCACTTCTGAAAGCGCCAAAGTAATTGGAAACCTTACAGCTTTTTTATCAGAAATGATCAAAGGTTCTAGAATGATAAAAATTTATCAGCAAGAAAATTTTGAATTTAATCGGGCAAAAAAAGTTTTACATGAACATATGAGTAAACAAAATAAAATAGGATTTGTAATGATTAGAGCTCAGCCAATTATGGAAATGCTTACTGGTTTCATGATTGCTGGATTTATTTTTTATACTGGGTTAATGGTATCTACTGGAGAAATAGAAATAAATAATTTTTTTTCATTTTTAACTGCAATGATGCTTGCCTATCAACCTATAAGATCGCTAGCTACAATTAATATGCTTTTTTACCAAGGTGCGGCTGGTGCTGAAAGAGTTTTCAATATACTAGATACTGAATCTCATATTAAAGAAAATAAAGCTGCAAATAATTTAAAAATGACCAAGGGTGATGTAGAATTTAAAAACGTTACTTTTGCGTATCCAAACACCAAGGATAAAGCTGTTAAAAATGTAAATATTCAAATTGAAGGTGGAACTACTGCGGCTTTAGTAGGACATAGTGGTGCAGGAAAAAGCACAATAATAAATTTACTGCCAAGGTTTTATGATCCTAATAATGGTCAAATTTTTATTGATAAACAAAATATCCAGGATGTTTCACTTTTTTCTCTAAGAAAGAGTATATCTTTAGTTAGTCAGGACATAATATTATTTGATGATACGGTAAGAGCAAATATAGCTTATGCTAACTTACAAGCAACTGAAGACCAAATAAAAAAGGCTTGCGAGTTTGCTGCAGCAGATGAATTTATTGAAAAGTTACCACAATCATATGAAACAATAATTGGAGAAAATGGTATAAAGCTTTCTGGTGGACAAAAACAAAGATTATCTATCGCAAGAGCGGTTTTAAAAGATTCTCCAATAATTTTATTAGATGAGGCAACTTCATCATTAGATGCCGAATCGGAAGAAAAAGTTCAGAATGCTATTATCAACTTAACAAAAAATAAAACTACATTAGTTATAGCTCATCGACTATCTACAATCATTAGAGCTAATAAAATTATTGTAGTAAATCAAGGTAATATAGTTGATACAGGTACCCATAATGATCTGCTTAAAAACTCAAATATTTATAAAAATCTTTATAGTAAACAATTGAGTGCTCATTAATAAATGGAATTTTGGTATAAATTTTTAACATACCTATTTTACCCTCTATCTCCAATATATCTATTTTGGAGAAAACTTAGAAATAAGGAACATCCAATAAGATATAAAGAAAAATTATCTTTTATAAAATTAACCAGAGGAGAAGATTTTTTAATTTGGTATCACGTAGCTTCTGTTGGGGAGGCTATGAGTATTTTGCCTTTGATAGAAATTTTCGAAAAAAATGAAAAAGTAAAAAAAATTCTAATAACTACTATTACACTTAGCTCAGGTAGAATTTTAGAAAAAAGATATTCAAATAGCAAAAAGGTAGTGCATCAATTTTTACCTTTAGATATAAAAAACGTAGTAATCAAATTTTTAGACCATTGGAAACCAAACTTAGCAATCTTTGTTGAATCTGAAATATGGCCTAATTTAATTTTAGAAATAAAAAAAAAAATATACCTCTGTTATTAGTGAACGGGAGAATCACCAAAAAAACTTTTTTAAGATGGAAATTTTTTAAAAATTTTTCAAAAAAAATATTTGAAAAAATAGATATTTGTATAGCCTCAAACAAAGAAACTGAAAAATATCTTCAAATATTAGGGGCAAAAAATATTAGAAACTATGGAAATTTAAAATTTGCAAAAAGTAAAACGTCTTCAAATCTAAAGTTAGATTCAAATTTTCTTACTAAAATAAGTGAAAGAAAAATATGGTGTGCGGCAAGTACACACCCTTCTGAAGAAATATTTTGTGCAAAAACACACTTAGAGTTAAAAAAAACTTTTAATAATATATTAACTGTTATTATTCCTAGACATATAAATCGTACAGATAAAATTGCTGATGAAATATCTAAATTAAATCTGAAAGTTGTAAAATATACTAAACTTCAGGAAATAAAAAATGAAACTGATATTTTGCTAATTGATGCGTATGGTGAAGCTCTAAAGTTTTACAATATTGCAAAATGTGTATTCGTAGGAAAATCTTTAGTTAAATCTTTGGAACAAGTAAGCGGTCAAAATCCTATAGAACCTGCAAGACTTGGATGTAAAATTTTCCATGGTCCAAATGTAAGTAATTTTGAGGAAGTTTATGAATATTTAAAATATCTAAATGTAGCAAAAGAAATTAGAGATCCTCTCGAACTAAGCCAATTATTAGTTGAAGAATTTACGAGCAATAAAGTAAAAAATGTAGAAATTATAGAAAAAATAGAAAAATATGGCGAAAATACACTTGCTGATGTAGTCAAAGAAATAAATGTATATATTAATGCTTATAAATGAAGTTTTTTAAGCCAAAGTTTTGGGACAAAAATAAAATTTCTCTATACTCCATAATATTATTTCCTTTAAGTATATTTGTTAAATTTTTAAGTTTTTTAAAGATTTTTTTAACTAAAACTAATAATTTCAAGATACCAATAATATGCGTTGGAAATATATATATAGGAGGAACTGGTAAAACTCCTTTATGCAATAAACTATTCCTTATTTTTAAAACTTTGAAAAAAAATCCAGTTTTTATAAGAAAAAAATATGATCACATTCAAGATGAAGTAGCCATGCAAGAAAAAATAGGTCCTGTTTACCAGGATAAAAAAAGATTGGTTGCAATAAATAATGCAATTAAAAATAATGCTGATGTAGCTATTCTCGATGATGGTTTTCAAGACAGCTCAATTAAAAAAGATCTATCAATTGTTTGTTTTAATGAAAAACAATGGTTGGGTAACGGTCTGACAATTCCATCTGGACCTTTAAGGGAGAGCCTTTCTGCGCTAAAAAGGGCACATTATGTTTTTATAAATGGCAAAAAAAACCAGGACATTGAAAAAAAATTATTAAACGTAAATCAAAAAATAAAAATCTTTTACTTTAAATATAATTTAAAAAAACCTGAAAAATTAGATAAAAATAATATCATAGCATTTGCTGGAATTGGAAATCCTATTAATTTTTTTAATTTATTAAAAAATAATAATTTAAATATTGTAGAATCTTTAGATTTTCCTGATCACTACAATTACAGTGAAAAAGAACTCGAAAGTTTAGTTTATAAAGCTAAAAGTGAAAATGCTATTCTTCTAACTACAGAAAAAGATTACTTTAGAATAAATGAAAAATACAGAAAAAATATAAGTTTTATTGAGATAGATATTGAAATAGATAATGAAAGTAAATTTATTAAAGAATTAGAAAAAGCTTTATGAAAATAATAAAATATTTTTTTGAATTTACAATTGTAATTTCTTTGTTTTGTGTTTTTAAAATAATTGGCCTTAAAAATTCATCTAATTTAGGAGGGGTCATAGGTAAATTTTTTGGCCCCTTTTTTAGATCAAAAAGTATTATTACAGCAAATATTAAATTAGGATTGGGAAATATTAATGAAAAAGAAGAAAAAGAAATAGTAAATGGCATGTGGTCAAATATAGGTAGAACATTTGCTGAATACGTTTTTTTGAAAGATTTTAAATTTAATAGGGTTGATTTTGATCACATAAAAATAATTGGAAGTGATTATTTAAATGAAATTAAAAAATTAAATGAACCTGTGGTTTTTTTTTCGGGACACTTTGCTAATTTTGAATTAATGGCAATGGAGCTTGAAAAATCTGGTATTAAAACTGCAGCTATCTACAGACCTTTAAATAATCTTTTTTTAAATCCAGTTATGGAATATCTTAGAATGAAATATATTTGTCCTAATCAAATTCCAAAAGGTCGAGCAGGTATGAGACAGGTAATTAATCGCGTTAAGGATGGATATAGTATTGCACTAATGGTTGATCAGCGCGTGGGAGAAGGACCAAGAATAAATCTATTTAATAAACCTGCGCAAACGACAACTATTCCGGCGCAATTAGCATTAAAATACAATTGTAAATTAGTTCCTATTTCTTTGAAAAGAATAAAAGATGTTGAATTTGAAATGACTGTTCACCAACCTTACGCGATAGAAAAAACAGGAAATGATGATCAAGATATAAAAAATATAACACTTAAAATTAATCAAATTATTGAAAAAATGATTATTGAAAATCCGAAACAATGGCTTTGGTCCCACAATAGGTGGAAATAAAATGAGCGAAGAAAAAATTTTTAAAGTTGCTCCTAGCGGACTCGACTACGCTTTAAAATGTAAAAGATGTTTATGGTTATCTCACAAGGGTATTAAGCTTGACGCTTTTTTTCCTCCAATATTTAATGCGTTTGACCTTATACAAAAAAAATTCTTAATTACTCAATCTGTAAAATTAATGTCAAAAGATTTACCTGACGGTCGTATTATGACAGAGCTTAGTGGCTTTATAGGTTCTTCTACTCTCAAAGATAAAAAAGGAAGGTCTTTTGTGATTAGTGGTAAAACTGATGTAGTCATCGAATTTAAAACTAGTCCAAAAAAATATGGAATTATAGATTTAAAAACTACTAATATTAATCCATCAAAAGTTGAAAATTATAAACTGCAATTAGAAAGTTATGCAACCATTTTTGAAAAACCAAATTCTAAAACCCCAAAATTTACTAATATTAAAGAGTTAGGTTTATATCTTTTTGAACCAAAAGAGATTATAAAAATTTCTGACGGCGCTTGTAATATGAAATTTGAAACTTTGTATCTAAAAGGTAATAGATGTCATGATGATTTACTAAAAAGAATTACCGATATTATCGATATTTACCTTATGGAAAAACCGCCTATATACAATCTTGCTTGCGCTAGTTGTAAATTTGTCAACTCTTTAAAGAAAGAAAAATATATTTGAGTTACTTAATGTCTAAGACTGTTGCGGGATCCAACCGTATTTGAAACCAGTTAAGTCTAACATCTAAATGCGCTCCTGTTGATCGTCCTGTTGAGCCGACGGTTCCAATGATATCTCCTTGTTTAACTTTTTGACCTTTTTTAACCATTAATGTTTTCATGTGCATATACAGTGTTGAAATACCATGTCCATGATCAAATACTAAAGTTCCACCTGTATAAAATAAATCTGGTTCTGCTAAAGTAACAACGCCATCTAGCATGGCTTTAATTTCCGTTCCTTCTTTAGCAGCAAAATCTATACCATAATGAGGCCATTTAGGTTTTCCGTTTAAAATTCTTTGACTTCCATAAACGCCAGTAACGATTGCGTTTTCTAATGGATTTATAAATTTATTTTTAAAAAAAACCAAGTTGCTGTTAATGCCCCTAGCCTCTCCAATTAATTTATTCTCTCTTTTAATTCTTTCATAGACTTCTTCGGGGGGTGTTACTTTTTTTTCTTCAAGCCCATCTATTCTTTGGATTTTATACTCTCTTTTAAAAACTTTTTTTACTATTTTTTTTTCATTTATTTTTATTATCACATCATTTTTTCTATCTCTGCCTAAACCAAAAGCAAAATATCCATCTGAAGTAACTTTGACCTTTTTTTTATCTATAAAAACTTCTGATCCCGGTTGAGTTTTTCCAAGAATAAAAGATCCCTGAATAAACTTACCTTTAAATGAAACAGCAAAACTTGAGGTTGTAAATAATGTAAAAAATATAATAACTATAATTCTCATTTTTTATTTAACTCTTCATATCTTTGTTGGGCCTCTTTTGGGGAAAAATAAGCCTCTTGTAGGTCAACATTCCAATAGGTTAACTCGTTAAGTGGAATATTTTTTCCCGAAACTGCACAAATAACGTAATCACCATTTTCTAAAATTTCGAAATTGTTTGGGTTAAATTTAAGTTTTGCTTTATTTCCGTTCATGTATATTTAATTGCTATTATATCTATAATATATGAATTTGGCAGTTATTGGAAGCGGTGGTCGGGAACATGCTATTTGCTATAAATTAAAACAATCTTTAAAAATAAAAAAATTAATTTGTATACCTGGAAATGCTGGGACCGAGAAAATAGCAGAAAATATAAAAGAAGATATTTTAAATTTTGAAGCCATTTATAAAATAGTTAGAGATAAAAAAGTAGATGTTGTAATTGTTGGTCCCGAGCAGCCTTTAGTTAATGGTCTCACAGATTATCTGAACAGCAAAAAAATTAAAGTACTTGGTCCTAGTAAATTTGCTGCACAATTGGAAGGTTCAAAAGCATTTATGAAAAATTTGTGTAAAAAAAATAATATACCTACAGCAAATTTTGGTGTCTTTGAAAATTTAAATGATGCAAAAATTTTTATAGAAAAAAATAACATTCCAATTGTAGTAAAGGCTGATGGATTGGCATCAGGAAAAGGAGTATCAATATGCTCCTCTAAGGAAGAGGCTATAAAAAAGACAAGGGAAGTTTTGGAGGGTAAATTTAAATCCTCAAAAAAAGTACTATTGGAAGAATTTTTAGAAGGTGAAGAATTAAGCTATTTTTGTATTGTAGATAAAAATTCTTATCATTTTTTTGGTTCTGCTCAAGATCATAAAAGAGTTGGAGAAGGAGACGTGGGTCCAAATACTGGTGGAATGGGAGCTTATTCACCAGCAACTTTACTCACCCGGAAACTAGAAAATAAAATTAAAAAAAAAATTATAGAACCTACGCTTCGAGCTATGAAAGATTCAGGCCACCCTTATACTGGATTTTTATACGCAGGCCTAATGATAAAAAAAAATGAACCATATTTAATCGAATACAATATTAGAATGGGAGATCCTGAATGTCAGGTACTTATGATGAGATTAAAAACAGATTTATTGGATGTGATTAAATATGCTGTGAAAAATGAACTCCATAATTTAAAAATAGAATGGAGTAAAAAAAATTGTATTACTATTGTTGTATGTGCCAAAGGTTATCCATCGAATTATGTGAAAAATAGTGAAATTAAAAATTTAATTGATATCAAATCTGATGAATATAACCAAATATTTCATGCAGGCACATATTTAAAAAAAAATAAAATTTACTCTATTGGTGGAAGAGTGCTCAATGTAACTTCTTCTTCTGACAGTTTAGTTGAAGCTAGAAATAATTCATTAAAAAATATAAATAAAATAAATTGGAAAGATGGTTTTTTTAGAAAAGATATTGCGTGGAGAGCAATCGATAATAAATAATTATGAGAATAATATCTGGAAAATTTAGAGGAATTCCTATTTTTGGACCTGATAACAAAAAAATAAGACCATTAAAAGATATGGTGAGGGAAAGTATTTTTAATTTTTTAGCTCACTCAAATAAAATTTCTTTTGAAATGAAAAATGCAAATATTTTAGATTTATATTCTGGCACAGGGTCATTTGGAATTGAGTGCATATCTAGAGGAGCATCAAATACTACTTTTATTGAAAAAGAGAAAGAAGCAATAAAAATTTTAGAAAAAAACATAGAAAAATTAAAAATAACAAATGAGACAAAAATACTCTTTGGTGATGTTTTTAATATTTTAAAAAAAAATAAAAAATTAAACTTTGACGTTTCGGGTAATATTCCTCATGATCTTATTTTTTGCGACCCTCCTTTTAAAGATAGAAAAATAAACGATTTAATTGAATTAATCTCTAATAAAAGTGTTTTAAAAAAAGAAGGAATATTTATTTTGCATAGGCATAAAAATAGTAAAGATAAATTAACTACGCGTTATGAGATAATTGAAAAAAGAGTATATGGTCTTTCAGTTATTTTCTTTGGTAAATTATTGCCATTTCTATCTTAAAAATTTTTTCGTTTCAATTTTTACTTGCTCGACAGCTGGTTGATCATATGGATTGATATTTAATAATTTTGCCAAAAGTATTGTTTCAAGTACAAAAAAAGTAAAAAAAGAACCTAACTCATTTTCATCATTATCCTTAATAGTAAAGTGCCTGAATGGAATTTTTTTTCTCGTAAAAATATTTTTAGTAGCTTGACATTGAGCATATAAAACTGAGTCTATTTTATTTAAAATTTTTTTTTCAGTACTTAAAAACGTAAAAAATTTATCTTTGGGTCCATCTAAATAAAGTTGTAATAAACTATGGTGATCCTTAGGGCATGTTGAAACTATTGGCATAATTCCTTTGCCCCTTTTACCCAAACTTTCACCGACTAACTGTTGATACCATAAACACAAATCATGAAGTCTTGAATCGTAATTTAGAATGACTGAATTATTTATTTTTAATTGATTATAAGTATAAATGAATGCGACGCTGTTAAGTAAAGAGGATACAAATTTTTTATTAGAGATTAGTTTTTTCAAATTTTTAAACTTGCTTATGTTAAGATTCATCAATGCAGCAGGAAACATGCCAACTTCAGATAGCACAGAATATCTGCCTCCTATATAATTTTTGTGCTCTATAATATCCACGTTATATTTACTAGTCAGCTTAGTTAAACTGTTATCTTTTAGCTCTGTAATAATTACTAATTTATTATTAAATAAAGATTTAGAAAAAATGATATCTAAATTAGTTATTGTTTCTAATGTGTTTCCAGATTTTGAAACAACTATAAAACATGATTTTTTTAAGTCTTTTATTTTTTTAAATTCTAAATGCAAATTTGAGTCTAAATCGTCAAAAAAAAATATTTTTTTTTTAATTTTTTTTTTGAAAAATGAATATATTGTTTTAGTTCCTAAAATTGAACCCCCCATCCCAATAATAATAATGTTTTCATACTTTGAATATTTTTTAATAGTTGAGCTATAAAAATCATATTCATAATTTTTTTCGTATGAACTAAGAAAGGGAATTTTATTATTTTTTATTTCATTTAAAAAATTTTTAAATATTTTTTTTGTTTTTTTAAAATTTTTTTTATACTTGCCCCTAGAAATAGAATAATTTTTAAAAAAATTATTTTTAGTTAGCATTTATTTTTTTTTAATTTTTTGAAGTATGGACTCCTCGGCTGAACTAGCTGTTGAAGAGTCTGTTTCAATTAATGAAGATTCAGATAAAGTCTTCTTGAAGGCTGATAGTTCCTCCTCAGCTTCTTGCCTGTCAGAGGGTGAAGGTAGATTTTCGAAATCTGGTGGTAATATTAATGGATCTTTTTTTTTAACTAAAAATTCGTCTGCCGACCTGCTTTTTCCTCCCGTTAAACCTCTTTTTACGGAATCCCATGTATTTGCACAAGAGTTTGCAAATAGAGAGATTGTTATAATTAATAGTATTTTTTTAAACATTTTTTAAATTTTTTTTGTTGTTAAATATTTCCATAAATATCAAACCTATTAAACCAATCGTTATAAAAATATCAGAAACATTAAATATAAACCAATGAAAACTTCCTATGTGAAAATCTATAAAATCTGGCACTGCATAATAGTATATTCTATCAAACAAATTACCCAAGGAACCCCCTATTACCATTGCTATTAAATATGAATAAGCGCCTTTTGATTTTACTAACAAATAAACAAGCAGCAGATTAACCAAAAATATTATAAATGACAAAATATGGTAATAAATACCGGACTCTAAAGAAATTAAGCCGAAACCAATACCTGTATTCCACACCAAATAAACATTTAAAAATGGTAAAATATAAAAATCGATGTCAGTACCCTCTGATTGTAAATTTAAAATATATATTTTAGATAATCTGTCTGTTAAAAAAATAGTTAAAATAATTATAATTTTTTTCATTAAAAATTAATTTTTTAAAACATTGCTGCATCTTTCGCATAGATTTCCAAGAATTTTCCAGCAACGAGAACATTTTTCACCTTTTGCTTTTTCGACATAGACACCAATGTTTGGTACATCATCAAGCTTAAAAATTTTTTTATCATCAATCATATGTTTTGCACTAGCTTTAGATGTAATAAAATATTCAGACAAATTTATGTCCTTTATAAGCTCAAGATATTCTTTGTTAAGGTAAATTTCTATATTTGCTTCAAGACTAGAACCAATATCTTTATTTGATCTTTTGACCTCTATACCTGTATTTACTACACTTCTTATAATTTTAAGTTTTTCCCATTTTTCTGATAATTTTTTATCTTCCCAGTTTGATGGAATTTTAGGAAAGCTCTCTAAGTGTATGCTTGATTTTTTTTCTGGATTTACAATTTGAAAGATTTCCTCAGTCGTAAAAGAAAGAATTGGAGCAAACCATTTCAATAAAATATCTAAAATTAAAGATAAAAGATTTATACAAATTTTTCTTTTTTCAGATTTTAGACCATCACAATAAAGTATATCTTTTCTGATATCAAAATAAAATGCTGATAAATCTAATGAACAAAAATTTATAAGCTCTTTATAAAGTTTATGAAAATTATACTCTTTAAAATATTTTTCAAAACTTTTATTCAGCGTAAATATTTGATGAAGAATATAACGCTCTAGTTCTGGCCATTTTTCAACTTCTTTTGAATTCAAATCAAAATTATTTTTTTTATCATTTAAATTTCCTAATAAAAATCTAAAAGTATTCCTAATTTTTCGATACGATTCGGCGTGTTGTTCAAGAATGGAGTAGTCTAACCTTAAATCTTCGGCATAATCTGAGGCGGTTACCCAAGTTCTTAATATATCTGCACCATATTTTTTTAAAACATCTTCTGGAGCAATTATATTTCCTGTAGATTTAGACATCTTCAAACCTTTTCCATCAACTACAAAACCATGAGTGAGAATGCTTTTAAAAGGTGCTTTACCTCTTGTGCCGCATGACTCTAATAAAGAAGAATGAAACCATCCTCGATGTTGATCCGAACCTTCTAGATACATTGATGCAGGCCAAGTTAAATCTTTTCTTTTTTCTAGTACATATGAATGAGTAGCTCCACTATCAAACCAAACTTCAACTATGTCGCTTGATTTAATAAAATCCTCTTTTTTATATTTTTTTCCTAAAAATTTTTGAGGATCGTCAGTAAACCAACAGTCAGCACCTTCTTTTTCAAAAATATTAGCTATATTTTCAATTATATCTTTATCTTTTAAAGGTTCGTTAGTTTTTTTTGAAACAAATAGAGGTAGAGGAACACCCCAAATTCTTTGCCTAGAAATACACCAATCAGGTCTTGTTTCTATCATTGATCTAATTCTATCTCTTCCTCTTTCTGGGTAAAAAGCAGTATCGTCAATGGCTTTAAGTGCTTTTTTTCTTAAATCTTTTTCTTCCATTGAAATAAACCATTGGGATGTTGCCCTATGAACTAAAGGTGCTTTAGATCTCCAAGAGTGGGGATAACTATGAGTAAGCTTACCATTTGATAGTAATTTTTTATACTCCTTAAGCTTATCAATTACAATTTGGTCAGCTTTAAAAATATGAGTTCCTTCAAATTTTTTTATATGTTTAGTATATCTACCATTATCATCTATCGTGTCTAAAGATTTAATTCCATGTTTTAAACACAAATTAAAATCATCCGGACCATGACTTGGTGCGCAATGAACTATACCTGTCCCTTGTTCGAGTGTTACAAAATTTGCTTCTAACATAGGAACATCGTAATCATATTCTAGGTTTATAAAAGGATGTAAACAAATTGTTCCCTCTAAATCTTTTCCTTTAATTTTTTCTATAAGTTTATATTTTCCAATTCCACAATCTTTTGTGACTTGATCAAGAAGGTTGGTAGCAATTACAATTTTTTTAGTATCAAAATTTTCTAGTACTGCATTCATCTCTATAACTGAGTAATCCAGATTTTTATTGTATGCTAAAGCTTTATTGGCAGGAATAGTCCAAGGGGGAGTAGTCCATATAATTATCTCAGAGTTTTCCAATGATTTTTTTTTTGAAGTTTTGACTTTAAAACCTACATATACTGTATTAGAAGTATGATCTTTGTACTCTACTTCAGCATCAGCAAGTGCAGTTTTTTCCACGGTTGACCAGAGAACAGGTTTGTAGCCTTTGTACAAACTACCATCTAGTAAAAATTTTCCTAATTCTCTTACAATCTGAGCCTCAGCATCAAAACTCATTGTAGAATAATAATTTTTCCAATCTCCTTCAACACCTAGCCTTTTGAATTCTTTTGTATGTACTTTGATCCATTTCTCCGCAAATTCTCTACATTCTTTTCTAAAATCTTTTACAGGTACTTGATCTTTATCTTTCTTATTTTTTTTATACTGCTCTTCGATTTTCCACTCTATTGGTAATCCATGACAGTCCCACCCTGGAACGTAAACTGAGTCTTTTCCATCCATCTGATGAAATCTAGTTATGATATCTTTTAGAATTTTGTTAAGGGCTGTACCCATATGTATATGGCCATTCGCATATGGAGGACCATCATGTAAAACAAATTTTTCTTTTCCTTTGCGTAAATTTCTAAGTTTATTATATAAATTTAAATTTTCCCAAATTTTTAAAATTTCAGGTTCTTTGATAGGTAAATTTGCTTTCATCGAAAATGATGTTTTTGGTAAATTAATATTTTCTTTGCTCATAAGACTAGCTTTGCTTTTAAACCTTTTTTGGCCAAAATTACATCTTTATTCATTTGATTAATTAATCCTGCTGAATTGCTAAATTTTTTATCAGGTCTTATAAATTTTAAAAAATACACCCTAAGTTTCTTTTTATAAAGATTTTTTTTCATATTAAAAATATTGATTTCAAGAAAAATTTCTTTTCCTCTAAAAGTAGGACGACTACCTAAATACGCAACACCTCTTGCTACATTTTTATTATCTTTCATAGCAATTTTAACAGCGTAAATTCCTTGTTTGGGCAATACATAGTTTTTTATTCTAATATTGCATGTGCGGTATCCTAACTTTCTACCTAACTTTTTTCCTTTAATAACTTTACCATCAATAAACCAAGTTCTAGAAAGTAATTGGTTTGCATGATTTATTTTTCCTTTTTTTAAACACTCACGAATCCTTGAAGATGAAACTAATTTTTTTTTATGCTTATAAGCAATTATTTTTAATAATTTGTAGTCACATTTTTTTTCGAATTGTTTTAAAAGGGCAACGTTTCCTTTTCTCTTATTTCCAAATTTAAAATTATGACTTACCAAAACTAATTTTGGATTTATTTTTTTATATATAACTTTTTTAATAAAATTTTCTGCACTTATTTTAGAAAAAATTCTATTAAATTTAATATTTATAATAAAATCAACGCCATTTCTTTTAAGCAATTTAATTTTTTCTTCTTCTGAAGCTAACCTGTGATTTTTAATTTTTTTATTGAAAAACATTACCGGCAGAGGTGAAAAGGTTAAAACTCCAAATTTTGATCTTGTTTTTTTAGCATAGCTTCTTGCATTTATAAAAACTTTTTGATGACCCTTATGAACTCCATCAAAGTTTCCTATTGCTAACGTTGAACGTTTGTATTTTTTAGAAACATTTAAATTATTAAATATTTTCATTTTTTACCATTTTAGTTTTTCTTGATAATAATTCGTTTTAGCATTGTAATTGTTTAAAACTTTATCATAACTTTTTGTAGGTAAATTTAAAAACTCCTTTTTATGAATTCCACCGGTAATAAACAATGAGTCAAATTTCATTTTGTTTGCCCCTATAATATCGGTACGAATATTATCTCCAATCGCAAGAATATTTTCATTTTTTTTTATACAAAAATTATAAATTTCTGGATATGGTTTTCCGAAATAAGTTACTTTGCCACCTAACTTTTCAAAGACCGCAGCAACTGACCCTGCGCAAAATTCTGTTTTTAAACCTCGGTGTACTATCAAGTCAGGATTTGTACATAACATTTTTAAATTGGTATAATTTTTTAATAGATCTTGATAATAAATTAATGAACTTTCTTGATTTTCAAAAAGCCCAGTGCATAATATGAAATCACATTTTTCTAAACTTGCTTCATTTTCTTTAAACTCTTTAATTAAATCCACATCCCTTTTTGGTCCCAGATGATAAAATTTTTTATCAAAAAAGTTTTTTTTTAAAGTTTGTAAGGCTGCTTCACCAGAAGTAAAAATATTTTCAAGAAAGGATTTATCCATTTTCAAATTAATTAAATATTTTTCGACACTCTTGGAAGGTCGTGGTGCATTGGATATTAATACAAATCTTTTTTTTAGCTTAATTAAATTTTCCAAAACGCTAATTGCATTAGGATAAAGTTCTAGACCATTATGTATAACGCCCCATAGATCTATAAAAAAAGCATCATATTTATCCTGAACCTCGCTTAGACCCTCAATAAATTTTGCTTCCATTATATTAGATGATTAGCTTAAGAAAGATTAAAAATACAGTATTTTGGTGAATTTTGTTATAAATTGTAAGTTTTTTTAGGGGTATTGAAATCTTGGTGCCGAATACTATATATCTCCATATCATATAAAAATTAGGAGTAAATAAAATATGAAATTTAGACCATTACATGATCGTGTTTTAATTGAAGTTTTAGATAGTGAAGAAAAGACTGCTGGAGGAATAATTATTCCCGATACCGCTAAAGAGAAACCTCAAGAAGGTAAAGTCGTTGCTGTTGGGTCAGGGACAAGAACAGAAGATGGTAAAATTATACCAATGGATGTAAAAGTTGGTGATATAGTTATTTTTGGAAAATGGTCTGGCACAGAAATAAAAATTGATGGAAAAGAATATAGTATAATGAAAGAATCTGACATCATGGGTATTTCGAAAGGAAAAAAATAAAATGGCAAAAATTGTAAAATTTGATACAGAAGCAAGAACTAAAATGCTTAAAGGGGTCGATACTTTAGCTAATGCAGTTAAAGTAACTTTGGGACCCAAGGGAAGAAACGTAGTTTTAGATAAATCTTACGGTGCGCCCCGAACAACTAAAGACGGCGTTACAGTAGCTAAAGAAATTGAGTTGCAAGATAAATTTGAAAACATGGGCGCTCAAATGGTAAAGGAAGTAGCTAGTAAGACAAATGATGAAGCTGGGGATGGAACTACAACAGCCACTATATTAGCTCAAGCTATAGTTAGAGAAGGAATTAAATATGTTACTGCTGGTATGAATCCAATGGATGTTAAAAGAGGTTTAGACAATGCAGTAGCTCATGTGATTGAAAAGTTAAAATCATCTTCGAAAAAAGTAAAAACTAATGATGAAGTTGCACAAGTTGGAACTATTTCTGCAAACGGAGAAAAGGAAATAGGAGATATGATTTCAAAAGCTATGCAAAAGGTTGGTAATGAAGGTGTTATAACTGTTGAGGAAGCAAAAGGTCTTGATACAGAATTAGATGTGGTAGAAGGTATGCAGTTTGATAGAGGATACCTTTCTCCTTATTTTATTACAAATGCTGACAAGATGACAACAGAATTAGAAAATCCTCTAATCTTATTACATGAAAAAAAATTAGCAAACTTACAAACAATGGTGCCCCTATTGGAATCAGTGGTGCAGGCTGGAAGACCTTTGATGATTATTTCTGAAGATGTCGAGGGAGAAGCCTTGGCTACTTTAGTAGTTAATAAGCTGCGAGGCGGATTAAAGGTTGTTGCTGTCAAAGCTCCCGGTTTTGGGGATAGAAGAAAATCTATGTTAGAAGATATAGCAATATTAACTGGTGGCCAAGTAATATCTGAAGATTTAGGGATAAAGCTAGAAAACGTAAAAATAAACGATCTTGGTTCATGTAAAAAAGTAAAAGTTGATAAAGACAACAGTACAATTGTAGCCGGCTCTGGAAAAAAATCTGATATTGAAGCAAGATGTAATCAAATTAGACAACAAGTAGAAGAAACTACTTCTGATTATGACAAAGAAAAACTTCAAGAAAGACTTGCAAAATTAGCTGGGGGAGTAGCAGTGATTAAAGTTGGTGGTGCAACAGAAGTCGAGGTAAAAGAAAGAAAAGACAGAGTAGAAGATGCACTAAATGCAACGAGAGCTGCAGTTGAAGAAGGTGTAGTTGTTGGAGGTGGTTGTGCTCTGCTTTACGCTGCTCAAGATTTGGATAAAGTTAAATCTAAAGGTGCTGATCAGAAAGCTGGAATCGAAATTGTTAAAAAAGCATTAGAGGCTCCAATAAGACAAATAACTACTAATGCAGGCGTAGATGGATCAGTGGTTGTTGGAAAACTTTTGGAAAGTAAAAAACCTAACCAAGGTTATGACGCTCAGAATGAGGAGTATTGTGATATGTTTTCTAAAGGAATTATAGATCCAACTAAAGTTGTTAGAACTGCGCTGCAAGATGCTGCTTCAATTGCTGGACTATTAATTACAACAGAAGCAATGGTAGCCGACAAACCTGAAGAAAAAGACTCTGCACCCGCTATGCCTCCTGGAGGTATGGGTGGAATGGGCGGTATGGGTGGAATGGGAATGTAACCCCATTAAACAAACGAATTAAGAAGGCCGCTTCGAGCGGCCTTTTTTTTACTTTTTTTTGAAATCAATAAGCAAGCTTGAGATTCTAATATTATTCCATCTTTTAAAATTCTAAGATCATTAGCTTTTAATGTTTCTCCAGTGGATGTAATATCAGTAATTATTTCAGAGGAACCAGTAAAAGGGTATGTCTCTGTTGCACCTAGACTATTTATCAATTTAAATTGGGTTACACCCTTAGAAAATAAAAAATCTCTAGTTAAATTTGGGTACTTTGTTGCAACTCTTAAACGCTGTTTTTTGTTGTCTTTAAATTCAAAGGCCACTTCCTCTAGATCAGTAATAGTTTGAACATCTATCCATTGATTTGGTATAGCAACAACTAAGCTAGCATTCCCAAAATTGTATTTTTTATAAACTAATATTTTTTTTTGTATATTAATTGAAGTTTCCTTCAGCAAGTCATAACCAGAAAAACCAATATCTAGTGAATTGTCACTTAATCTTTCTATTATTTCTCTGGCATGTAAATATATTATTTTTACATTTCTTTTATTTTTAATTTTTGCAAAATAATCTCTCTCCCCTCTCTCAGAAATTAAATTGTATTTATTTTTTTTAAACACTTCTAAAACATTTTTCCTTAGTCTCCCCTTGCTGGGTACTCCGATTTTAATTGTCATAAGAATTTAAATTAATTGCTGCTCCCACAGCTGGAATTTTTCTTTTAGCTCCTAAATTGGATAAAAGGTTATCGTATCTTCCTCCTTGTATAAGATTAGTATTTGAATGGTTTTTTATATTAAAAACCATACCAGTATAATATTCCAACTCCCTTCCAAAGTTTGTTGAAAATATTATTTTATTTTTACCTAAGTTATTTTTTAAAGGGAAAAATTCATCTTTAATATTTATTTTAATTTTATGTTTTAAAAAAAAACTATTTAATTTATATCTTGCCTGATTTATTGGACATGAAATTTTCAAATACTCTCTTATTATTGATGCATTTTTTTTGCCCTCCGAAAATTTTCTCGGGTCTTTTATTTTATTATTAAATCTATTTAAAATTTCTGCAATCTTTCTTCCTCCAATTATTTTATTCTGATTTTCTGATTTCATTTTTCTATATCGTTTTTTATCAACTTCAACTCCAGCAGGATCAATGTCAGAATTTGTTTCAAGTCGCTTAAGCAAAGAGTCAAAATATTTTTCTCGCCAAAAATGTCTTGAGAGTCTAAGCTTCCATCTCTTTGGTATTTTTAATTTATCCAACAATAAGTTGAAAAGCTTAATGTTACCAACTTCTATTTTTAGCTTTGTTTTTTTTATTTTTTGAATTGTTTTTATTGACGTCTGTATAATTTCATTGTCGTCTTGTTTTATATTTTTTGAACCTATGATTTCATATCCAATCTGATTTCTAATTATTTT
>MDSW01190146.1_pt1 | contig 21807 bp, 9 predicted proteins | sample 811171 | NCBI WGS metagenome assembly MDSW01 (sample SAMN05326641, study PRJNA326480) | marine metagenome | isolation source: seawater | place: Atlantic Ocean: North West | collected 2012 | reverse complement strand
CGCGGGGGAGGGCCTGCCAGGCATCGACGACGCCATCGCGGACATCGCTGCGTATCGCACGCGGGTGCGCGAAGCCGCGCGTGCGAAGTATCTGCGCGACTCCGGCTTGGCCAGCGAGGGCGTGACCGCGGCTGAGTTCGGGGACGGGTCCACGTTCGACTACGCCGCGCTCAACTTCACGGGCGCGCAGTACGGCGGGGATCCCTCCCCTGAGTTCTCCGTCACCCCGGCGTACACCGCGCCGGGCAACTTCGTCCCCGCCACGTCGTACTCGTACAACTTCGACGGCGTTCATTACGGCGGGGACCCTTCCCCTGAGTTCACGGTCTCGCCTTACCCCTCCCCGGGCAACTACAACTCCCTGCCGTATGCTTTCAACCAGTACGCGCTGACGCTCACGCACTCCGTGCCGAGTTACTCCCTGTCCACTCCCGCGACGTTCAACGTCACGAGGTTCGAGTGGCCGGCCCACATCACCAAGCAGAACTTCACCGGGCTCTCGGTGCATCACAAGCAGTGGCACTCGCAGAGGGTGACGCAGTGCCAGGCGACGTGCGCCGGTAGCGTCAACTCCAACGCGGACCGCGACCTGGACGACCTCGCCGCCGACCGCACGTGTGACGCGGACGACGTCCTGTGCCCCTCCTCCAACGCCGCGCCCGAGTACCAGGAGTTGAGCCAGATCGTGGACGCGGTCTGGAGCGAGTCGGGCGTGCACCCTCAGTGCCCCGTCCCCGACCCTTGCGTCGTCGCCCCGCCGCCGTGCTTCTACGTCTCCACCGAGTGCGTCCCCAGACAGATTTTGGACACGCAGCTCAACAACTCCGCGCTGCGCGCGTCGGAGTCGCTTCCGTCCACGGACGAGCGGTACCTGCACGAACCTCTCGACCTCAGCAGCGTCGTCACGTGGAAGCTCGTGTCGAAGACGAGCAGAAAGTTCATGGAGTACAGTAAAGCCCTGGACATGGAGCCGTGGACCTCTCCGATCGATAACCGCCCGTACCACAAGGTGTGCACGTTCAGGCTGACGCAGAAAAACCCGAGGCATTACGGGGCGTCGATGCAGTACGGCTTCAGCATCGGCGAGGCGGACGCGAAAGAGATCGAGGGCGACACGCAAGCCGGGCAAAACTCCGCGGGCGAGCCCAACCACGTGTACGACGTCGGGCACATCGCGGGCCGCGAGATGTGGCAGCGCAGCTTCGGCGAGGTCGTCTCGCCCGAGCTCGATGGCGCGTGCTCCCAACGATTCGCCGGCGCCTGGCAGAATCGCAAGTACAACCCGGCGCAAACCTCCGCGTCGCAAAACTACGTCTTCGGGACGTGCATGAAGACGTGCGACGCCATGACCGAGCTGGGACTGCGCATGGGGCACCCAATCGACACTTACCCCGCGTTCCTCGGTGCCCAGGGTGCTCGGACCGATGAGCCTGAGACGTCGAGCTACGCCATGCCGCGACTCGGCGCCGGCGTCGATGCTGAAGCCCCCGCGGCTGGGGGAGTCGGCGCCGCCGCTGCCGTCCTCACCGTCCTGGCCGCCGCCGCCGTCGCCGTCGCCGTCAGAAAGCGCGCCGCGAACGCGAGCGCCGCGGAGGAGCGCGCGCCCCTCATCGCGTCCACCGTGTGAGCGATTCGTGGACGTTCTTAGCAACGAAGTCTACTCTCTGAAATACTCGGAACTGATATTGGTTCTCGCAGAGACTTGTATTTAAAAAAACACGGTAGCTCTTGTTCCTCGGTTTGTTTTTGTCTCTCGCGCCTCTTCGCGCGTCGCGTCTCGTCGCATTCGCCGTTTGCATCCGTCTCATCGTCCAGAGCGGGTCCGTCACGGGTCCGTCACGGGTCCGTCGCGGTCTGGTCCGCGGCGTCGCATCGGTCGATGCACGTGTCGTTCTTGGTTCTTGAAGTTGAAGTGGTCTTGGGTTTGCGGCTCGGAGCGGTTAAAAAAGTTGTCCGAGTCGCGGAAGCCTCGCGAGGGAGGCTCCGCGGCAACCCCGCGCGGGGGACCAGTAAAAAAAAGTGGTCTCCCGGCAGGTCGCGTCTTCGCGAGCGGCGCGACCGAGCGCGCCGCCGCTTGAAGGTGTGTGTTCTTGTGCGCGGGACGATGCGGGCACCGTTTGACTTCGGCGTCTCCCGGGTCATCGCCGCTAATCATCCGCGTCGCGGAATTCTCCGCGGGCGGTTCGTGTTTGTCTTTTGGTGTTGGTACAGGACGCGCGACGGTTCCATCCCGTGAGAGAGAAGTGGACCGTCGCGATACGTTTTGTGGTTTGCCAGGTCGCGCGTCGTCTCACGCGGAGCTCTCCAATTTCTGCAATAAACGCTGAAAGTCCGCGGACGGCGCCGCTGGAGTCGGCGGGGGTTTGGGCGCCGCTGGGGCGAGCGCCGCGGGTCGCGGCGCCGTCGCCGCGCGCTTCTCGATAGCCTGCCCCGCGCCCGCGCCACCGCCGCCCGCCATCGCGGCGAGCATGCCGGGAGTGAGTAGCGGAGCGCCTTTCGCGCCAGCCTTCACCGCCGGCGCCGAGGTGACCCGGTGCATGAGCGGCAAGGGCGGCGGCGCCGGCGCGGCGGGCTCGGCGACGGGCTCCGGGACGATGTTGAGCATCGCCATGAGATCCGGCGCCGACGCGGCGTGCCCGGCGTTCGCAGCTTCCGCGCGAGGGGGCTCCTGACCGAGCATCTTCATGATATCCGCGCCGGCGTCGCCCGTGAGCGCGGTGCTTCCCGCGGGCGCCTTCCCGCCCATGAATGAGGGCACCGGGAGGGCGTCCGGCGCGGGGGAGTTGCTGAACGCGGGACCCGCCCACCGCGTGTTGGACGAGGGGGCGGGAGCCGCGCTCTTGCCCGCGGTCCTGGCCGCCTGCGCCACCGCCGCGTTGGGCTGCTGCTGCACGTACGTCATCCCGCCCTTCGTGAGCACCCCTTTCGGCGCCGGAACCGCCGCGGTCTTCTTCCCGCCCTTGTTCGGCTTCGGCGCCTTCGCCTTCTTCTGAGCTTGGGGCGCGGGCGCGGGCGCGGGCGCGCCGTTGGCCGCGCCAGCCTCCTGGCCGAGGTCGTCAAAGAACGGCACGAGGTCGCGCCCGAACCCGGGCATCGGCTGGCCGCCGTTGGGGTTCGCGTACGCCGCCTGCGATGCGGCCACGAGCGCGTCGACCATGAGGTCGCCCTCACCGCGGAACGTCTTCGTCGCCATCGTCATGGAAGAAACCCTTCACCGGCTTTCTCCCGCGTCGTCTCGCTCGGAAAATTCAACGACCGCGAGATCCCTTTCCGTTCGTCGCGGGCCCGTTTCCTCGACGACGTATTTCGCGCACCGCCTCTCGACCGAGGCAAGTGTCGCTCGCGTGATGCGCCCTACGACGCGCGCTGTTGTTCGGCTCCCGTCGCTCTCGACGGCGCCGCGCCTCTCTCTATGACGCGGCGCGAGCGGAAAAAAACCCGCCACGAGGCACACCAAGTTTGCTGACTCCAACTTTGCTGAGCTTCGGTCTTTCGAGTTTTTCCAGGGTCTGTTGACCGCCAAAGGGTCACGCTTCAAGATTCTGCCGATCCGCGGCACGACGTGTCGACGAAGCGGAAGCGGATGACGACGGCTGGATGCGCCCGCCGAACGCGCACCGGCCAGCCAGTGGGCACCCAAACCACGCGACAACAAGTTTCGCGTCGACGCCGTCCTCGCGTCACTGCGGCGATGCGCGCGAGTTTCGCGGCTCCCACGCCTCGCGCACCTCCGCGTCTCCGCGGCGACCCCCCGTCCCGCTCGCGCGGACGCGCGTTTCGGGTGACGGCCTCGCGCTCGTCGCCGGGTGCCGGCGCGACGCGACGGGAGACGGCCGCCTCCGGCGCCGTGCTCCTCGCCGGCGCGATCCTCGGCGAGCCCCTTCCCGCGTTCGCCTCCGCCGCGGATGATGAGCCGAGGGTGACGCACCGCGTCTTCCTCGACGTCGGCGTGTGTCCGACGATCGTGCGCGCAGACCGCGCGTTAGGCGCCGGGGGGGCTCTGTGCGCGGATGCTGAGCCGCTGGGTCGCGTGGAGATCGGGCTGTTCGGGGACTTGGTGCCAAACGTGGTGGCTCACTTTTTGACGCTCGCGACGGCGCCCCCCGGCGAGGGCTACGCCGGCACGGTGTTCCACCGCGTCCGCCCCGGGCAGTACGTCCTCGCCGGGCAGGCGGGTTCTTCGCGCCTCGGGCAGGTCCCCAACCCGCGGTTCCCACCCAACCCCGAGCTCCTCGCCGCGGCGTCCTTCGCGACGAGGCACCTCCGCCCCGGCACGGTGTCGCTCGCCGTCGGCGCCGCCGCGGGCGAGGACGTCGGCGGCGGGGGCGCGCGGACGCAGACGGAGTTCCTCATCACCACCGGGCCGGCGCCCGTGCCTTCGCTGGACGGCGCGAACGTGGTGTTCGGGAGGGTGCTGAGAGGACTCGAGACGGTTAACGCCGTGGCCAGGACGCCCACGTTCAAGCCGAGCGGGAACTCGGTGGCGTGGAACCAGGTGGCGGAGTGGGTGGGGGACGAGCGCGCGGGAAAAGCCAGGGAGAGCTGGAGCAAACCGACGAAAGCGATCGTCATCACGAACGCCGGCGTGCTCGAGTGACGATGGGTAGTGCGGATATTCGTGCCTAGCTCGGGCTCTGCGATGCGACGCGAGCGCGATTTGAAAAAGTCGACGCGCTCGCCGCTGCTCCGTCGGGGGTCTCAACCTTCCCCCTTTCCCCTCTTCCCCCCATCCTCCTCCTCCTCCGTCAGCACCTGCATCATCGCCTCCGAGGTGGAGTGCGGCAAGGGCACGTTCGCCGGGCGGTGCACGAACCTCCGGATGGTGGACCGGATGAACCCCGCGAGCGTGTCGGGCTCGTTCTCGTACAGGTGCATCAGCCCCCCCGAGACGACGCACAAGAGCGCGAGCTCGGCGTGCGGGACCGCGGGGAGGATCTTCTTCCCGGCCATCGTCGCGACCAAGGAGTCCACCGCCCGGGGCATCAGGTACAGCGCCAGCTCCGCCCGGCGCGACTTCTTCTCGATGAAGAGCGCCGCCGCCGCGACGACGCCCGCGGCGTAATACGCCGCCCTGTGATCGCCGCCAAACACCCGCCGCCAACCGCAGATGCTCCCCATGTACAGACCCACGAACGCGGAGATGAACGCGGTCGATCGCGTCGTCGCCAGGGTGGCCTTGCCAACCGTCCCGAGCGGGTCTCGCAACGCCTTCGCCGCGTTCAAAACCGCGAACGGGACGAGGTGGATGGAGAGGTAAAACGGGAAACATTTACGGAAGGTGTCCATCGCCGCGGCGCCGGAGTGCCGCGCGCACCCCTCGCACCCGGTGCTGCGGTGCATCAGAGCGCACGGCACGCACGGCAAGAACGCGCCCCCGCTCGGGAGCTTGGCGAACCCGGTGCCGTCGAGGCCGAGCTCCGCGTACTCCGGAAGTTTATCCAAGTTCACCCGGTGCCCCGCGAGGTTCGCGCGAACCGCCCCGAGCGTCGGCTTGTCGATGGGCCCCGCGCGAACGACAAAGTTCCAAAACCCGCGGTCCAGAGTCTCGGGCCGGAAGACGTACGCGTACATCACCTGCGCCGAGGACAGCGCGAACAGCAGAGCGTCGCCGTGGTTCCAGTCCGAGCCCCAGAAGTGGAACCGCTCGGCGTTCTTCTGGCTCTGGTACCCGGACTGCGCGAGTCGCGCGACGAGGTAGAGCGCCAGCTGGCGACGCTTGCTGCGCTTGAGGAACGCGCCGCTCGCTCCCGCGAACGCCCCGGCGAGCATCGCCGCGCGTCGAGGCTCGAAACCGAGGCGGCGGCACAGCTGGCACCTGACCAGATGGTATCCGCCCGTGAACGAACCGAGGAACATCCCGAGCCGAACCGCCTCCTCGCGGTAGTGCACGTGACGCTCGCCGATCATCTTCTCGAACCGAAACACATCGCGCGGGGTACCCGAGCGAACCAATCCCAAGCCCCGCGAGACGACAGCCACGCCCGCGCGGACCATGTACGCGAGGACGAAGCTCCGCCAGAAGTGGCTCCCAGCGTGCTCGATGCAAGTCGCCCCGGCGTGGCCGCAAGGGCACGAGGACGTGCCCGAGGGAGGGGGAACCACGGCGCCGCGCGACGAGGAGGGCGAACGCGGAGGCGAGCCCGGATTGTTGATTTTCGTCAGGGCCGCGCGCAGCTCCAACGCCGTGGAGTGCAAACGCCGCTCCGCGTCGTCGAGCTTGGCGCGAAGCTCATCCGCCTCCGCTGGCCCGCCGCCGCCGGCATCGTGGCCCATCACGGCGCGGCGGGGGTGGAGACCCGCGCGCCGAGAATAAGCGCGGAGCGAGCGAACGAAAACCTCGTCAGCGCTCGCACCTGCCACGTGCAGTTGTCGTCCACGCAGCAGCAGCGGCGCTGGATGATCCGGCGCTCGGGCACGCTTGACAGCTCGACTGGCGGTTGCGAATTCCGTGACCCGACAACAGTCGCGAAAGGTCGCGGTTCTAGGACACTCCAACGCGCAGCGACGGGCTCCTCTCACTTCCCCGCGCACGATGTCCGCCTCCCACGCCGCGGACTTCTCCGGCGGGAGCCACCACGACGCCCTCCTCGGCTTGCGCGACCTGCCTTTCCTCAAGGACCGATACACGGTCGAGTACTTGTGGTTGGGCGGGAACGACGGCGACTTGCGCTCGAAGACGAAAACTCTGGAAGGTCCGATACGTCGACTCGCCGACCTCCCCTCGTGGAACTACGACGGAAGCAGCACGAACCAAGCCCCGGGGATCGACTCGGAGGTCATCCTCGTCCCGCGCGCGATCTTCCGTGACCCTTTCCGCGCCACCCCCGCGGATAAGGAGCGTCACCTTCGCGACGAGGAGACCGCGAGCGGCGCGGACGTCACGAGCGCCTCGAAGAGAGGACCCCAGCAGGGCCCCGCGCAAGCCGCGCTCGCCTCCGTCTCCGCGGCGCTTCGAGCCTCCGCCCCGCCCCTCGACGACTCCAAAGCGCTCGAGGACGGAGATGATCTCGGGGCCCCGGTTCTCGGCGGCTGCCGCAACCTCCTCGTGATGTGCGACACGTACACGCCCCAGGGCGACCCTCTGCCGAGCAACACGCGAGCCGCCGCGGCGCGGATCTTCTCCCTTCCGCACGTCGCCGCGGAGGAGCCGTGGTTCGGGATCGAGCAGGAGTACACGCTGTTGGACGCCAAGACGAGGTGGCCCCTCGGTTGGCCCTCGGGCGGGTTCCCCGCGCCCCAGGGCCCGTACTATTGCGGCGTCGGGTCGGACTACATGTACGGCCGCGCGATCGCCGAGGCGCACTACCGCGCGTGTCATTACGCGGGAGTCGACGTGAGCGGTTTGAACGCCGAGGTGATGCCCGCGCAGTGGGAGTTCCAGGTCGGCCCGTGCGTGGGCGTGAGCGCGGGAGACCAGCTCTGGGTCGCGAGGTACATCCTCCAGCGCGTGTGCGAGCTCACCGGGTCGACGGTCGTCACGCTCGATCCTAAGCCCGTCCCCGGGGATTGGAACGGCGCCGGCGCGCACACCAACTATTCGACGCGCTCGATGCGGGAGCGGCACCTGGGCGGCATGCGCGAGATTGAGCGAGCGGTGGGTCGGCTGAAGAACCGGCACGACGAGCACATCGCCGCGTACGGCTCGGGAAACGAGCGCCGGCTCACGGGCAAGCACGAGACGGCGGCGATGTCGGAGTTCACGTGGGGCATCGCCGACCGCGGCGCGAGCGTCCGGGTCGGGAACGAGACGTACGAGCGCGGGTGCGGGTACATGGAGGACCGGCGCCCGTCCGCGAACTGCGACCCGTACGTCGTCACCATGCTCCTCGCCAAGACGACGCTCGACGTCTCGGACGAGGAGGCGCTCGCGGGTTCGAAAGAACACGACCGACGAGTAGAAACAGACGCGGTAAGCGACGGGGGCGAGAGCTCGGCGTCCTCGTCAGCGCGCGCTCTCGGAGATGCGTTGGTCGGGTGAGTCGGGGTGGAGGAAAACCAAACAAGCGCGCGCGAGGGAAAAAGACCCGACGAAAAGAAAACGACGAAACGCGAGAGAGACGCTAAAGAGACAGACACGCGCGAAACCCCTTCGAACGAACATCCCTTCGAGCGGTCACGCATCCCTCCGAACGATGTGCACTACACCTCCTCAAGCTCCGGGTTCGTGCCCACTCCGCTGACCCCGGCCGTCGCCCCCTTCTCCCCTTTCTCACCCTTTGAAGTCCCGCGCGCCGTCTGCTGCGCCGCCCACATCTCCGCGTACTTCCCTTTCCTCTCGATGAGCGCGGCGTGTGACCCCTGCTCGACGACCTTCCCCCCCTCCAGAACGGCGATGGAGTCGCAGTGCATCGCCGTGGACAGCCGGTGCGCGATGAGGATGGTCGTTCGCCCGCGCATGAGCGTGTCCAGGGTGGCCATGATCCCCGCCTCCGTCTTGGTATCCAGCGCGGACGTCGCCTCGTCCATGAGCACCACCCCCGCGTCTTTGAGGAACGCCCTCGCGAGCGCGACGCGCTGCTTCTCCCCCCCGCTCAGCTTCAGCCCGCGCTCGCCGACGATCGTCTGGTACCCGTCCTTCATCGCGCGCACGGGGTCGTGGATTGCCGCCCGCCGCGCCGCCTCTTGCACCTCCTCTTCGGTCGCCGTGAGATCCTCGCGCCCAAACGCGATGTTGTAGTAGATGCTGTCGTTGAACAAAACCGTGTCCTGCGGCACGACCCCGATGTTCCTTCGAAGGGACTTCACCCGGACGTCCCTCGCGTCGATCCCGCCGATCTCGACCGATCCGCCCTGGACGTCGTACAGGCGGTACAGCAGCCTCAAGACGGTGGACTTCCCGCTCCCGCTCGCGCCAACGAGGGCCAACGATTTCCCCGCGGGGACCTCGAACGAGAGCTTGTTGAGAATGGCCGTGCCGCCGTTCTCGCTCCCGCCGCCGTACCCGAACACGACGTCGTTGAACCGGATATCCAACCCTCCCTCCGGAACCACCATCACGGGCGCGTTCGGCTTGTCCGTGATCCCCGCGCGCTCCTCCAACAGCGCGAACATCGAGGTCATGTCGATCAGGCTCTGGCGCGTCTCGCGGTACACCGTGCCGAGGAAGTTCAGAGGCACGGAGAGCTGGAACAGGAGGCCGTTGACCATGACGAGGTCCCCGACGGTGAGCTCCCCGCGCGCCACGCCCCCCGCGCACAACAGCATCGCGGCGCTGATGCTCGCGCTGAAGATGGCGTTCTGACCGAAGTTGAGCGCGGATAACGAGCTCTGCGTCTTCAACGCCGCCTTCTCGTACCCCTGTAGGCACTCGTCGAACCGCCGGCTCTCGTGCGCCTCGTTGTTGAAGTACTTCACCGTCTCGTAGTTGAGCAGGGAGTCCAGAGACCGGTTCCCGGCCTGGTTCTCGAGCCGGTTCATGTCCTTTCGGAACGCCGTCCGCCACTGCGTCACCGCGAGCGTGAACGCGCCGTACGTCCCGATCGTTCCCACGGTCAGCGCCGCGAACTCGGGGCCTAACCGCGAGCCCAGGACGTACGACACCAGCGCAATCTCGAGCGCCGTCGGGACGACGTTGAAGACCATGGAGTTGAGGATGAACTGGATCCCGCGCGTCCCGCGCTCGATCGTGCGCGTCACCGCACCCGTCTGTCGAGCGAGGTGGAAGTCCAAATCCAGCTCGTGCAGGTGCTGGAAGCACCGAAGCGCGACGCCGCGGATGGACGCCTGCGCCACCTTGGCGAAGGTGGCGTTGCGCAGCTCGTTGCAGAAGGACGCGCCCGCGCGCGAGACGCCGTACCCGGCGAGCATCGCCGCCGGCGTGAACGCGACCGCGGCGGCGGGAACGGCGGCGAGCGCGGCGGGGCCCGTCGCCGCGCCCGTCGCGCCGACCGCCAGCGCATCCACGGCGTATTTGAACAGGAACGGGGTCCCGACGTTGAACAGCTTCGAGGTGACCAGAAGAGACAACGCGCCGACGACGCGCGCCCGGTGGTCGGGCTTGTCCGCGGGCCACACGTACGGAAGCAGCGACGCGAGCATCTTCGCGTCGAAGTTCCTCTCCGCGACCGCCATCGCCGTCTTCGCCCCGGCGGACGCGTTCGCGTTCGGGGTGACGCTCCGATCGGACGCATCGGACGCCTTCCCGCCGCCGTCCGCCGCGGCGAGGGCTCGAGCGGAGGTGCTGAAGAGCATCGACGCGCTCGAGCGAGCGAGCGGCGACGTCACGCCCGAACCTCCCGTCGATCCGAGACGCGTCCAGCGACATGACGCGCGGGACGGGCGCGCCGCGCCGCGCGTCGCGGCGAACGCGGGGGAAGACGCGAGAGGGACGAGAGGCGCGCGCGCGAGGCCCGAGCGGGTCTCGCCGACCGCCTCGGCGCGCGATGCCGCCCCAGCGAACCAGCGCCCATCGCGCGCGATCGGTGTCGCGGAGGGCGTCGCCGACGCGGCGGAGACGCGAGACGCCGCGAAAGACGCGCCGCGACGCAGCGCGCGCGAACACGACATCGCGCGAACCCCACCTGAGGGCGTCGCGGCCCGCGACCGTCCTCTGTGGCGTCGCGCGCCCCGCGGTTTGGCGCGAAATAGTCGATCGTCACCTAACAACCGCCGCCGGCGGGCGCGCGCGATTCGACATTTGATGAGTCGGTTCGCCCGCTACTGCCGGGTCGTCCGAGAAACACGCGCCGTCGGCCGCGACGCGGATCTCGGCACCTCCAGATCCGACCGCGCGAGGCCCCCGGCGTTGGGAGTCGCGCGCGTTCGGAGGCGAGACGATGGATTCCAAAGACGGGGCGCTCGATCTGTTGACGCGAGGCGCGGCCGCGGCGCCCTCCTCCTCCCCCTCGGCGTCCCCGCGAACGCCGTCCGCGCGCGCGGGTGCCACCCCCGCGAAACGCTCCGACGCTCACGCGCGGAGAAAACCCGGCGGTCGAAGCCCGCGCGCGCGGGCGTCCCCTTCCGGGGGCGGGGGCGGGGGCGGGGGCGGGGGCGGGGGCGGAGAGGGCAGCGCGGAGAAGCGTCGCCGGTTCGCGGAATTCTGGCCGCGCGACGCCGTAGACGCCGGCATCGCCTCCGGCGACCTCCTCACGGGGAAGGTTCGGATCAACCCCCACCGACGCGCGGAGGCGTTCGTGTCCGTCGAGGGCGTCCCCCACGACGTCAAGCTCGACGGCTACGACGCGCAGAACCGCGTCATCGACGGCGACGTCGTCGCGTTCGCTTTCGATCCGGTGGAGGAGTGGCGGGGCCTGGAGGAGAAGACCCCGACCCCGCGCCGCGCGGGACGGAGAGGGAAGCCCTCCGGGGGTCGACGGGCCGCCGCGGACGTCGCGGGAGATCTCGCCGCGCTCGACCTCGCGCCGGCGGGGGCGGAGGATGACGGCGGGGGCGAGGACGGTCACGCGCGCGGGGAACGCGCCGAGGTGGAACGCGCCGAGGGATCGGAGGACGAGGACGAGGACGTTTACGAGGACGAATCCTTCGCCGCGGACGAGGACGTTTCCTCCGCCGCGGACGAGGGCGCTTCCTCCGCGTTCTCCTCCGCGTCCTCCGCCCCCGTCGCCGCGCTCGCCGCGGCGGCTCGGTCCGGGGGGCCCGGCGGGACGCCCCTGCGCCCCGCCGGCCGCGTCGTCGCCGTCACGGACGCGTCCCCGCGCCGCGCCGCGGTCGTCGGGTACCTCGACTTCGCCGACCCGGACGCCGCCCCGTCGGCGCGCGTCCCCCCCGGCCGAATCCCGGCGCTCCGCCTGCACCCGACGGACCCGCGACTCCCGCTCATGTCCGTGGAGATGTCTCCCGGGAAGCTTCCCCCCGACGTCGCCGAGCTCGCGGGCGGGGGCGCGAAGACCGCGAAAGAGCTCAGGGCGCGCCTGTTCTGCGCGCGCGTCACGCGGTGGTCCGTCGACCACGTGTGGCCGCACTGCGCGGTGACGCGGTCGTTCGGCCTCGCCGGGTCGCTCGAGACGGAGACCGCCGCGCTCGTCGCCGAGCACGGCGTCGCGGGCGCGGACGACTTCTCCCCCGAGGCGCTCGCGTGCCTCCCGAACGGAGAAGCTGAGGTGGTGAACGAGGTTGGGGGGGAGGGATCTGAGGGAGGGAGATTGAGAGGGTCCTCCTGTTGGGTGATCCCCGAATCGGAGCGCTCGAAGCGTCGCGACTTCACGCGAGTTCGGGTGGCGACGATCGACCCCCCCTCGGCGCGCGACCTGGACGACGCGTTGCACGCGGAGGTGCGCGAGTCGGACGGGAACTTGCTCGTGGGCGTGCACATCGCCGACGTGTCGCACTTCGTCCCCGGCGGGAGCGCTCTGGACGCGGAGGCGCGCGAGCGCGGGACGAGCACGTACCTCGTGAACAAGGTGATGCCGATGCTTCCCCGGCTTCTGTGCGAAAATCTCTGTTCGCTCAACCCGGGCGTCGAGCGGCTCACGTTCAGCGTTGAGTGGGTCATGACCCCGGGCGGGGAGATTCTGTCCGAGTGGATCGGGAGGGGGGTCATACGGTCGTGCGCGAAGCTGGACTACGCCACGGCGCAGAGGGTCATCGAGGCGCGCGACGCGGGGCGGAGCGGGGCGGAGGAGCTCGTCGCGGCGGCGCGGGACGGGCGCGAGCGTGGGGGCCCGGTGCGAGTGGACGACGACGGGGGGGGGGCCGGGGCGTGGAACCCGGACGCCGTCGCGGAGACGATCGGGAGGCTCGCGATCGCCGCGCGGGCGATGCGCGCTCGGAGGTTCGCGTCCGGGGCGTTACGACTCGACCAAACCAAGGTTGTGTTCGATCTGGACGAGGCCGGGATGCCCTCGGGCGCGGCGGCGTACGCGACGCGCGAGGCGAACCACCTCGTGGAGGAGTTCATGCTCTGCGCCAACCGCGCGGCGGCGAAGTTCATCGCCGACGCGTACCCGACGCGCGCGTTACTCAGGAACCACCCGGCGCCGAACGAGCGCAAGATGGCGGAGCTCGAGCGGTTCGCCAAGGCGCGCGGGATCGCGATCGACGCGACGAGCTCCGCGGCGCTGCACGCGTCGCTGCAGGCGCTCAAGGCGGAGTCCCCGGACGCGTACGAGGTGGCGCAGCTCCTCGCGACGCTCCCGATGCAGCTCGCGAAGTACTTCTGCACGGGGTCGGTGGACGAAGACAAGTGGGGGCACTACGCCCTGGCGACGCCGCGGTACACGCACTTCACCTCGCCGATCCGGCGGTACCCGGACGTCCTCGTGCACCGCCTCGTCGCGTGCGCGTTGGAGGCGCGGAGTCTGGGAGCGGCGGAGGCGCGAGGGAAAGGCGCGGCGGAGCTTCTCGCCGCCGTCGCCGACGCGGCGCGCGTGCCGGAGACGGACGCGCTGCACGCCGTCGCCGAGCACTGCAACGAGCGAAAACTCGCCGCGAAGGCGGTTCAGGAGGGGTCCACGCACGCGTACCTCTGCGCGTTCCTCCGGAGGCGACCCACCGCGGTCTCGGGCGTGGTCCGCGCGGTCGGGAAGAAGTACCTCTGCGCGTACGTCCCGTCGTTTGGCATGGAGGTGCGCGTCCCGCTCGAGGGCCAGAGGCACCTCGCCGTGACGCAAGAGGACGACCGCGAGAGCGGGGCGGCGCTCTCGGTCACCGTCGCGTTCGACCCGGGCGCGAGGGACGTCTCGTCCGCGGCGATCGAGACCGCGACGAGCGCGACGGTGACGCGAGCGGCGAGGAAGAAAGCCGCCAGGGACACGCGCGGGGTCCGCGGGCGGTTCCTCAACGCCACCGAGGCAGAGGCGGAAGCCGCCGAGGCGATCCTCGCGGAGAGGAGGCACGGCAGAGGGGCGCGAACGGGGGCGGGGGCGGGGGCGGGGGCGCGCGGAGACGAAGAGGAGGATCCCGATCCGCTGGGGTGCGGCACCGCGCCGATCGCGCTGCCGGTGACCATCAGGCCCGTGGACCGCGTGTGCTTACTCCTCGGGGCGAAATTTCCGGAGCGGAAGAAACCGGAAGTCACCGCGCTCTTGGTCGCGCACAACCCGCTCTTCTCCGCCGGGGGGTAGCGCGGCCGAGGGGACGGTTCGAGGGTTTAGGTGTCATATCATTCGAAGGCGCGTGACTATCATATCATACTTCGCTCATCATTGCATGGAAAGCGCGCGGAGACGCTCGGTCTCTTCTCTCTCTATGGATTCGGGGCGGAGCCCGCGTCTGGCGCGTTCGCTGAACCGCGCTGACTATCTGCAGCAGCGAACGCGCGTGGGCTAAGTCTAAGGTCGACGCGAATGGCTCCCCTCCTCTCCCCGATTCGCTCCGACGTGACGGCGGGGTGTTCCGCGGCCGTGGCGATGCTCAAGAGAGTTGCGCGCTTCGGCGGGTGCGTCTCGGACGCCCTCCGCCCGACGGCGTAAAATAATTCGGCGGGTGCGTCTCGTTGAGACGCCCTTCGCCCGACGGCGTAAAATAATCGGCGCCCGCGCCGGCGCCAAGGAATCAGCGCCTCACGTGGGTATCCGCCGGGTCGTTGTCGGTGGGCGAGCAGACGTAGAACTTCTTGACGTCGGCGCAGTCGAACCCGTTGAACCTGGACCCGGCGGAGACGGTGTACGCGCCCATGTGCGGGAAGACGAGCCAGTCTCCGACGGTGAGCTCCGGGAGTGCCGTCTGCTCGAAGATCTTGTCCAAGCCGTCGCATGTCGGCCCAAACACCGTCGAGGGGTGCGTGGGCAAGCCATGCGTCGGGCTGCTCTCCCCCGCGACGACGCCCATGGGGATCAGGCCCTGGGTGTTCCCCGCGGCCAGGGCGGCGGCGTTGGTGGCGACCGGGAGGACCCTGGCGGTGACCGTGGCGTGGTCGTACATGACGCAGTTCATCATCCCGTACAAGCCGTCGGAGATGAAGTAGTGGTGCGAGTCGTTCCCGGGCGCGAGCGACCCGTCGGATTCGCTTCGGACGCGCCTGGAGAACACCTGGCACGCCAGCGTGACGCACGCCTCGGCGAAGTACCTTCCCGGCTCGGAGATGATCCTGACGCCCTGCGAGGCCGGGAAGAGTCTCTCGAGGGACTCGCTCACCTCCTTGGCGACGACGGTGAGCGTGACGTCGTCGTCGTTGGAGTGCGCCGAGGACTTGAGCGACCCGGCGAACCCGCCTCCGATGTCGAGCACCTCCATCGGGGGTAAGCCGACGCGCTCCGCGGTGTCGAAGGCGACGCGCGCGTACTCCAGCGCCTCGCGGAACGCCGCGGGGTTGGTCGCGCCGGAGCCGACGTGGAACGCGCACCCGGCCACCTTGACGCCGAGGGCGAGGGCGGCGCGGAGCAGGGGCTCCACCTCGGCGGGCTCGGCGCCGTACTTGTTCCCGAGGACGCACCGCGCCTCCGGGTCGTCGGCGCGGAGGCGGAGCAGCACCTTCATGTCCGGCGCCATGGCGGCGATCTTCGCGAGCTCGCCCGCGCTGTCGAAGGTGGTCAAGCCCACGCCGGCGTTGTGAACGGCGACGAGGTGCTTGGGGAGCTTGCACGGGTTGGCGTAGATGATGCGGTCGGCGGAGACGCCGAGGCTCATCACCGTCTCAACCTCCGAGTGCGACGCGCAGTCAAAGGACGCGCCAAGCGCGGCGAGCGCGGACAGAATCCCGGGGTCCTCGTTGCACTTGACCGCGTAGTGCGGCTGCACGCGCGGGAGCACGGAGCGCCAGTAGTGGAACCTCCTCGTCACGACGCCCAGGTCGATGACCAGGAACCGCTCGAGGCGCTTCTCGGCGGGGCGGTTCAAGCCATCCTCGATGACGTCCAGGATGCAGTTGTCCACGCACCTCGGCCCGCCGCCGGAGATGGCGCGCGTGTGCCTCGCGCTCATCGCGCGAATCAGCTCCGGGGAGGACTCGCCCTCGCCGAAGACGTGCGCGAGCGGCCTGGGCGTCGGGAGGGAGGAGCGGAGGGTGACGAGCCCGGCGAACTCCGTCATCGGCGTGGGAACCATCCCCGGCGCGAGCGCGGGGAGGTTGTTCACGCTCCCGGCGCGCGCCTTCTCGACGTCAGACGCCCGGGACTCGCCGATGACGGATCCGCCGCCGTTGCCGCCGCCGAGGGACGGCGTCGCGGGGTACTCGAGAGACTCGGGGGATACCTCGCGCGTCTTCATCTTCTTACGCTCGGGGGCCTCCTCGTCGGACTCGTACTTGTCCGAGCCCGCCGTGGGTCGGGCGGGCGGGTTCTCCTTCGCCGGCGCCGCCTCCGCCCTCGCGCGAAGAAGCGCCGCCCGGGGCCTCTCGGTCTCCTTGACGAAGGTGTAGAACGAGACGGCGCCGCCCGAGGCGTCGATTTCCTGGTGGCTCGCCTGCGCGCGCTTGTACCCGGGGATGGAGGGGCCCACCCTTCGGATGTCGGCGGCGAGGGCGCAGGCGGCGTCGGTGGATACGGCGAGGGAGAATCTGCCGGGGCGGAACGTCGCGCACACCGCGCGGACGTACTCGTCCGGGTCGACGCGGCTCAGCGGGATGTTCGAGTGCTCCACGCTGCAGTACGAGAAACCGTCCTCGGGTGTGATGTGGATCGTGCTGTACTCGCTTCCGCGCGTGCCGTTCATGCTGTACCCGCACGGCTCGAAGACGTAGTCGTCGATGTCCATGTCCGGGAAGACGCCGGCGATGCCCGACGCCTCCGTCGTGTGCCTCGACGAGATGAAGTCGTCGCCGCGAACGAAGTGCTTCGCGTGCGCGGTGTCGAGGTGCGTCATGCACACCTCCATCGAGACCGTCGGCTCCACGAGCGCGCGGAACGGGGCGTGACCGGGGCCCCCGTCCTCCCCGGCGCTCTCCTCCGCCTCCTGCGTGGAGCACTCCGACCCCTCCGAGCCGGGCGCGGCGGGCGCAACCTTGTTCGCCGAGTCGTCGTCCGCGACGTAGACGTGCCACTGCACGCCGCGGAGCTTGCTGCCGAGCACGAACGCGTTGCCGCCGCCCGGGGCCATCGCGCCGAAGTGCTCCTCCAAGAACGCCGTCTCGCGGTCGAAGTCGCCGCGCATGGGCTGCTCGTCGGGGAACAGAAACGTGGAGCGCGTGTACTTGACGCGGCGGGGCGCCATGCCCAGCTTCGCCGTCTCGCGGAGGAACACGGGCACCGCCTCCAGGAGCTTGGTCGTCCCGCACGTCTTCAGGACCACCTTGTTGCGGTAGACGAACAGAGACGACTCGGAAAGGACGTACGCGTCCAGGTCAGGGCCGCGGCGGGCGGAGACGATGAGGCACTCCGCCGCCGTCATGGCGTCGTCCAAAATCTCGCGCGACAACGCGCGGACGCCTGGGAGAGGAGAGGACCGGAAGGAGGAGACAAAAGCGTCGTTTCGTCAGCGTTGGAATGGCGAGACGCGTGGCGTCAAATGCGGGATGACGCGCGGCGGATGCGTGACGACGCGGGGTTCGATGATTCGCCAGTCGGCCCGCGTCGGGCCGCCGCGCGAAACGGCGAAAACACGCCCCCTCCGAGATATTTTGTCCGTGTGGTAGGGTTTTTCGAACGGATCCGGCAACCGTCGTTCGTTGGGTCCAAACGGCGTCTGCGGATTCCGTCTGGTTCGCGTGCTGGCACGCACCTCGCGCGTTGATGCCGTCGTGGAAGTCGATCTCCACGCGCTTCTCGACGCCCTCGAAGTGAGGGCAGGGGAGAACACCGGTCTCGACGGTGGTCTCGGTCGGCGCCGCATCGGGGGCGGTCGCCATCGTCGCGACGTCGGACGCCATCTCCGGAGGTATGCGCTCTCCGGGCGAACTCAAAAACGCTCCTCGGCGTCAAACGCTTCTCAAAAGCGATCGGTTTTCTCAATCGGTTTTCTCGTCTCGTGGGTTGTCAGCTGGGCTTGCGTACGCGCTGCGGATCAGGGTGGGTGGAGGGGCGGTCTCGTCAGAACGTGAGGGTCGAAAGGTCGTCGATCAGACGCGCGGTCGCGCTCGGGGCGGTCGCGCGGGACGTACGTCTGCGTATCCGGCAACGTATTTAGCGGTGCCACCCGGTCGGAGATCGGCGGCAATCAGAGCGAGCGGCGGCTCGAAGAGGTCGGTATTGCGGGCGAAGGGTTTACTGTCGCTCTCAATATTGTCGCTGGGGATAGCTTCACTCATGTCTTCGTTCTGCGGTGCTGTAGTCAGCGGGGCTCAAGGAGCAAGTGTCGTCGGGGGTCGGCTGTTGTGGGCCGAGCGCGGAGTATGCAGATGCGGCGTTCTCGCGTGAGGCGGAGAAAGCGGCTTTTCGGTTGGCGGTCGGCGCGGTGTGCGGGCTCGACGCGGAAGCGTGGAACGGGTTCGGTCCTCAGGAAAGGAGCGAAACGACGTTGGGTTCGTGAACGAAAGTCACGAAGGGATGGGGGTGAGAACGCGCGGTCGCTCGTCTCGCGATGCGGGAAGTGGCCGGCGGGAAGTTCAGCCGCCGGAGCGAACGCGTTTTTCAAGGAGCGCTTTCCAGCCTCTGACAGCCGAGCGCGTCGAATTATCCCATTTTCACGCGGGAGTACAGTTTTTCAACACTGTTTGTGCATACAAAAAAACCGAAGCTGAACCGGGAGGACGTGGCAGTCTGGTGAGCAAAAGCGACGCGTTTGTGTTGTTGGTTTTCCACCGCCGAACGTGACTTGATCTCAGACGGTTCGAGGAAGACTTCACGACGAGTGCGCCTTTTACTCGTTGTCAGAGCGAGACGCGCCCGCTGGGCCCTCCGCGGGGTCCGCCGCGATGTCGTCGGCGTCGGCGCTTCGCGAGCTCGCGGCGGCGTTCCCCGATCGAACGCCCGAGGCGCTCGCGCGCGTGCTGGAGTCGCACGGCGGGCGCGGGGACCTCGCGGCGGCGACGCTGCTCGCGGAGGCGATCGCGGGGGAAGCTGGCGACGACGGGGAGGAGGACGTCCTCGAGGACGTCGTCATTCCAGACGCGTCCCTCCGCGCCCCCCTCGAGGCACTCGTCATGGATTCCCCGCGCGGAGACGACTCCCCGCCCCCGCGCCGCGTCGCGTCGCCCCCTCCCGCCCCTCCCGAGGCGAACGACGCGCCACTCGCGGACGCGACGCCCGGGGAGGTGGTCGGCGCTTGGTTTCGCAAGCTGTGGTCGACGATCGTGGTGGACGAGCGGGGGAACGGCGCGGTCGCGAACGGCGCGGAGACGCGTTCGACCCCAGCTCCCTCGGGACACGGCGCCCATCTCCTCCCCAGGGGCGGCGCGGAGACGGACATTCCCTCCCCGTCTCTCTCCTCCGAGGGACCCGACGCGGGAGAGTCGACCGCGTCGGGTCCCTCGGTGGAGGCCCGGCGACTGTGGGGCAATCCCGATCGCTTCGTCTCCCGCGACGATTGCGCCGCCGCGCTGCGGTCGTTGCCGGAGGCGTCCGCCGCGTTGGCCGCCTGCGACGCCGCGATCGCGAGCTTCAACGAGAGCGCGCGACCGGGTCCCTCGGGTCGGGGCGGCCGAGCCGACGATTCGAAATCTCCGTCCAAGTCGCTCCGCGTCGCGGCGTGGCGAGCGCGCGCGGCGGAGGCGGCGGAGCGTTTCCTCGACGCCTTGTTGGCGTGCGGCGGGCGGTTCGACTCGTGCGTCGAGAACGCGCGCCACCGCGAGGCGCTTCAGAACGTCGTGGACGGGTACGTCTCCGGCGGAATCCAAGGCCCGGTCTTGGCGCGGATTCGGCGGATGTTCGAGGCGGAAGACGCGGCGTTCGAGGCGAGGCTGAGAAGAGTCGCGAAGCTTCCCCCGGAGGCGCTGGGGATGCACGGCTCGCGTCTCGACGCCATGGACGCGCACGCCGTGGGCACGCTCAGGTCCGTCTCGGGCCTGAGCTGCCCGAGGCACATGGCCACCGCGGTGTGTGACGTCACCAGGCACCTCGCGCAGAACTGCGCGCGCATCCGCGAGTGGGCCGAGGCGCGACGGCGAGAGGAGGAGACGAAGAGGAAGAAGGCGACGCGTTCTCGGGAGGAGGAGGAAGAGACGCGCGCGCGCACGCAAACGGGGGGGGGGGCGCGCGGGGAACGACCGGCTGAGGGGGCGGTTTCATCGGCGCCGGAAGACGCGCGGTCCGAGGGGATGCTCGCGGGGTCGTCGGACAACGGGGCGAGGGTCGGGGACGGAGGCGCGGCGAGCGCTCCTCGGGCCTCGGACGCGATCCCGGGGACGGACGACCTCCTGTCGCTCTTGGTGCTCTTGGTGGCGAAGGCGCGGCCGCGGCACGCGGTGTCCCTGGCGGAGTACGTGGACGGGTTCCACGCCCTCGTCGGTGGGGGACACGAGGGCGAGCTAGGGTTCGCGTTGGCCAACTTCCTAGGGGCGATCCAGTACATACGCTCGGACGCCATGCTGGAGGTGCTGGAAGAGTGGAAGGTGGAGGAGTGATGAACCACATCGCTAGCTAGCTGTAGGATATGAATAGAAGAACTTTCGCAGGTAGATGTTCGTTTCGCGCTTTCGTCGCCCTACTGACCGAGCCTCGTCACTCCGCCGCTCGCGCCGTCGCGACGACGCCGTCGGTCACGCACGCACGCCGCGGCGCGTTCGATGTCCTGCCTCGTTCCCGCGCGCGCCTCGGCGTTCTCCGCGCTCGGCGACCCGCGCCGACGTCACGATCGAGACGATCGCTCTCCTCGGATCTCTCTCCTCGGATCCTCCCCGCGCGCGATGCGCGCGCCCGGCCGGGGCGTCGTCACCGCGGCCGCGTCTTCCGACTCCGCGGCTCCGCCCTCCACCGCGTCCACGGTGCTCGCGCTGGACTTCGACGGCGTCGTGTGCGACAGCGAGCCCGAGAGCAGCATCAGCGGGTGGAAGCACGCCGCGGAGGTTTGGCCGGACGTCTTCGCGGACGCGTCGCAGATGGATCGCGTCCTCGAGGGGCTCAAGCGCACGCGCCCCGTCGTCGAGACGGGCTTTGAGAACACCCTCCTCGCGCGCGCGATCCTCGAGAACCTCCCGGGATTCTCCGTCGAGGAGATCATCGCGGACTGGGGCGCGCTGATGCCGAAGCTCATGTCGCGTTGGGAGCTGGATCGCTCGGAGATGGTGGCCGGGTACGGCGCGATTCGCGACCGGTGGATGGAAGCCGACCTCGACGGCTGGCTCGCCCCGAACCTCGTATACCCGGGCGTCGCGGAGGCGGTGATCGAGGCGGAGGCGTCCGCCCACAGCGACGTCTTCATCGTCACCACGAAGCAGGCGCGGTTCGCCTCGGCGATCATGGAGAAGAAAGGGAATCTGATCATCCCGGACGAGCGCGTGTTTTCGCAAACCGTCAGCGGCGCGCCCAAGACGGACGTCCTCCTCGACCTCTCCGCGAACGCCCAAAAGGGCGCGCGCAAAATCTTCGTGGAGGATAAGTACAGCACGCTGGTCAAGGTGACGAAGTGTCCGGGCCTCGAGGACTGGGAGCTGTTCCTCGTGGACTGGGGGTACAACACGGCCGAGGAGCGAGCCGCCGCGGAGGCGGACCCGCGCATGCGACTCGTGGCGGTGGAGGAGTTCGTCGCCACCCTCGAAGAAGCCACGAGGGGGGGGGCGAAGTGACGAGGGTACGGGAGGAGAGGCGCCGGGGCCTGTCGTGCATTCGCGCGCGTGCGTTCTCACTTGTGTGCTACGATACCGTATGATGCGTGAGAGGTCGATGCCAGCCAGGTACAAGTAACATCGCCGCCGTGACTCCGCGCGTTTCTTCATACGTACGAAAGGTAATATTCACGCCGCTCCACTCGTGATGACGACGGTCCACGCACTCGCCAGACGGCGCGGCGCTCCCTCACGCTCGTCGCTCCCGCGTCGACGGGCGCGCGCGCGCGCCCGGCTCGGGTTTCGGAGGCGCGCGTCGCCCGCGCCGAACCGAT
>MDSW01150462.1_pt1 | contig 21808 bp, 18 predicted proteins | sample 811171 | NCBI WGS metagenome assembly MDSW01 (sample SAMN05326641, study PRJNA326480) | marine metagenome | isolation source: seawater | place: Atlantic Ocean: North West | collected 2012 | reverse complement strand
GGGGGGGGGGGGGGGGGGGGAGGCGGAGAAGAGGGGAAGAGGGTGAGTGGACGCGGGGGGAGGAGAAGAGGGTGAGTGGACGCGAGATGTCGACGTGTCGACGAGGGCGCTTTTCGCGGTGGTGGCGCTGGATGAGGGCACCCGATGGATGGGTGGCGGGTTTCGGCGCGCGGGTCGAGGGACGGCGGCGCGACGTCCGTCGCCGGGGTGTGTGTGTGGGGGTACCTTGCGACATGACCGGGACCTGGACGACCATGGCGTCGCGGGAGCGTTCGCGCGCGGGAACGCCGCGCTCGGGGTTCCGCGCGCGGACGCCGTGCTCGCGCGGCGGCCGAATGCGTGACGGCGCGGAGCGGAGCCGGCTCTTCTGAAAAAACCGCGTTGTTTACGCCGAGGTATCTTCATCACTCGCCCCCGCGCGCCGCATGCGAGCGCCGGCGAGCTCGAGCGCCGCCGCCGCCGCCGGCGGCGGCGGCGGCGGCAAACGCCCGCCGACGTCGGTGACGTGCGTCGCGTGCGGGCACGACCGCCACCCGAGAAGCGCGACCTGCCGCGACGCGCGATGCGATTGCGCGTGCCGCGACGTCGCGGGAAACGTCGGCGCGAAGAAGCGCCGCAGACAGATCGCCGTCGCGAACGCGGACGGGGAGTGGCGCGCGGCGACGCACCGCAAGGTAATCGCCCACGCGAAGCGCGCGGCGGAGACGATGCGGAAGTGCGCGGCGACGTACTGCGTCCTGAGCGCGCGACGCGGGCCGAACGGCGAGGTCATCACGGACGTGTGGGGATCGCACGACTGGGTCGAGCGCGAGCTCGCGGGAAAATCATCAAACGTCGTCGAGCTCGTGTGGCGCTCGAAGACCGCGGAGCATCTCACGGAGGAATCCGTCGCGGGGCTCTCGGAGTACGCCCCCGTGTTCGCCGCGCTGAAGCGGTTCGGGTTAACGCACCTGAGGGGAGCGTTTCTGATGCACAACGTGGACGCGGCGGCGTTCGCGTCGCCGCGGCTGGACGACGACGCGTTAAGGCGCGTTCTATACACTGGTCCCCATACGACCGCGTCCGCGTGGTGAACGCCGATCCTTAAGGACTTTTCCCGGCGCATCTCTCCGCCCACCCCTCGCTTTCAACGCCCGCCCTCGCCGCCTTTCAACTCCAACTGACGCGTTTGAACTCCACCCCGACGTTCGCTTGTATGGAATGGCCCTAAGCGCGATGGGGGTGACCGCCGTCGGCGACCGACTGAAGGTGTTGGACGCGGCGCGGGAGGAGAGAGAGCGCGCGAGTGGGAGCGGCGGCGGGAGGGGCGGCGGGAGGTAGAGAGGGAGGATGGGATATGATAGAGCGTGGACGATGACGGGTAGGTAGAATAGGTATAAGATACTGTAGCGGCGGCGGTAATATTACAACGAGTCAGTCGACGAACAAAGCAAAACTTGAAGACGGACGACTGGAAGCCGATCGAAGCGAATTATCGCGGCACTGATCCGATCGCCGAGGCCGCGGCGCGCTCGGTGAGATCTAAGAGGGTTCGACGCGCCCTCGCGCCATGGCCGGACGCGGTAGGGCCGCGACGCTGCCGGCGTGGATGACCGCGCCCGGGGCTGGCGCGCCGCCGCCCGGCGGAACGCCCCCCGGGACCCTCCCGACGCCTCCCGGGCCGCCCGGCGCCAACAGATCCGCCGCGGGCGTCGGCGCGCCGCCGATCCCGCCCGCCGCGCCCGCGCCCGCGCCCGGCGCGGCGGACTGGACCGCCCACCGCGGCGCGGACGGTCGCGAGTACTTCTTCAACGCGCTCACGCGGCAGAGCACGTACGAGAAGCCGGAAGCGCTGATGACGCCGACGGAGCGCGCGGACGCGACGACGCGATGGAGGGAGCACGTCGCCGCGGACGGACGGTCGTACTACTACCACAAGGACACGAAGGAGACAAAGTGGCAGATCCCGGACGAGCTCAGGGTCGTGCGGGAGGCGGCGGCGATCGCGCAGGCGGCGGTGAAGGCTGCCGCGGCGGGAGGGGGGGGCGGGGGCGGCGGCGCGAAGCCGAGGGCGAACGGTCGCTCGGCGGTTCCGGCCGCTCCGGCCGCCGCTCCTGCAGCCGCCGCCGCCGCTCCGTCCGCCGCGCCGCGAACGTACGCGAACAAAGACGAAGCGAAGAACGCCTTCAAGGAGCTCCTCAGCGACAAGAACGCGACCGCGGGGATGAAGTGGGAGGACGCGATGCGCCTCATCATCCAAGACGAACGCTACGGCGCGCTCAAGACGCTCGGAGAAAAGAAACAGTGCTTCAACGAGTGGCAGACGCAAAAGGCCAAGCAAGACCGCGAGGAGAAACGGCTCGCGGAGAAGGCGACGCGCGAGGCGTTCAAGACCATGCTGCGCGAGCGCGCGGACGAGCTCGGGTGGGTGACGCAGAGCACGCGGCTGAAGGACATCGCGGAGGACCTGGTGGAGGACGCGCGGTGGCTCGCGGTGAAGACGCCGCGCGACCGCGAGGATTTATTTCGCGAGTTCCTCGACGACCAACGCGCGACCGAGCGCGAGGAGCGGCGGATACGGAGGAAAGAGACGACGGCGGCGTACCGCGAACTTCTCGTAGAGCGCGGCGTGAAGGTCACGAGCGTGTGGAGGAAAGTGCACGAGCAGTGCGCGAACGATCCGAGGTCGCCCGCGTGCGATCGCGTCGACCGACTCGAGACGTTCGTCGCGTTGATGGAGGAGCTGGAGAAGAAAGAGGCGGACGACCGAGAGACGGAACGGATCGAGCGGCTGCGGACGGAACGGAAGAACCGCGAGGCGTTTGTTGAGATGATCGACGAGCGCGTCGGCGCGGGGTTGATCACGCTGAGGATGCCGTGGCGGACCTTCGCGAAGTCGGTTTCGGACGATTTGCGGTACATCGCGGCGTGCGAAAACTTCAGCGGAAGCCGCCCGAAGGAGCTGTACGAGGACGCGCAGGAGAAGCTCGAGGCGGACGCCGCGAAGGAGCGCGACGCCGTGATCGAGACCGCGAGAGTGGCGTGCGGCGGGATGGAGGTCACGGCGGAGACGGACGTTGCGGCGCTCGCCGACGCGGTGCGCGATAAGATGACGAATCAACCTCACCCGGGATCGTCGCTTCCGCTTCCGGAGGCGTCGCTCGCGCGCGCGTGCGCGGACGCGGTCGCGTGCGCGAAGGAGCGCGCGCGCGTCGACGCCAAGCGCGAGGCCAGGGCGCTCGACGACTTCGCGCGGCTCATAAAGAGCGCGCGGAGGGAGGTGCGAGGGTCGACGACGTGGGAGGAGGCGGAGGCGGCGCTGGGCGAGGATCGCGATTGGATCCGCGCCGTCCGCGGGCGCGACGCGACAGAGGACGGGCGGCAGAGCGCGCCGGGGTATCCGGAGAAGTGCGAGGCGATCTTCGCGGAGTGGACGGCGAAGCTCGCGGCGAGGGAGGCGAAGGCGAGGGAGGCGTTGGAGGAGGGCGAGGCGCTGTTGGACGAGCTGATCGAGGACGGGCTCGATCGCGGCGGCGATCGCGGCGGCGGCGGGAGGGGCGACCGCGGGGGGAAGCGGTCGCGAGATCGGAGCGGGTCGAGGAGTCGATCGAGGAGCCGGTCGCCCGGGGGGTCGCGCGACGCGAAGAAGACGAAGAAGGACAAGAAGGCGAAGAAGGAGAAGAAGTAGTCGTGTTCGTCTCGTTCGTATCTTTATTAACGACGCGAGCCCTGACCTTACTATTCATTCACTCTTTCTTTCGAGGGAGGCGCAGCGGTCTCCCGCATCCTTCGTACGGACACTCGAACGTGAAGTCGTCGCGCTCGGTCTCCTTATACGTCACCGACAGGACGTGCGCACAGTATACGCACTTCAGCTTCTTCGTGCGCGACGCCGGGAGCGCGACGCACTCGCATTCGTACCGCGCGACGGTGAGCCGCTCGACGTCGCCGTCGTCGAACGTCACCGTCACGGGCGCGTCGTCGCCGGCGTCGACTTTCGTCACCGCGCCCTCGCACCACCGGCGACTGGACTTGGACCCGAAGCGTTTCTTCACGCGCGTGCCGACGTCGGGGAATTTCTCGACGATGACGACCTCATCGCGATCATCATCGTCGGATTCTACCTCCTTGACCTCCTCGGCTTCCAGAACGGCGTCGTCGGGGTTCTTGCGCTTGCGAAGGCCGCCTTCGCGAAGGACCGGGCCCGGACAGCCTTTCGCGTCCGCGTGCGCCTGAGCCGCCTCTTCCTCCGTCGCGAAAGTGCCCACGTACTTACCACGGAACGTCGACTGCCACTTGTTCTTCGCGGTCTTCCAGTTGCCACTCGCGGTTACGCCTACGTATCGCGACTTGGGAGCAGCTTTGTAGTCAGACGGCCGCTCGTATTTAAGTCGCTCTCGTTTTACTGTCGCTCTTCCGCACTCGCCCTCCACCCGAAGCAGAGGTTCGGGAAACCCCAGTGCTTTGCAATACGCCTCCGCGGCTTCGAGCTCGGTGGGGAATCTCCCTAGCTCACCGCCGTGCTGAGCTACCCAAGTCTTTTTTGATTTCTTCCACGCGCCCGCGACCACGCCCACGTATCGCGACTTCGGAGGAGCACGCTCTTCTTCGGGCGTTTTCGGAGAGAGGTGCGCGATAGGCGTGTGGTCGCGGAGGGAATCGCGCGAGGAGAACATCACGCCCGCGACGCGCGAGAGCAAGGTCATCATCGTATCGTCCCAATCGCGCGCGCGGCACAGTGCGAACGACGGACGCGCGTCGTGGTCGAAGAAACGAGAGCGGCAGTTCCGAGAAATAAGGAGTTTCGTTACAGCCCCGCCGTCGTCCGCCGTTCCACTCGCGACCCTCACTTCTGCTCGGACGTCTCCATGCTCTCCGGCTCCTCCCCCCCTCCCTCCGCCTCCGCCTCCGTCGCGATCGGATCCGCGGGGTAGTACTCGTAGTGCAGCTCCCCGACGTCCGTGCCGGACATCTTCGTCCACCCGTCCGGCCCCACGTGATACACGCTCACCGTGCCGCCGGAAAACGCGTCTCGAAACGTCGCGTGGTAGATCGCCCTTCGCCCCAACTCGCACGCGTCCTCGACGCTCAGATCCCACCTGTACCCTTGGTCCAACACGCCGTACGCGAACAGCGACCCGGACCCGACGCTGAACCGCTTCCCTTTCAACCGCGTGCCGTCGCTGTCGACGTAGTACAGACCCGGGCCGTTGAGATCCCACCCGGCGACCATCGTCCCCATGGACAGCCCTTGCCCGCGGTAGCCGTAAAGCGTGTTCGACAGCAGCTTCGACGCGCCGGAGACGCTGATGCGCTTGCCGTTCTCGAGCTCGTGGAGGCGGCACTGGATCCCGAGGTTCCGCTGCCAGAACTGGCAGTCCGCGGCGCCGCCGGCCATCGTTCCGAGGAGGTACGGGTTGATCTCGATCACCTTCTTTACCGTCTGCGACGAGATGTACGGCCCCTGCGACGCGCGCGAGTCCACCGCGATGACGACGCCGTGCTCGAAGATGAACCCGAGCGTCGTCGTGCCGTGGTTGGGCTTGACGTAGTCCACGACCTCGCGCTGGAACGAGTCGTACTGCGGGATGGGGGGGAGGATCGATGGAGGCGGGGGGGGGGCGGCGATCGGTCGTCGGATCTCGCGCGCGGCGTCCGTTGGCAACCCTAAGAAATGACGTCGAGGCGCGCGCTGGGGAGGGATCGGGGGAGGGACGACGCACGTTCTCGACCATCGGGAGCTTGAAGTTCTGCGCGTGGACGTCGGAGTTGATCTCCGCGGCGCTGCGATCGAGGGAAGGGTTGGGGGGCGCGATGCGGAGGGGGTGGGGAGGCGCGAGGTCAGCGCGCGGTCGTCGTCGTCGTCGCCTCTTCGAGGCGCGAGATCTCAGGGCTGGGCGGACGCGAAGGCGACGAGGCGCGCGGGATCGCGCGCGGGGACGCACCACTCCGCGATCTCCGCGTCGATCTTCCGCGTCGGCGCGTCCAGGACGCTGAAATCGAGCTTCATGGCGGCGCGAAGCGACGATCAGGCCGTCCTCTCGCGCGTTATGAAGTGCGCGCGGCGCGTCTCTTTCCTCCGCCCAAACGAGCGAGCCTTTCAAACTCCGAAGCAGCTCGTCGCGCTGCTGCGCTGCGCTGGCGTGGCATTTCGCGCGGCGCGGCGCCGCACTCCATCTGGCGCGACGGGGGGAGGCACGACGACGCGACGATGCCGCGCGCGGCCGCCGCGCTCGCGTCGTCGTTCGCGTTCGAAGACACCCCCGAGGCGAGGCTGCGAGCGGCGCTCCTCCGAGCGAAGACCGCGGAGGCGGAGGTCGCGGCGCTGCGAGACGAGAACGAGTCGCTGAGGCACGAGCTCGCCGTGATGATGGCCACGACGACGACCACGGCTCAGACGCGATGTCAGCCGTGCGCGCGCCGCGCGGCGAACGCCGCGCCCGTCGCGTCGCCGTCGCCGCCGCCGCCGCGACCGAGCGCGGCGGAGATGTTCGAGCACGTCGCGCTCGAGGCGACCGCGGAGAAGGAAGCCGCCGCGGCGTCGTTGCTGTTCTCGTCAACATCGCGAGCGACGCGTCTCTTCGACGCGGAGTCGGAGGAGGAGGAGGAGGACGACGACGACGCGACGGACGCGGTGCTCGTCGTGACGTCGCCCTCGCGCGAGATCTTCGCGACGCCGGTGAAGACGCGCGCGGCGAGCGCGACGACGCGGACGAAGGCGCCGGCGCCGGACGCCGCGACGACGAGCGCGAGCGCGGCGCGCGCGCGCGCGAAGGTGGACGCAACCGTGGAGGCGGCGGCGACGCGCGCGTACCGAGCGGCGATGCGAACGCGCGCGAACCGAGCGTTACTCGGCGCGGGGGAGACGCCGCGGGAGCGCTATTCGCCGCCGACGCCGACGCCGCGCGGACGAGGACGACGGCGCGGCGCGGAGAAGGAGAACGCGGAGGGCGACGGCGGCGGCGGGGGAGGGGGCGGTTCGGTGAAGAAAGCGGCGGCGGCGGCGTGGGCGCGACGGCGACGCGGCGAGGGGGGACGGGAAGACCAGAGCTCGACCGTCGCGCCGCCGGGGAGAGGGAGGAGCATCGCGGACAGGGCCGCGAGGGCGGCGCTCGCGGCGATGGCGAGCCCGAGACCGGCGACGGCGCGGCCGAAGACCCCGCCGCGGACGCCGTGAGCGAGCGGAGTATGAGTACAACGTTGTACAGCTGGCGGACGCGGACGAGTCGAGTCTCGGGGGTTTCGTGAGCTTAGGGCAACGGTGTATGAATGAGCGAGCGCACCGCACCGCACGCCGCGCGCGATGCCGTACCTCGTCCTCCCGCGCGCGTTCAACGCGCTCCTCGCGAAGCGTCACCGCGCGACTCCCGCGCCGCGCGATGCGAACGCGACGACGCCGCGCGCGTCGAGCGGGAGCGGCGCGGCGAACCTCTTCGCCGGAAAGAGCCGCGACGGCGTCGAGCTCGCGGCGGAAAATCAGCGCGCGGACCTCGCGGTCGTGCTCGTCTCGCCGCAGATCCCGGGGAACACCGGGACGATCGCGCGGACGTGCGCGGCGTCGCGCGTGCCGCTGCACTTAGTCGGGCCGTTAGGGTTCACGTTAGAGGACAGCCAGCTCAAGCGCGCGGGGCTCGACTACTGGTGCGTTCGACCGATCGATAGACCGACCGATCGACCGATTGATCTATCGATCGATACGCGCTCCCCCCTCCCCGTCGCCGTCGCGCCCCTCCGTCCATCCCGCTCATCGTCCATCTCCTCCCGCCCGTCGCAGGCACAGCGTGTGCGTGCGCGTGCACGACGACTGGGACGCGTTCTACGCGTACTGGTCCGTCGACCTCGGGGCCCCCGGTCGTCTGGTCGCGTTCAGGCGCGTTCTGTGTCCATCACGCTGGTCCCCATACGACCGCGTCGGCGCGGTGCATGCGATTCCTTGAGGACTTTCTCTCCCGGCGTTCGTCTCTCTCCGCCCACCCCCTCGCTGCTTTCGATCCCGACACACCTCGACGCCTTTCAACTCCACCCCTGACGCCTTTGAACTCCACCCCGACCTCGACCCTCAGCAAATTCGGCGCCCGGCCGCACGCGGAAGAGGGCGCGTACCTCCCCGGCGATTGGCTCCTCTTCGGCGCGGAGACCACGGGGTTACCGGACGAGGCGCACGACGCGTGCGCGCGGAGCGGGGGCATACGCCGGATACCCATAGACGAGGACCACGTCCGGAGTTTAAACCTGGCGGTGAGCGCGGGCGTCGGCGTGTACGAAGCCATTCGGCAGATCGACGGGTCGCCGACGGAGGCGAACCCGCCGCGGGACGACGCCCCGGGGACGTACGCGAGAGGGTAACTATCATAACATATATCATATAGTATAACATATATCATAGTATCATATGTTAAAGTATATCACTTCGCGTATCCGGTCGACTGCGAGGAGACGACGCTGGGCACGCCGTCGTACGCGCCGGAACACGAGCTCGGCGTGAGCATCTCCAGCAACGAGTAACCGGTCTCTCCTCTCTTCCACGCGCTGACGCACTTCCCCGGGTTCACGCTGAGGGTCAGGGAGGGTCCATAGTACGAAGCGACGAGGTCGGGGTGGAGTTCGGGGGCGCGTCAGAACGGTGGAGTCGTGAGGTGAATGTCGTGAATGAATCGTGAATGGTGGAGTCGTGAGGCGCCGAGGCGTGTGCGTCGGGATCGAAACCGAGGGGTGCATGCGCGGAGAGAAAACGAAGCCGGGAAGTAATAAAGTCCTCGAGGACCGGCGAGCCGGGAAGTAATAAAGTCCTCGAGGACCGGCGAGCGCGGCACAGAAGAACAGAACGCGCCTGATCGCGGTGTGCCCCCACGTCGTCACCGTCTTCTGCCGCACGGGGTGATAGACCACCACCTGCGGTATCGCGAACACGCGGTAGGATTGAAGCAACACCTCGCGATGCACCGATCGCCACGGCACGCGCAGGAACCCGCGCCCCCGCGTGTGCGGCCCCTCCGCCTGCGCCTCCGTGCGATCGCCGCCGACGTACACGACGACGAGGTCGCGCGCGTGCTCCGTCGCGAGCCGCGCGAGCTTCGGCGTGAAGCTCGCGCACGCCGGGCACGTCGCGGACGAGAAGTAGAGCGCGACGACTTTCCCCTCGAACGCGCTCGCCGCGTCGAGAAGGTTCCCGTCCTCGTCCTCCAGGTCGACGCGCGTCAGGAGCTCGCGCATGTTCGCCGCGGGTAACGCGCCGTGCGACCGCAGCCGCGGCTTGGGCTTCGCGTCGCTCGCGCCGTGCCCGGTCTCGCATCCTCCTTTATTACCGCCCTTGTCGTGCGCGGCGCAGCACGACGCGGGCGGGGCCCACGCGCCTCTGCCGCTGCACGACGCGCACGCGGCGAAGCCGTCGCTCGTCGCGACCTGGCCGTGGCCGGCGCACGCGGGGCACGTGTCGTGGTTGTACTCGTGCGTCGGGTCCACCATGAGCGCGGCGGAGCGTCGGGGCGCGATCGACGAGTGATGAGAGGCGCGTTCCTACGAAGCGCTGACCAGAAGGTGGATTTTCTTTCACCTGCGTTCAGCTTTTGATCGGTTCTTGCGATAAAAAAACCCTTTCAGCACTTTTTGATCGGAACCCCTCCTCGATCAATGGTCGGTCGATATGCCAGCACGACGCGGCACCTCGCCTTCATCAGCGACGAGTCGAGGACGACAGAGTTTGAACCGCGGCGCGACCACACAGACGGCGCGTCGAGGACGGGTCGCGGCGGAGGACGATGCCCGGCTCGGTCGTGACCGTGCAGCTCGGGCAGTGCGGAAACCAGGTCGGATGCGAGCTGTTCGACACGCTCGCGAGGGAGGCGGCGGCGTCGTCGCCGAGCGTCCGCGACGAGATTCACGAGGTGCGCGCGCGCGTCGTCTCTCTCTCACTCTCGAGAGAGAAGATGCCGACTTCTCTCCTCGCCCGCGGGCGCCGCGCTCTCCTCCTCCGCGTCCATCCCCCGCGCTCGCGCATCTCACCTCTCGCACTCGTTCTCTCTCTCTCTTCCACCGCACGCACGCAGGCGTTCTTCCGCAGCGGCGACGGCGCGGCGAGGCCGTCCTCCTCCTCCTCCTCCTCCTCCTCCCCCACCGCGCGCGCGGTGTTGATCGACATGGAACCGAAAGTCATCGCGTCGTCGCTCAAGCGCGCGCGGCGCTCGTCGCACAGATGGCGGTACGACGCGAACAGCGCGCTCGCGTTCCAGAGCGGCAGCGGGAACAACTGGGCGCGCGGGTACAACACCTACGGCGGCCTCGTGCGCGACGAAGCCCTGGAGCTCGTTCGACGCGAGGCGGAGCGATGCGACCACCTCGGCGGATTCCTCCTGACGCAGTCGCTCGCGGGCGGCACCGGCGCCGGCCTCGGCGCGTTCGTCGCCGAGGCGATCCGCGACGAGCACCGCGGCGCGACGATCCTGAACCACTGCGTGTGGCCGTACGAGAGCGGCGAGGTCATCGTGCAGTGCTACAACACGCTGTTGACGTTATCGACGCTGCTGAACGTGTCGGACGGCGTGTGCGTCGTGCAAAACGAACAGCTCCATCGCGCGTGCGTCGGCGCGCTGAAGATTAAGCGGCCGACGTTCGACGACATGAACGGCGTCGCCGCGACGCAGCTCGCGGGGGTGTTACTCCCGAGCGTCGCGAGGGGTGTAACACCCGCGGGCGGCGCGGGATGCGGACGGAAGCTGATGCTGCTCCACGACGTTTCGCGCGGGGCGTGCTGCGACCCGACGATGCGTCTTCTGTCGCTGCGGTCCGTGCCGATGATGCCGCAGACGAGCGTGGACTTCACGACGTTCGCGTGGCCCGGGCTGATCAAGCGCGCGCGGCAGATGTTACTCACGGGGACGACGTTGGAGGAAGGGTTAGACTGGGGGGTGGAGCCCGGCGGCGACGGCGGCGGGCGCGTCGTCACGAGGTGCCTCGCCGCGATGGCGTTTCTAAGAGGGAAGGGCGCGGAGGACGCGGACGTCGGCGCGTTGTCCGACCCGCGGCTGTTCCCAACGTGGACGCCGTCGCCGCTGTCTGTATCGCACTCTGGGGCGCGATTCTGCGGGTACGACGCGTCGTTGACGCTGCTGAGCAACTGCCAGAGCGCGTGTCCGCCGATCGGGCGGATGCTCGCGAGGGCGTATCAGGTTTAAAAAAAACGTTTTTCACCCACCGCTCGGTTTCAACATTTGATCGCGCCACCTTTCAACTGACCGATGAACCATCTGTTTCGTATGGAACGGCCCACAGATGAAGCACGCGGGCGCGTATCTGCATCAGTACGCGGAGCACGGCGTCGGCGAGGGCGAGTTCGACGAGGCGTTCGGGCGCGTGGAGGACGTCCTGGCGGCGTACAGGGCGATGTGATGGATCAAGGCACGGTGGATGGACGATGCGATAGGAGGACGGTGGCGCACGCGCGGCGCGAGCCTGTTACTAAAAATACAGTATTTTTTGGCACCCGCTTTTCCAGATCTGAGGCACGGGCGAACACTCCCGCGCGCGAGAGAGGTGAGCCACGATGGCTAAAGGGTACGAGAATATTCCTCCGCGATATATTGATCCGCGGTATTACGCGAACGCCATCGCGGACATGACCGGCTCGTGCGGCACGCTCGCGAGCCTCGTGATCTCCGAGTTGTACCGAACGCACCCCGAGTCGAAGCTTACCCTCCACGACTGGTACGGCGCCGGAAGCAAAGTGGACGCTCTCGCGAAGGAATGCCCCGACATCCTCCTCGCCGCCGGCGTGAAACACATGAAGATGATATTCGACGTCAGGAGCAACGGCCACGCGGACGCGCCGAGGAACGTCGACGATCCCGCGCCGCACGTCCCTCCGCCGATCCGCGTGAACAAGAGCCGAAACAAACCGATCGAACTGCGTTCCAAGACGACGACGCTCTCCGAATCCCGAAGCGACGCGACGCTCAGCGCGCGGTTCGACGCCGACGCCGACGCCGACGCCGCCGCGCGACCGTCGCCTCCCGCGTTCGGCGGCTTCGACGCGCGCGTCACGCTGGAGGATCTGAGGCGCGAACAGGCGTCGTTCGCGCGCGCGCGCGACTGGGATCAGTTCCACTCGCCTCGCAACGTCCTCCTCGCCATGGTCGGCGAGGTCGGCGAGGTGTCGGAGCTGTTCCAGTGGCGCGGCGACGACGACTGCGCGACGGGGCTGCCGAGCTGGTCGCGCGAGGACAGAGCGCGGCTCGAGGACGAGCTCGCGGACGTGCAGCTGTACTTGGTGCGCCTCGCGGATCGGTGCGGCGTCGACCTCGCGGCGGCGACGCGCGCGAAGATGGCGAAGAACGCGGCCAAGTACCCCGCGGATCGGTGCCGCGGCAGCGCGGCGAAGTACACGGCGTACGCGGAAGAGGGAGAGCGCGGGAACGCGGGACCAGGTGAAGACGAGCGCCCGGCGAAGCAGCCGGCGCGCGGCGCGCCGGCGGGCGCGGAACCCGCGGCGGCGGCGGCGCAATCCGCCGCCGCCGCGGGCGGCGGGGCGAACGACGTCGTCATCGTCGAGGGCACCGCGGGGCACGAGGGAATGATCATCGGCCACGGCGGCGGGACGATCCGCGACTTGCAGGATAGGTTCGGCGTGTGCATCCAACTCAAGCGCGGGCACGGCGTCACGGAGGTCATCGGACCCGGCGCGCAGGGCGCCGCCGCTGCCATTCGCGAGATCATCTCGCAGGTCGCGGTGATGGGCGCCCCGCCTGGGGCGGACCGCGCGGCCGCCGGCTCCGTCGTCGGCGTCGCGAGGGAGACCATCCCGTGTGCCGGCGCGGAGTCGCGGCTCATCGGAAAGGGCGGTAACAACATCCGCTCGTTGCGCGAGCGCACGGGCGCGTCCATTCGCGTGTTGAACGACTCGCAGGGCGTCTGCGTCATCGAGGGCGCCCCCGAGCAAGTCGCCGCCGCGGCCGCGCTGGTCCGCGAGCACATTCAGGAGTACTTTCGTAACAGGAGCGCGTAGCCGCCGCCGCCGCATACGATTCGATGCTCTCGCGGCGAGAGGACGACTCAGTGCACCGCGCAGGGCGTGTCATCGTGTTGAAGTGCACCAGACCGCACCTCCTCGCCGCGGACGCGTGAGGTGCTCACGAGGAGTAGTAGCCTAAAATAGCAGCAAACGCAAAACGGTTTTTTCGGTAGACTTAAAAATTGAAATTACAAACGAACGCGCGCACGCGTCTACAAACGGCGGCGAGAGGACGACTCAGTGCACCGCGCAGGGCGCGTCGTCGTCCTTCCCGCAGTGATTCTCCGAGCTCCAGTGCAGGAGCGCGAGCGCGCCCGCGGACGCCAACGCCGCGAGCGCGGCCCACACCAAATCCACGGGCTTGGAGTACGTCATGTGCAGCGACATCTCGAGCAGGTTGACGACCATCACCGCGACGATGATCTCGCCAACCTTGTGCTCCAAGTCGTCTATGCTCCGCACTCTCAGCCACAGCGGCTTGTTCACGCGCTTCGCGAGCTGCTGCTCTTCCTTCCTCGAGCTTCGCGCTAAGAACAGCTCGAAGCTTCCGAGGCCGAAGACGAGGCAGACCATGCCGAGGAGGAAGCGGTCGAGCGCGCCGACGGCGGCGGTGACTATTCTCGCGACGTCGGGGTGGAGTTGAAAGGCGTCAGTAATAGTTGAAAGGCGTCGCGGTCGGGTATTGAAAGCGAGGGACCCTGGGCGGAGAGAGACGCCGGGAAAAGTCCTTAAGGAACGGCGTTCACCACGCCGACGCGGTCGTATGGGAACCAGTGTGAGATAGAACGCACCGAGCCCCACCGGCGAGAATTGCATCCACGCGCCCACGGCTTCGTAGAGCACCTCCTTGACGCCCATGCTGAACAGCAGCGCGGACAGCGCGAGCGACGCGCAGACGCCGATGAGGACGAACGCGCCGGTCGCGAGGAGCGAGAATCGAACGAAGACGTACTCCGCCTCGCGGTGGACGTGTCGCGCGACGCGTCGAAGCGACGTTTGCGACGCGTCGACGGGCGGCGTCGTCGTCGTCGCCGCCGGCGCCGCCGCGGGCGCGGGCACGGGCGCGGGCGCGGGAGGAGGGTCGAGGAGGACGACGCCGGAGGTCTCCGCGTCGCCGGAGGTCTCCGCGGCGGACGAGCGCGCGACGCGTCCGGCGGACGCCGCGCGCGCGAACCCGAACCCGAGAAGATCTGCGGTGCCGCGCGCGCTCGCGGACGACGACGATCTCACTTCGCGACGCGCGGCGACGCGCGGCGCCGCGCGCGCGCGCGTCGCCGTCGCGGACGCGCTTCGCGCGAGGACTCGTCGCGTCGCGCACGCGCGCGACGCGGGAGCGGCGAGGAAGACGGCCATCGCGGAGTGTGTGCGTGTGCGTGTCTGTGCGGGCACGCGCGCGCGGATAAGTGTCGTCGGGTCCGAGAGTACACGTAACGGCACGGCGTGCTTGCCACCGTGGACGGCGCCTTGAATTCGTGGGAGGCACGCGAACGGCGAAGGCACGTATTAATTTCAGACTGACGCGCATACGATTTTTTCGCGACGGTTCGTGGGCACCTTTCAGCACCGTGCCCTTTCGTAAACTTGGCGCGAAGTCTCGGCGTTTCAATTTTCGCGGGACGTTTAAGTCCTGAAAACACACGCACCCATCGCGCACTACAGCACGCCCGACCACCTCACGCACGCACACGACACTCCACAAACGATGGCCCCCACGCACCTTCACGCTCGCCGCCCTTCGTGCAACCCTTACGCGTTCGATCGCGTCAAGGTGTCGCCGTTCATAATGTGCGCGCTCCCCCTCGATCCTCGATTCTCCCCGCACTAACTTACGTGCCCGGCCCGTGCCGTCGAAACGTCGCGTCTTTCGCGATCGCGCGCGACTTTCTGCGCGCGCGACGCCGCGCGCGCGCGTCGCTCGCGTCGCTCGCGGCGCGGCGTTCGTCGAATCGCGCGCGTCGCTCGCGATGGGACGCGCGCGGCGACGATATCCGTCGCGAACTCGCGCCTCCGCGGCGTCTTTGGCACCTGGGCAACCGGGCCGATGACGTAGACGCGTCGCTCGGCGCCGTCGGCAGTCGGACGCGACTTTCGGCGCGCGCGACGCCTCGCGCGCGCGTCGCGCGCGTCGCGCGCGACGCGGCGTTCGTCGAATCGCGCGCGCCGCTCGCGACTCGACGCGCTCGGCGACGATATCCGTCGCGAACGCGCGCGTCCGCGGCGTCTCTGGCGCCTAGGCAACCCGTTGACGTCGACAGGCACGTCGACGACCACGTGTTTTTTTTTTCTCACCCTCCGAAACATCTTTCCGTCGCCGTCGCAGGAAGCTTCACACGCTCGTGAGCGACCCGTCCGCGTCCGACGTCGTCTCCTGGAACAAAGACGGCAAATCCTTCGTCGTCAAGGACGCGAAAGCGTTCGAGAAGAAGCTCGTCGGCGTCCTCCCGGTGTTCCCCGCGCGCGTCAACATCAACGGATTCAAGCGTGAGCTGAACAATTACGGGTTCCACAAGCTCGGCAACGACGACGACGCGCGCCTCGAGTTTTCGCACGACGGGTTCGTTAAAGGCGACCCGGCGGCGCTGAGGCAGGTGACGCAGAAGGCGAACGTCGGGCGGTTCCGCCGCGAGAAGCCGCAAACCGCCGCCAAAGACATGGCCCCCGTGTCGGGTTTCGTTCTGAAGAACCCGTTCTCGCTCGCGGACAACAACAACTTCGGACGGTTCCGCCGCGACGCGGACTGGGAAGAGAAGGCGTTCAACCCGTTCGACCTCGAGAACAACAACAACTACGGACGGTTCCGCCGCGGCGCGAAAGAGACCGACGTCGCCGCCGCCGAAGACATGGCCCCCGTGTCGGGTTTCGACTGGAAGAACCCGTTTTCGCTCGCGGACAACAACAACTTCGGTCGATTCCGCCGCGACGCCAACTGGGAAGAGAAGGCGTTCAACCCGTTCGACCTTGCGGACAACAACAACTACGGGCGGTTCCGCCGCGACGCGAACTGGGAAGAGAACGCGGTTAACCCGTTCGATCTGACGGATAACCGCAACTACGGGCGGTTCCGCAGAGCCGTCCAGCCCGCGGCGTGAACGACACCGAGCCGAGACGACCTCCCCGGGCGGGGAGCGCGGAAGCGCACGAACAGCGCGTTCGTCTACATTTCCGATACGTTTCAATTTCTACTGCTGTAAGATCTAAGTAGTGCTGTAGTGTACATACGCACATGCCGCCGTCGTCGTCGTCGTCGCCTCGAAAGAAAACAATCGCGCTCGCGTCGTCAGTTGAAGTATCGATACCCCCGCGTCGCGAGCTCGGGAGGCTCTTCGCCGACGCGCGCGACGACCGACCGCACGACGCAGCCGATGCCCCTTCCCTCCAACCTCGCGACCGACGGCGAGTTGTACAGCGGCGTCTTCACCTCCGGCGGGTCCTTCCCTTGGCTCGAGAGCAGCCACTTCCTACGTCTCGTCGTCGCGTGTCGTCTCAACGGCTTCGCGTCGAAGTTAATCGACCGCAACGCGAGGCACTCGGGGTACTTCTCGTGCGGCGTGATAACCGACCGAACACTGAACACGTCACCCCCCGACCGAACACGACCGTTACTTCTACTAAACACGTCGTGCGCGGCTTTTCTCTCCTCGCGCGTCAGAACGTAATCGTCTCGACTCTGCCACGGGCACTTCGGGTCGTGGCACAGCCCTCGGAGGTCATACGGACACAACGCGCGCGACGCGTCGACGCGTTGAGAAAATACCCCGGGAGCGTTCTTCTCCGTGACGCTCAGCGCGCCGCCGCCGACGCGCGCCTTCCCTCGGCCTTTCTTCAGCACCGCGGGAGGGATGTACACGTCGCCTTGAAGAACGGCGTCGCCGCCGGCGCGGTACGCGGCGAACATCACGAGCGGACTGACGTACGACGTCGACGTCGACGACGACGAAGACGGCGGCGGCGCCGAATCGAAAGCGCCGCGGCCGCCTCCTTCCGCCGGCCGCGCCGCGTCCTCTCGAGCCTCTCTTCGCTGCTCGAGCACGGCCTTTTTCCTCGCGATCTCGTCTTCCGCGATCGCGGCCGCGGCCGCGGCCATCTCGCGGTCGATGTCCGCGCGTCGCGTCGCCATCGTCGCCAACTCGGCTTTGAGCTTCGACAGCTTCGCGTCGCGCGCCGGCGCCGCCGGCGCCGCCGCCGCCGCTGCGGTCCACCGATACTTACTCACCGCGCCGCCGCCGGTCGCGCCGCCGGTCGCGCCGCCGCTGAGTCTCGCCGCCGCGATGCGCCGCCGCCGTCGAATGTCCTCGTCCGCGGCGTCCACCTCCTCCAGCTGTCGCTTCAGCGACGCGCGGCGAGACTCGATCCGTCGCGCCGCCGCGTCGAGACGGTCGATCTCTCGCTTCGCCGCCGCGCTGTCGTCGTTCGCGGCGTCCGCGGCGGCGTTGGCGCGCCGCGCCGCGTTCGCCGCCGCGAGCGCCGCCGCGAGCGCGACCGCGGCGGCGGCGGACGCGCTCTGGCCCGACGCGCCGGAGCCGGACCCCCCGGAGCCGCCGCCGCCGCCGCCGCCGCCGCTCGCTTTTTTTCTCTCGAGCGCCACGCGCGCGCGCGTCAGCTCGAGCTTCGCCTTCACGAGGTCCATCTCGCCCTTCCTCGCGCGCTCCCTCGCGATCGACATCGACGTCGCCATCGCGTCGGACGCGGCCGCGGTCGTCGTGGCGACGGCGCCTTCGTCGCGCGCGCGTTCGCCCCGCTCGTCGTCGTCGTCGCGGTCGTAGACGTCGTCGAGGTCGATGAGGAGCGCGCCGCGTCGATCTCGATCCTCCTCCTCCGCGCGCTCTTCTCGGGGCTCCTTCTTCGTCGTCTTCGGCGGCGACGTCGCGCTCGGCGGCGATCGCGGAGGCGTCGTCGTCGCCGCCGCCGTCGTCGTCGTCTCGGCCTTCGCCATCTCTCGCGCCCTTCTGTTCTTCTTCTTCCGCGAGTTCTTCGCCTTCGCCTTCGCCCTCGCGTTGACGACCTTCTTGTGCGCGAGCGCCTTGCCCGCGAGCTGCAGCGTCAGCGGCGGCGGCGGCGGCGGCAGCGGCTCGATGCGAAGCGGCGGCGGCGGCAGCGGCACGATGCGAAGCGACGGCGGCACGGGCTTGAGCTCGACGTCGGGCACGATCTCTCCCGTCTCGTACACGGCGTCCACGCGCGCGCCCGACGCCTTGGCGCGCGCGCGCGCGCGCTTGCTCGCGAGCGCCATCCGGCGCAGCGCCTCCGCGGAGCTCATCGCGCGCTACGGCGGGTCGAGCGGGGTCATGACGCGAGGCGAGGGAGGAGGGGAGACGCCGGGCGTCGCGGACTGATGTGATGAAAAAGCCGAGACTCGTACAGATAGTGGTAGCGTAGCCGCGTTTTCGCGTCGTGTCATCAATCACGCCAGCATTGCCACTACCACAACGCCGCGCGCGAGCCGGCGTGAGGAGAGGAGACCGTCGCCGAGACCGCGAAGGAAGGCGCGGGCGTCGTCGCGGACCGCGGTCGGTAGTCGCGTCGCGCGGCGGACGTCGCGCGTCGCGCGTCGCGACGACGACGACGACGACGACGACGACGATGGAGGAGCTCGGCGGCGTCGCCGGGGCGCCCCCGCCGCCGACGCCGACGCCGCGCGACGTCCCGCTGATGCGACCGGGGGACGTCGTCCTGCTCGACATGAACGGCGAGAAGTGGGCGTTCATCAACCTCAAGCGCGGCGGGTGCGCGCGCGTCCGTCCCTCCGTCCGCGCGCGCGTCGTTCCCTCCGTCCTCCGCCGCCGCCGCCGACGACGCGTCGTCGATCGATCATCAGATCCGACGCCCGAGCCGTCGGCATCCACCCGTCCATCCATCCGTCGTCGGTCTCTCTCTTCTCTCTCTTCGCGCCGACGACGCGCTTTCTCACGCGCCCTCCTCCCCCTCCCCCCCGTCCCCCTCCCCGCCCGCCCTCGCAGCACCGCGTGCGTGGGCAAGCATCGCGCGGTGTCGCTCGACCCGCTCATCGACCAGCCGTTCGGCGGCGCGTACGAGGTGGACCAGGCGCGTCCTCATCTGTTTACACTGGTCCCCGTACGACCGCGTCGGCGTGGTGAACGCGATTCCTTAAGGACTTTGTCTCCCGGCGTTCTTTCGCCTCTCTTCGCGCGCGCCTCGCTTTCGATCCCGACGCGCCGCGACCGACGCCTTTCAACTCCGTATCCGACGCCTTTCGACTCCACATCTGACGCCTTTCGACTTCACCCCGAACAAACATAAACAGGACGGCGTCTTGTACCCGGCGGAGCGCGCGGAGGCGGGCGATTGGGACGAGGGCGTCGTCCCGGAGGACGACGACGAGCGCACGAACGCGGAGATCAACGACATGCGGGATAACTCCGCGCAGGGTCTGTCGCACGACGACATTCATCGGTTGAAAAAGGCTGGCGTCGGCGCCGCCGGGCTCGTGCGACAGCTGTGCGAAAACTCGAGCACGTTTCACGCGAAAACCGCCTTCGCGCAGGAAAAGTACAAGAAGAAGAAGCTCGCGAAGCATCTCACGCGCGTCCGCGCGCGCTTCCCGTCCGCGCGCGCGATATGCGAGGCGTACTTCTACAAGCAACCCGCGGCGATTAACTACCTGCGGTACGACGCGCTCGGAATGCTCCTCTCGCTGGGCAACGTCGGCGCCGACGCCGCGCCGCTCGTCGTGGAGACGTGCGGCGGGCTCGTCGTCGCCGCCGCCGCGGATCGAATGGGCGGCCGCGGGCGCCTCTGCGCCGCGCACGCGGGCGCGGAGAAGGCGACGATGGATATCGCGCGGCTCATGAACTTGACCGACGCGGCGCGCGAGAGCATCGTGACGTGCGCGCTGGGCGATCTGATCAAGGCGCGGTCGGATCCGGAGGCGTGGAGCGTCGAGGCGAAAACGCGGGAAGAAGCCGCGGTCGAGGCGAGGGCGGCGATCGAGGCGGATAAGGCTGCCAAGCTCGCGGCCGCGGGCGGCGACGTCGCGATCGGCGCGCCGACGCGGAAGAAGCCGGAGGGGTGGCGGTCGCGGCGCATCCGCGACGCGGCCCCTGGGGACGTCTCCGCGATGTGTCGCGACGACGAGGGGTTCACGTCTCTGATCATCGCGTCGCCCGCGCTGGACCCGAGCGTCGCGCTGGACGCGCTGCTGCCGCTGCTCGCGCCCTCGGCGCCGTTCGCGGTGTGGAACCCCGCGTCCGGGCCGCTCGCGGAGGCGCTCGAGGCGCTGCGGTCGACGCACGCGGCGGTGGGACTCGCGTTGCACGAGCCGTGGCTGAGGAAGCATCAGGCGCGTCCTCATCGCACACTGGTTCCCATACGACCGCGTTCGCGTTGTGAACTTCATTCCTTGAGGACTTTCTCTCCCGGCGTTCGTCTCTCTCCGCTCGCCCCTCGCTGGTTTCGATCCCGAGACGCGCCGCGACGCCTTTCGACTCCACCCCTGACGCGCCTTTCGACTCCGCCCCGACGTCGCTTCGTATGGGAAAATACCCTCAGGTGTTGCCGGGTCGGACGCATCCGACGATGACGACGGGCGCGGGGAGCGGCGGGTACGTGCTGAGCGGGACGTACGTTCCCGCGTGGGCGCGGGGGGGGAGGCCGAGGGCGAAGGACTCGCGGGGGGAGGAGGACGGCGGCGGCGGGAAGAGGCCGAGGGCGGAGTAGGACGCGACGACGTCATCGGTCTGGCGGGTCTAATTTAATAATACCTCACAAATATTTTTCGCGAGACTCCTTCGCACGACGCCACAACCGAACGTCGCGCGCGCGGGAGCGATGCAGGAGCCAGAAGTAGTACGACGCGGGCTGCCGGATGCGATCGTCTTAGCCCTGCCATACTTAGTGGGCGCGATATCCCTCAGGTTCGAGCGCGATGGCTTCATCCACGTCACGCCGCGCCACCTGAAGATCCTCTTCGAGTGGGAACGCGAGGTGGCGAGGTGCACGAAGGAGGAGGGTGAGAAGTTCTTGACGCGGTTCGATCACCTGTCTGCGGCGGGGGGGGCGGCGGGGGGGGCGGAAGTAAAGCAGGCGTGGGAAGCGTGGGAAGCAGGTCTGTGGGAAGCCGAGAAGCGCGGAGACGGGAAGATGACCGCGGCACGCGAGTCGTTTCCATCGATCGATCACGGTCGCGTCGTCGCCGCGTGCTGGGCGGAGTACGCCAAGACGCTGCGCGAGGCCGCGATGCGCGGCGACGCGAAGCAGCTGCTGACGTACGACGCGAACGAGACCTTGGGCGACGCGTATCCGGGTTTCCACACCAGAGTCGGCGGGAGAGTCGATCTCGACGTGACCTCCGCGTTGAAAACCGTGTTGCCGTTCGGACCGGAGGACGCGCCGTGGGTGCCTCTCGTGAAGCACCTCCTCGGCGTGGACAAAGTCAGGAGCATCAAGAGCGTCGACGGGCGGTACGGGTTCGGTTGCGTCGTGAGCGCGCCCGGGGATCTCGACCAAAACTGGCACCAAGACGGAGACACGACGCGCGATCCGAACGCGCAGACGAACACCGTCATAGTGTTCACGCAATCGCTTCCGGTGCTCGACGACATGGGCAAGCTGCAGGTGATACCAGGTTCGCACCGAGTGCGAAACGTCCCAGGACACGAGCTCCCGCCGGAGTTGGAAGCGAAGACGGAAAACCTGCGGGAGTGGCCGTCGATGCGCACGAGCTTCTCACCGAATGTCTCCCCCGACGACGGAGAGCCCGGCGACGTTCTGGTGATGGATTACAGGCGCGTTCTATACACTGGTCCCCATACGACCGCGTCGGCGTGGTGAACGCCGATCCTTAAGGACTTTGCCCGGCGCATCTCTCCG